>JAABUZ0100002529.1_pt1 | contig 30068 bp, 26 predicted proteins | sample 5562091 | NCBI WGS metagenome assembly JAABUZ01 (sample SAMN12813069, study PRJNA571459) | rock metagenome | isolation source: Antarctica rocks | place: Antarctica: Victoria Land, Linnaeus Terrace sud | collected 2015-12-21
GCGTGGCCCGTTGGGGCTTGCGGAGCCGTACCCGTTCGCGGATCCCCGTCAAATCTTCGACGGCGATACCGCATCCGGTGCGTTTGGCCTCGGCCACGATCGTTTTGGAAATCTGGTGGTTGATGTCGGCGGCGAACCGCGTTTCTTTTCGGGAGCGGGCCTTGAGCAGCCGCTTCGCGCTCTTGGTGCCCTTTTTCTGCAGCTTGGTCCGCAGTAGCCGGTTCTTGTGCCGGCGGTACTTGACCGCCTTGCCTGACCAGTCGTGATGTTCACCGGTGGTCGGGTTGTGGGTGACGGCGATGTTCTCGATACCCAGGTCCACCCCGACGAACCCACCCGCCGGGTCGGCCGGCGCAACATCTGGCAGGTCGACGGTGGCGATCAGGAACCAGTTCTTCCCTCGCCGGATCAAGTCCGACTCACCCCGACGGTGGGTGGCCAGCAGTTCCAGGTGAGCCGGCAGCCCGGTGTAGGCCAGACCGCGCATCCGGCCGGTGGTGGTCCAGATCGACACCGTCTTGGCCTGGTGCTGCCAGGACAGGCAACGGTCGTCGAACGGCTGCGCCGCATCCGGGCGGAACACGACCGGCTTGCCTTCGACCTTGGCCCGCCTCGGGGAGCCGACCCGGCCGTATCTCCCAGCCCGCAGGTTCGCCCGCAACGCCTTGTAGGAGCCGGCGACCTTGGAGATCACCAGTAACGCTGGCTGGGCCGACAACCCGGCGGCCTTGACGTCGGCATAACCGGAAAGTTGCAGCGCTCTGAAGGTTTTGATGCTGCTGTTGGCGTGCATCAGGCGGGAGGCCAGATTGGCGGCGAAGTTGGCGGTTGTCAGGGTCTCTTCCAGTGCCGACGCCTGTTCCGGCGTCGGGAGGAGCTTCACCTGCACAACCTGCTTCACCCGGTTAGTCTATCATTGGTTTATGTCACCGAGATGGGTTCCAGACCCGAATGTTCGCCGGGGTCGTAGTGTTGTTTGGAACCTTCATGCTCATTTGGTGTTCGTCACCAAGTATCGGCGTGGCGCGCTCACCGGTGAGATCCTGGTCCGCTGTCGGGAGGTGATGTCGGAGGTGTGCGCAGACTTCGGTGTCGAGCTGGTCGAGTTCAACGGCGAGGACGACCATGTGCACCTGCTGATTCATTACCCGCCGACCGTAGAGGTCTCGAAACTTGTGAACAGCCTCAAAGGAGTGTCCTCTCGGCATCTGCGCAAGGAATTCTGGCCGCACCTGCGCAAATACCTGTGGGGTGACCGGCTCTGGTCGCCGTCCTACTTCGCGGCCGCGTGCGGAGGCGCGCCACTGGAAATCGTCGCCCAATATATCGAACAGCAAAAGCGACCGGTCTGACCGCGTCAGAATGACGCGGCTCCTCCCGGCCCTGAACGGCCAGGATTCCGCCGCTCAGCGCAGTCAGTTGAAGGCGCACGCTGTCCGCGCGGCGGCGGTGCAGCGTGCGGTGGAGCTGACTGCGGCCAAGGCGATCGCGCAGACCGTGAAGTCGCGCTGGCCCGACGCTGCCTACCTGCGGTACGCGGCGCAGTACCAGGACGGGGACGAAGATGACCACTCCCCAGACGCGGTTCTGGACAAAGGCTTCCACGTGATCGCCAAGCACCCTTACCTTTCGCGCGCGGCGACCGACCCGTCGGCCGACCTGGATGCGCTGTCCGCGCACCTGACCGGCAACGGCCACTGGGACGATTACCGGACCTTCGGCCCCCGCGATGCAAAGGAAGAATCGCCGATGCTGAAGATCGACGAAGCCGCGGGAATCAACCTGGACGAGCAGGGCGCCGGGGCGGCCCCGCCGGCACCTGAACCGGGGGAGACGCTGTACACCGGCGCGGAGCGGAAGGTCGTTGGCCGCTTCGGCAACGTGATCATCTCTCCACGGGACGACGAGCCCGGCACGATCGTCATGATCGACACCGCCGAAGGCCGCGCCGGCGAGCCGGTCGTGGTGATGATCAACGACCAGGTCATCGACGTCGCCGAGTAGCACGGACGATGACGCAGCAGCGGGAGCGGCAAGGCGTTCCCGCCGGCGGGCGATTCGCCCGCATGGCCCGGCACGAGGTGCAGTTGCCGCAGGAGATGACCGGGGAGCCCGACACCGACGCGCAATACTGCATCGGCGTGGCCCGCCGGATCGCCGAGACGATGCGCATGCGGACGCCGCCGTCCTTCGCGCCGGCTGACGACGGGGCATTGGTCTCCCACTTCGAGCTCGGCCCCAGGGGACGTCCGTACACGGTGCGGGTCAGCCAGGACGGTCAGCACGTCACCGTCACCAAGCTGAGCCGCGCTCAGGCCGGCAATCCCTACAGCCCGGAGTCGCTGGGCAGCGATCACTTCGAGGTGGAAGGCGGCCCGGCCAGTCCGTACGAACTGGCCGACATGATCGCCGACTCGTTCGAGCAGACCCGCTGGTGGCAGTGAGGCCGGTGAATCCGGCTGTGGAAGACGCGGCGGCACCCGCCCATGTAGGCGACGTGACCACAATCGAAACCACCACAACGCTGACCGAGGGCGACGTCGCCTTCATCACCACCAAGAACGCCGCGGGCGACGAGCGCATCCTGTTCGCCACCACCATCGAAGCGGTACTCCTGACCGACAGTGGCAACCTGCTGATCGTCGACGGACTCGCTTTTCGCTTCGACGGCGAGCAGTACTCGGCCACCTCCGACCGCCGTCAGGTATTCCTGCACGCCCGATCCACCGACCGGGTGGCGCAGCTGCGTGCGCAGGGAGTGGAGAACCGGAAGGCCCGCCAGGCCGCGGCTCGCCGACTCGCGGAGATCGCGGACCGAATCAGCGCTGCGGGATCAACAGTGCGCCGGGCCCGCCGTCAGTCCGATTCTGTTACGAACAGCCTGCCGCAGCGCCGCCATGAACTGGCCGATGCCAAGGCGCGAATGGACACCGCCCAGAAGAGGCTGGACAACTACGACAATGCCGTTCGTGCAGCGCACGAGGCAGTAGTGGCGGCTGAGAACGAGTTGACCGCCGCACGCGCAGAACGGCAGTAGCGATCGACGGATCGGTAGGTCATCCGCCCACGCATATCCCGGACATGAGCACACAATTCGTTCGCAAGCAGGCAGGTACCCCGGAAGGCGGCCGGTTCGCCAACGTCGATCATCCTGAAGGCGCTCCGTTGGAAGCCGACGCCCCCGCAGTGGTCGAAGGTTCTTCGGAATGGTTCGAGCAGGTCGAGACTGCGATCTCATCGGAGATCCTGGCTCAGCAACCGGGTACGGTCGCCTACCAGCTCTCCATCGACGATGACGACCGGTCCAGCTACGACAGTCTTGTCACCGTCTTCACCGCTGACGGAGAGTCCAGATACGTCGACCTGGACCGCACTGCCGCCGGTGACGCCCTGGTCGAACTTGGCAGCTATGACGATGATTTCGGCACTCTCAACCCGCACGAGCGGCACCCGATCCTTCGCTCGGATGCACCGCCGGCCGTCCCTTCGGTACCCGCGACAACTGAGGTACCTCGGACGTCTTCAGAGATCACCCCGCCCCGCAACAAAGGACCGGGTGCGGTCATCACCTCCCCGTCGGGAAAGTTCGGCTTCTACCAGCCGACCCCGATGACGAACAGCAGGCCCGAGATTGCTGCCGCCATCGCCGCCAAGCATGGTCCTGTAGTCCAGGTCGCCGAGTTGATCCAGGGCAGCAATGGATCCTCCTGGAACCCAACCCCGGCGAGGTACCGAGCCGCTCAGGCGATCAGCTACCGGGATGGTTCCGAACTGGCCATCGATGCTGGGCAGGGCTGGAAGATGTCCGCGCAGGACACCGCTGCGTTCGCCTCCTATGCCCAGATCGTCGCCGAAGGCCAGGCGGATGAGCCGGAACTGGGCGCCGGCGGATCGTTCGTCACCGACACTGGCGCCAAGACCGACACCGAGAAGGACGCATCTGCTGTGCCCGCGAGACAGCCAAAGGCGCCGCAGCCGATCTTCACCGAACCGGCGGCCGACATCACCGCGTTCGACCCGGCGGCCCGGGCCGCGCTGATCTCCTCGCTGCAACCCAAAGCGTTTCACCACGACGGCGAATACAGCACGGTGGTGGGCGCAAAGTACGCTGACTTCCAGTCAGCGGCCGATGTCGCCAAGCAGGTCCGCGCCGACCTGAAGGCGGCGCAGGCGTCGCGGGCGCTGCCCGATGGGGTCACTTACACCGTGCGGTCCGACTCCTTCGCCGGCGGCCAGGCCATCCGGATCACCGCCATGGGGTTGCCGGACAGTGCGCTGTCCGAGCCGGACACCGGCGGCATGACGCTGCCGCACCGCACCGCCGAGTCAGCCGAACTGGACCAGACGCTGATGGCGATCGGCCAGGCGTATGACCGCCGGCAATCCGGCATGGACCTGCACAACCCGACGTACTTCTGCTCGACGACGCTGGAATCCGAACACAGCCGGGAGTACCGCGAATTCGAGAAGGCGGAGCGAGCGATCCAGGTCGCATCCAGCACGTCCAACTTCGCGGATCTGGCGGCCCGGCATGGGGAACTGATCGCCGCCCGCGCCACGTACAAGGCGGCGCACCCGCGCGGCAGCTACCGGTAGGACAACCCCGGCCGAAAACCTTGCGTGGACGAATGTTTGGTTGTTCAGGCCCGAAAGACCGGCAGGTTGGGGACCACGCGCTGGGCGATGTCTAGCAGTTGCTGCGCGACTGGAACGCCGGTGTTGACGTCGTGCACAGTGATCGCTGCGCTGTCGGGGGTGGGGTATTCGTTGCGGTTTCGCGTGCGACGAAGTCGGTCGAACGAGGCGATAGTGGCTCCCAATGGCGGATCGAGTTGCGCTCGGACGGCTTGCGCGACTGCGATATGCCCTCCGGCGCGCGTGGGGCGCAGACCTTGTTGGGCCAAGATCGCTGTGAGAGCGAATCGGGCCGCGTCGTAGAGGCCGTCGTAGGCCAGCCCGGGGTTGTCGTCTTGAATTTGGGAGACGGTGGTCAGGTTCGCTGCGGCGCGTTGGAGGAGTAGGTCAACGTGAGCAGGGTTCGCGGGAACGGTTTCCAGTTGGCCGTCGCGGAGCATCTGCAGGATGGTGTCGTGGCCCTGGCCCCATTGGTCGGTGACTGACCGGGTCATCAGGTGGCCTCTCGGACGGTGACGACAGCACCGCTATCGATATCGGCCAGAAATGGGTCACTAGCGCGGGAGGCCCACGTTATGGGCGTGATGACGATGAAGTTGACCTCGCGGTGCAGCCTGGTTTCGACCTCGGACATTGCGATGTGAAGGATGTCCGACTCCGGAAATCCGACGATCATGAGATCGATGTCTGCTGGTGGTGGGCCGGGGGTTCCGGTGGCGCGGGCTGCCCAGGAGCCGTAGATGAACGCTTCGGAGATACCGGCGATGTCGGCGAGAGCTACTCGGAGCAGCACGGCTGGGCCGTAGACGACCTGCATGAGCTGCAGCAGAGGTTCGTACGCGGGGTTCGCTCGGTTTGCTGATACGAGGCGGGTGCGGCCGATCGAGTGATCGGCCAGAACGCCGGCGACGATGAGGCGGGCGACTTCGCGGTGCACCGTGGATTGCTGGGCGTGCAGCTCTCGCGCGAGTTCGGAGATTCCGATTTCGTCGTCGACCAACATCAGACGCGCGAGGATTTCGGCTTGCAGGTCCGATCGGAACAGCGGTAGAAGCGCAGGAGCTGACGTTCTCATATAGCGCATAATATCATGCGTCATTACGCTATCGAAGTCGCTGGGCGGCCGCCGGTGCAACACCCAAGTATCAGTTGGCCCGCGCATATCTCAGTCATGACCAACCCGAGCATCGTCCGTGTCCCAGCCGGCAGCGGCATCAACTCCGGCCGGTTCGCCTCACACGGACACGCTGAAGACGCCGACGTCACTCTGGATGCCGCCGCGTCCGAGCCAGGCAGCCCGCCACTGCGGAGAGCTTCAGTTCCTGTACGAATGACAAGCTATAGAAGCGTTTAGCGTGCTATAATTGCATTATGAATCTTGCTGAGTGGGCCGAGTCGCAGGGCATCGCCCGGGTGACTGCCTACCGCTGGTTCCGTGACGGTAAGTTGCCGGTGAAGGCCCGCAAGGTCGGTGGCCTGATCCTGATCGACGACGACACCGCCGCTGCTGCGGGCCTGCCCGATCAGGTGGTCGTCTACGCGCGGGTGTCCTCGGCGGATCAGCGTCCGGATCTGGATCGGCAGGTCGCCCGGGTCACGACATGGGCGACCGGTCAGGGGATGTCGGTGTCCCGGGTGGTTACCGAGGTGGGTTCGGCTTTGAACGGTCACCGCCGCAAGTTCCTGGCGTTGCTGGCTGACCCTGCGGTGACGACCATTGTGGTGGAGCATCGGGATCGTTTCGCTAGGTTCGGCGCCGAATACGTGGCCGCTGCCCTGTCGGCGCAGCACCGTCAACTGCTGGTGATGGACCCTGATGAGGTCGACGACGATCTGGTCCGGGATATGACGGAGCTGCTGACCTCGATGTGCGCCCGGTTGTATGGGAAACGGGCGGCGCAGAACCGGGCCAAGGCCGCGGTCACAGCGTCCGCCCGGTCGGCCCCCGACGACGTACCGGCGTCACCTGCTGCGGCGGGTGATCTGCCGTGATCGTGGTGTGTCCCAGGATCGCTCAGGCGAAGAAGGTCTCCGAACTGACCGGCGGCACTCATCTGCCGGCCAAGGTGCAGCCGACACCGGGCGAGGTGAAGATGTCGTGCCGGGTGGATGTCGGCCCCGACTTCGCTCGGCATCGCGCCGCGGTGGAGTCGGTGACGCTGCTGTTCAGCCTGGTCGATGATGCCGGTGGCGCCGAGGTTGCGGCACCGTCGGGGTGGTCGGTGACCGCCGCGAAGTTCGAGGTCGAATGGCCTGTCGACCCGGAGCGGGCGAATTTGGTGCGGTCGCATTTCGGTGCCCGTCGGTTCGCCTACAACTGGGCGCTGGGACAGGTGAAGGCCGACTTGGACGCCAAGGTGGCCGACCCTGCGCATGTCAGCGTCGACTGGTCGTTGGCTGCGCTGCGGAAGCAGTTCAACACCGTCAAAGGCGTCGTGGCGCCGTGGTGGGGCGTCAATTCGAAAGATGCCTATTCCTCCGGGATCTCGGATCTGGCCACCGCGCTGGGCAACTGGCGTTCCTCCAAAGCCGGGCTGCGCAAAGGCCGCACGGTCGGGTTTCCGACGTTCAAGGTCAAGGGCAAGGCCCGCAACGCCGTCCGGTTCAACGCCGGTGCGATGTACCTGGAGCCCGACCGTCGGCACATCACCGTCCCGGTGATCGGACGGTTGCGCACGATGGAGAACACCCGCCGCGTGCACCGGCACCTGGCCGCCGGGAACGCCAGGGTGCTGTCGATGACGTTGTCGGAGCAGTGGGGACGGCTGTTCGTCGCGGTCAACTACGCCGTCCGTACCGCCCCGACGAAGCCGGTGACCATGCCGACCGTCCGCGCCGGCATCGACCTCGGGCTGCGTTTCTACGCGACCATCTCCACCGTGGACACCGCGACCGGAGAAACCAGCCGCATCGTGGTCGCCAACCCGACGCCGCTGCGGGCCAGCATCACCGCCCGCCGCGCCGCCGGCCGTCAACTTTCCCGCCGTATCCCCGGTTCCAAAGGCTATCTGTCAGCGAAAACCAAGCTGGCCAAGATGAACCGCAGGGCCGTCAACATCCGGCGGGAAACAGCCCACCAGTTCACCAGCATGCTGGCGGGAACATTCGGCGAGATCATCATCGAGGATCTCGATCTCGCCGCGATGAAACGCAGTATGGGTCGGCGGGCGTTCCGCCGGTCCGTGTCCGACGCCGCTCTGGGGTTGATCCGGCCGCAACTGGCCTACAAAACCCAGGCGACCGCCGCCGTTTTGACGGTGGCGGACCGATGGTTCCCCTCCAGTCAGATTCATCACGGCTGTGCTGGAACCGACGGGCACAGAGACAAGATGGGGCGTTGCAGATTGATCGCATCCACCCGGCTCGCCAAGCAGTTGATCTGCCCGGCGACCGATCAGCTTGTCGACCGCGACGACAACGCGGCCGACAACCTCCGAGACTGGCCGGGTCACGCCAGTTGCAGCACAGTTGGTGCTGCGGCCCCGAACGTCAGCAGTTCCGCCAATGGTGGCGGAGACGTCGGGCCGGTTCCGCGCTTGAGTGCGGGACGGGCGAGTGGATGTAAGACCCCGACTTCGGTTGAGGCCATCCGCGGCGAGGCCAGGACCGCTGCGGGCCATCGGACACCCAGTCCAACGGCCCCCAGTGGAACCCCGCAAGGGGTGCATCCCAGTGACGATCGCTAAAGATCACTCAGATGCAACGGTACTGAGCGGCATGCATCTCTCTTCTCCTCCTCGCGGAATCTGCGACCGTGCGGCTCAGCTCTCATCATCATCATCATCATCACTTTCACTTTCACTTTCACGGTCCAGCACGACGGTGGTCCAGCACGACGGTGGTCCAGCACGACGGTGGTCCAGCACGACGGTGGTCCAGCACGACGGTGGAGCTGCACGACGGTGGAGCCTGCCAGATCAGCTACCGGGAGTACCCGGCTATCGGCGACAACGGCCATCCGGTCGACGGCGACGTGACCGGGGAGTACAGCGTCCAGGTCAACGGGGCCCATGTCAGCAGCGTCGCGGTATCCCCACACGGAACCAGCGGCTACGGCAGTCCGCGCGCCAAACGCTACGCCGCTGAAGAGGTCGAGCGGTCGGTCGCCGCCCTTTCCTGCCGCCATACGGCCAAGACTGCGCGGATTGCGTGATGACCAAGCCGAACCGGGTCAGCGCCGGCGTCCCCACCGGAGGTGAGTTCGCCCGCAGCCACCACGCGCCGGCCGACATCACTCTGGAGGACACCGATCCGGCTGAGGTGCCCGCCGAGATCGCACCGCAACCCGAAGCCGATCGGCCGTTCCGGGACTATTCGCCTACCCAGGTCGACAAGGAAATCGTTCGGGTTTCCAGCAAGATTGGCCGCGCCGAGTCCCAGATAGCCCGGATGCAGACCTTTATGAGCCAGGCCAACGACTTCCGCAAGCGTGGACGCCTCAGTGAAGAGGAACTTCAGCGACGTCTCGCTCCGCTGCAACTCGAGGTCGACAAGTTCTCTTCGGATGCCAAGCTGGCCTACGTAGAGCTGGAGCCCTATGCCGCCGAATTCCAGGCCCGCGGCGGGTGGCCCCGAGGCTGGTATGTCCCCGGCGGCCACATTCACCGCAGTGAGAGCTGCTCCAGCCTGCGCCCGACCACCCAGATCGGTCTGGTCGTCGAGCTCTCCGGCCAGACCGAGGACGAGATCGTCGAGGCGGCTGGCGAAACAGCATGCACAGTGTGCTAGTCGGCGCTGCAATCCAGCATCTTCTACGGCATGCGGCAAGGAAACTTCCCCATCAACATCGCCGCCGCCGGCCGCGAGGTGGTCGAGGCGTCGTACCGGATGGACAGGCAGGGTGCCGGCGATGACCCGCAGCGCATCGAAGATCGGATCGAGCAGAACTGGCAGCACGCGGTAAAAGCTTCATCGCTCTACACCGTGCTGGTGGAGAAGAAGGTCGAGCTGGGCGCGAGCGAAGCCGACGCGATCGAATCGCTGAACAAGTCGCTCGTCTCGTCCATGAAGAATAACTACGGGATGACCCCAAACCTGGAGCTGCTCGACGAGCAGCAGATCGCCGAGCGCCGGGAGTGGGCTACCGGTGTGTTGAGCCGGTGGCGCAAGTGACGCCGACGCAGCTACGGGAGCCCGGCGGTGATGGAACCGGGTTTGGCGGCCGGTTTCGTCGCAGCAGGCAGGTCGAAGCGGCGATCGAGCTATCGGCCTGCGCACCGGAACCGGTAAAGCTGCCCATTCCCTACGTCCTGTGAGCGCGGGAGTGCTCACAGGCCGTAGATCCGCTAACGAGCACTGACGGCTCACCGATTTCAGCTGACGGGGCGGGCGGTAATGATGATGTTGGAGTTATAGCTGCGGGTGGCTGAATCGTATTGGCCGCCGCAGCTGATCAACCGCAGCTCTTCGGAGGGATGGCCGGGTGGGCCGTATGTGTTGGTCTGCCCGAACATTGCGGTGTGCAAAGGACCCTGGTTGGCTTCGGCGGCCAATTGGGTTTTTTCGACGGAGAATCCTGCGGTGATGCGGTAGGTGCGGGTTCGGCCGTCGGTCATCGTGACGGTCAGGTATTTGCCGATGTCCTCAGCCCCGTATTCCGAGAGGTCGGACAGCGCACCGGAAGTCCCGTTCCAATTGATATGGCCGGCGATGATGACGGCTCCGTGGGTAGAGAACGGGGTTGCGTAGCCAGGCGTGTTGAGCCAGCTGACGTCGTTGGCCCAGTCGTTGATGCCCTCTTCGGGCCCGGGAATCCATATGTCGCCGTTGTTGGTCGGCCCATGCGGGATCACCGCCATCTGCACGCCGTTGGGGTGGTTGCTGGAGGCGACCGGCACAGTGATGACCACTGGGGTCGCCGCTGCTCTTGGCGGCTCGGCAGCGGTGACGGTCACCGCCACCGTCGGGGGTGGGGTTGTCGGCGCGGCCGGCGGCAGGGTTGACCGGGCCGGGGTGAGCTCGGCGGTCAGCGCGGGATCGGTGGCCGCGGTCCGGTCCGGCAGCGCGGCCGTGGTGGAAACCGGATGAGGCCGACCAGCGGACCTGGTAGTGGCGGCGGTGGCGGCGGTGGCGGCGGCGGTGATGTTGGTCGCCGGAGCCGACGTTGGCCGGCTGGTGGCGCCGGTTGCACCGACCGGGGTGGGCTGGGTCTTTGCGATGGGATTGGGTGGGGCCGAGACGGTTGGAAGTTTCGGCCCCACCTGGGTGGTGAGGTGTGGGTGGGGCCATATCCACAGGGTGGTGCCGATCACGATCAGCATCACCGCCACCATGGCGATCCGGTTCCCGCGTCGACCCTTACCGGTGTTCACCGCCCCGATTCCGCGAACCGGTGACGATGGTGCCGGCCCGGTTCATCAGTCGGCGGGTGGCGGGGATGCGCCACAGCAGCAGCAGACATCCGAGCCCCATCAGCAGTGCCCCGATCACGGTGACCGGGGAGATCGGTGCGGCCGGGCCGCGACCGCCGGGTACCCCGGTGGGGAACGACGGCTGAGTCAGCGCAGTCGTCGAGACCACGGTGGTGACCTGGGTGACGGGACTGGTGGGGGTTGTGGTGTTCGCCGACGGTCCTGAAGTGGTGGTGAGCAGGCTGATCGTGCTCGGCGTGGTGTTCTCATTCGGCGGGGACGTGGTGGTGGAGGTGACGGGATGGCTGGTGGTGAGCCGGCTGATCGTGCTCGGCGTGGTGTTCTCATTCGGCGGGGACGTGGAGGTGACGGGATGGCTGGTGGACGTGCCCATCCCGGTACCGCGTCCGGTCGAGGAGGTGGGTCCGGTCGGAGGGATGATCGAGGGGGTGGAGGTGCCCGAGGTCGGGCCGGTGGGCGGAGTACTGCTGGTGGTTGGCGTCGGTGCGCAGGACGGCGCGGTAATTACGTTGGTGTCCAGGGTGACCGCGCCGGAGGCGGCCAGCAGCCGGCCCGTCACGGTGGCGCCGTGCTGGGCGGTGATCGAAGTCTGTGCCAGGACGGTGCCGACGAAGGTGCTGCCGGTGCCCAGCGTCGCGGAGCTGCCGACCTGCCAGAAGACGTTGCAGGAGGGGTGCGTGGTGGTGAACTTGACCACGCTCCCCGAACTGGTGATCAGGGTGCTCGAGGCCTGGAAGATGAACACGGCGTTCGGGTTGGTGCTGTTGTCCAGGGTGACGGTGCCGGTCAAACTCAGGTTTCCCTTATACACCCCCGGCTGCAACTTCTTTCCGACCAGGTCGGTGAGCCCCTGGTCGGCTTGCGCCGCCGGCCGACCCGCAGCGTCGTTGTATGCGGTCAGCGCCGCGGCTTGCGCATTGGATGCTTGTGCGTCGGCTCGGTGGATGGTTCCCGGGGGCGTGATGACGCCGGGCGGGAATCCGGTCACCGCGGTTCCCGGGCTCACCCCGACGTTCAGGCCGTTGATGACCGATGATCCGGTGTTGGTCACTGTGGATCCGCCCAGTGCCCCGTAGGCGGCGGAGGTGCCCAAACCCACGGTCGGAACCACCGCCGCGCCGGCGACGCCGTCACTGCCGAAGGTGATCGCAACACCCGCTACCACCGTGATGACCGACGCGATGATGCCAGCGCTCCACCGGGAAGTCCGCGTGTTAGGCCGATGCAAATGTGCGCCCATGGAAGTTAACCGGCTTTCCCCGTGAAGATGAAACGCTGTGTATGGCCATATCCTAACCTGGAAAGCCGAAAACGCACCAAAATAGCTTGCCCCCGCCATTCGGGCCGGCATTGGCCAGCGAGCCCAAGGTAAGCAAACTTGTTCGAACAAGGGAAGCCTTTAGACCGTAAAAACCAGCCCCTCCACTTATGTGTAGGTCGATTACTACCAGAAGTGACGAGAGGTTCGCCTTAGGCCTCGGAAGGTCTAAGGCGGCGGGTGAAATGAACCCATCCGTGGTGCATCCCGTCGGATGCTATCGCGGGTCGGGTGGACCGGTCAGGCAACGGTGAGGAAGGCGCACCCGGGAAGGGTCACGGTCGACTTAGGAGCTGCGGTACACAGATCCGGTTGGGAGCCGGTAGCCAGCCGTCCCCGCGGTGGTGAAGCGGTATCGGCCAGTGACACCCAGCGCGTCGTTGATTCCGGCGCGCATGAGGGTGCGGGTGGCCAGTCCGCTGACGGGGACGCCGTTGTCGATGATCTGCACGGTGGCGGTCGGTCGGATGGGGTCGATGGCTCAGCCAGTCATGGTCACCGCGCGGCCCGAGCCGCTCTCCGATTCGAGTGTGCCGGTGGGTTGGTGCATCTTCTCGCCGCGCGATGCGCACCCCCGTAGACACTGCTATCTCGGCCCTGAACGGCCGGGTGTGCGCCGAGCGACAACGACCCCGAACGTCGAAGTACTCGACGAACAGCAGATCGCCGACCGCCAGCAGTGGGCGGCGCGCGCGTTAACCTACTGCCGGCCCGAGTAGGGCTGAACGAGCCCGCCCCGAGCCGGGGCCTATCCGCAGCTGCGCTGTTGAACCACGGGTCTCATGGAGATTTTGCCCGTTCGGCGCCCTTGAAGACGCGTTACAAGTAGCCGCGCTCGAATCTCAATGTCCAACAACCGGGCAACAGGGTCGCCCGGTTGTTTGTCTGACAGACATCGCGAGCTGTTGGTCAGACAAAGTTCAGGCGGTAGGGCTGAACTCGGTATGCCGGCACGGCGCTTCCGCTGTCCGTCAAAGGGCGCTACTGGGGCAGCTGACGGTGTCCCCAGAGTGCCGAAAAAAGCCCACGCATATCTCTGGCATGAGCACTCAGCCGCAGCCCCGTGTCGAGCAAGGCGTCCCGAACGGTGGTCAGTTCGCCACCACCGGACGTCACGACGCGGGCACCGACGTACTGGATGCAGATGCCGGTTCGGTCATCGACGACTCGGCCCGCAGCGACAGCACCCCGATGCCCGACGTGGCCACCCTGGCCGCCACCTTGGCCGATGTCCAGCGGTGGTCCCGCCGGAGCGCCAACCACTGGGGTATCCGCCGCCGGGTGTCCGTCGAGGACCTCCAGCAGGAGGTCATGCTGCAGTTCCTGCAGACACTTGCCAGCAAGCGCAAGGCTGATGGCGGATCGCTGTCCGGCCGCAACGCCGCCGCGATCCTCAACCCTGCCTACGTGCACGCCACCGCGCGTCGCGTCGCGGCAAACATGGCATCCGAAGGACGCTCCTCGGTGGAGCAGGCAGCGATGCGGATCTTCCGCGGACGTCGGGAAAACTTCAGCACCGAGAACGCCCGCGAAATGACCGGCAAGGAGAGGGACTCCCTGGCCGCCGAGGTTCGGGAATCATTCCCGGCCGGCGAACGCCCGGCCGCCGGTTTTCACCTGCAACACACGAACTTATCGCTGGATCTGGCCGGCCCAGAGTCGGGCGCACCGTCAGAAGGCGGGTTAGGGGTGCAGCGGGTGGCGGAGTTATCGCACGCCCGCGCCGCAGTAAGCGTCAACAACGACGAGTTCGCCGACGGATCCACCGGTGACCGCGCGATGGCCGCCGCCGAAACCGGTGGGAAGGCCGGCCAGGCCGCCATGGAAGACCTGGCCTGGAACTCCATCGCCGAGCGGATGGGTGCGCCCGTCGCGGCGCAGGGCACCTTGGCCAATGACCGCGAGGTCGCCAAGACCCGACAGGACATCAAGGTACTGACCGGTTCGCTGCCCGCCCCCGCCACACGGGAGGCCACCGTCCTTGACGCCGTCCACGCCTGGGAGAACGGCGACCTGGGCGACGACGACATGGAGCCGGTGTTCCGGGCGTTCGGCGGGGACAAGCTGTCCGCCGACGAATGCGACCGCGTCGGCCAGGTCCTCAAGCTCGCCGGCCACCAGCGTTCCAACCAACTTCTCGACCTCGCCGTTCGCGCGGCGAAGACACCTCGACCGCAGAAAGTGAAGGCCAATGCCTGAGCAGCCAAGAATCCCCGGTGGTATCGGCGGGGGACAGTTCGACCGCGTCCACCACGCGGCCGCCGACGACATCGAGCTGCCGGAGGACACCGCCTCCGGCGGCGTCTCTGTCGGCGGCGGAGCCGCTGCTGGTGTCGACGGCTGGGGACCGGACCTGGAGAACAGGCTGACCTCTGCCCGGACCGGTGACCACCACGACCTGAACCAGGCGCTGCGAGATCCCAACCCGATGGTGCGCTCCGAAGCCACCGTCAACCCTCGACTGACCCGCCGTCAGCATGCCCGGCTCGCCCGCGACCGGGACATGGGCGTTCGTATCGCGGCGGCCTGCCGGCCCAAGTCCGGCGGCGCAGACCTGGCCGCCTCCGATCCGAGCCCCTTGGTGCGTATCCGCGCGTTGAGCAGCCACGGCCTCTCCGACGAGGCATTCCAGCAACTGGATCGTGACCCCGATGTGCAGCGCATCCTCGCGGTCATCTCGCAGTAAGGCCCACGCATATCCGGGCTAGAAGTATCCGGCGGTCTCCCATGGGGCCGTTGGCGATTGTTCATTTCGTAGCAGCCAACAACGGCGCACCAGAAGGGCAAAGACAGTGGCACAAAATCTTGCAGCAGTGGACCTGCGCGGCGGTTGGGATGCCGCGTGGGCCCCAATCCAATCAATCCTCGGGGCCGGCGTGCTCAAGATCGTGGCGGCGATCGGTGTCCTCATCGTCGTCTCCGCGTTCGCCAAGTGGGTCTGGGACAAGCGGCGCGGCGGCGGTGGCAACTCCTCCGCCCTGCTGTGGTCGCTAGCCATCGGAGCTTTGCTGACCGGACCGACAGTGGTCATCCCCGTTGCGCTCTGGTTGTTCGACGGCGTCGCGAATGTCGTGCTGAAGCTGTTCAACAACAACGGCGCGAAATAAGTTCGCGGGCCGCTCCCGCCCAGCCCTGTCGCCACTGCTGGGCGGGAGCTGCCCTGAACTGACCCATCCGCGCGCGATGTGAAGAAGTTGAAAGGAGTACCCCGTCAACCACCTCGCCCTGAAGCACGGAACCCGAGCGGAACGTGATGTTCCGCTTTGGCTCCGCAGTTCAGGACTGGTTGACCAGATCAAGACATCAACGCATTGGAAGAGGTGAATTTAGATGTCTACGTTTTTGACAGGCGAGAAGACCCACCAGGCCGTGCTTCCTCAGCGGCCTGCACTGGAACTCACGTCAGCAGACAAGGCAGGAGTAGCCCCGAAACGGGGCGTGAGCGCCGCAACCCCGGTTGCGGCAACCGGTCAAGAACATGGTCGAGGGGAGACCCCGCCGTTTCACCTGGCGGCAGGGCGTTACCACAGCACCGGGGAACATTCCGGTGCCGGAGAACCCGGCAGTGATGCCGGAACCACAGCTCCAACCAACAGCACCATCGTTTCAACCGCGTCTCGGGTCACCGCACCGTCGGTGGCAGTGCTGGACCGCAACGGGCAACCGTTGATGCCGTGCCACCCGGCGCGGGCCCGGGAACTACTGGGCAAAGGCCGGGCGGTCGTGGTGCACCTAACCCCGTTCGTCATCCGGCTCAAAGATCGGTCGGTCGCCGACTCTGTCGTCGACGGGGTGCAGGTCGGGATCGATCCCGGGTCCCGGCACACCGGCATCGCGGTGTTCGGGTTCGGTGCCACCACTGGCCAGGCGCGCCGCGGCTTGTTCACTGTCCAGATCGATCACCGGGGCCGGCAGATCAGCGCCAACCTGACCAGCCGGGCTCAGCTTCGTCGGGGTCGCCGCAGCCGCAATCTGCGCTACCGGGCACCCCGGTTTCTCAACCGCGCCCGGCCCGAGGGTTGGTTGGCGCCGAGCCTTGACCACCGGGTACACAGCACCATGTCCTGGATCAGCAGGCTGACCGGCTGGTTTCCGGTCACCGGGTGGCACCAGGAATTGGTCCGCTTCGACATGCAGCAGCTCCGCAACCCGGAAATCTTCGGTACCCAGTACCAGCAGGGCGCGTTGGCCGGGTTCGAGGTCCGGGAGTACCTGTTGGCCAAGTGGGGCCGGAAGTGCGCCTACTGCGGCGCCACCGGGGTGGGCCCGACGGGTGTGCCACTGAACATCGACCACATCCATCCTAAAGCGCGGGGCGGCGGCAACGCCGTGTCGAACCTGACGTTGGCGTGCATCGGCTGCAACCTACGCAAAGGGGCCCGCGATGTGCGGGACTTCGTCACCGACCCGGCCCGGCTGGCCCGGATCCTCGCGCAAGCGAAGCGGCCATTAGCTGACGCCGCCGCGGTGAACAGCACCCGCTGGGCGCTGCACCAGGCGCTGACGGCCACCGGTCTGTCGGTGGCGACCGGGTCCGGTGGGCAGACCAAGTTCAACCGCACCCAATTCGGCCTGCCCAAGTCACACACCCTGGATGCTTTGTCCGTCGGCGATGTTGCGGGGATTGCATCCTGGCCACGCCAGGTCCACCTGGCCTCGTCTACCGGGCGGGGTTCCTACGCCCGCACCAGATCCGATCGATACGGCTTTCCTCGGCTGCACCTGACCCGCGTCAAGCGGCACTTCGGTTTCGCTACCGGCGACCTGGTCACCGCCGTCGTTCCCACTGGAACCAAGGTCGGCCGCTACACCGGGCGGGTCTCCGTCCGCGCTAGCGGCCGCTTCTACATCGCCACCACCTGGGGCGTCGTCCAAAGCCTTCACCGCCGGTTCTTCACTCTCCGCCAACGTGCCGACGGCTGGAATCACACCCACCGGAAGGAGTGCAGCGCGTAAGAAGCGTTGTCCATCACGCGTCGTGATGACATGCTTCCTACCGGACTTTCGAGGTCCGGGCTTCGCGCTCAATAGTCTGATGTCGAACGAAGACTCTGTTGCATCGGTGTACGTCCTCACCCCGCTGACCCGCGACGCCGGCAAGTCCCGCCGCGTCATCGTTCAGGGGATCGACCTGCCGTGGCGCACCGTGGTCATCACCGGCTCGGCCTTGATCGCCTCGATCTTGCCGATGGCGTTCATATGGCTGTTCATCGGCCAGGCGGCGCTGCTGGTCATTCCGACCACCATAGGCGCCGCTTTCTACCTGATCGAGCGGCGCACCCGCTCCGGTCTTCGGCTGCGCACCTACCAGGCCGCGCTGGACAAGCGCCGCGCCGTGGTCAATCTTTTCCTGTGCTGCGGAGTTCCGGTGGACCCTTCCCAGAACTCGGTGCGGCTCCTGAAGTCCTCCTCCGCGCCGGCGGTGCGTCTTGACGACATCGATTCCATCGACATTGCCCTCACCGGGTCCGTACTCAGTGCCCGCACCAGCCGTCATGAACCGGTCGTGGCCCCGTTCCGCCCGCCGAAGCGTCCCCGCAAAGCTGTGCCCGAGGGCATGTTCGCCCCCAGCGGGCACGAGTCGTTCTGGTCGGACCGCGGCGCCCCGGAGATCTCCGATGCCGCGCCGTTCGATGTCGACGCGGCACTAGTGACCACCGGGTCCGCCAAGCCGAGACTGTCGTTCAAGAAGTATCAACCGGCCGCAGTCCACTCGAACACCGCCCACTCGACCACCGCAGGGCCAGAGAGCCGACGCGACCGACGACAGGACCATTCCTCCACGTGAAGCGTCTCGCCGCACCGATCCGGGCCCTGCTGGCCATCGGCCTGTTCACCATGCTCATCCTTTTCATCGGCGGAGGCACCGCCTCGGCCGGCACCGTGCCCATCGGCCAAGCAGGTTCGTCGGTGGATGCCTGCGGAACTTCCACCGACTACCTGGGTCCGACGCATTACGGGGAGGCCAGTCACCAATCCAGCGACAATGCCTCGGGCAGCAACCTGCTGACGATCAACCGGTGGGGCGGTGTGGCCGACAACTTCCACACTCGTCTCGATGCGGCGCCCTTCTCCGATCTCGTTCCGGCCCTGCAGCGCAACGTGTTGATCAACACGATGATCCAGACCGGCAACTCGATGTGGCAGGGCAGCACGGCGATGACGGCCTTCGCTACCCGCTTCTGCTTGATGGACACGCTGGGCTATACCGCGGATCACCTATCCGCTAACTTCGGCAACGCCGTTCTCAAGGGCGGCCTGGTCACCGTCATGGTCGTCGGCGGGGTGGTTTTGTTGATCTGGCGGGCCCGCAATGCCGGCTCCAGCCCGTGGAAGGGCATCGGCCGGATGGTCGGCATCCTGTCCCTGTTGGGCGTCATGGTGACCGCGGCCGGATACACAGGGCAGTCGGCGGACAAGCAGCACACCAGCTTCGCCATGGGCAGCCCCGGGTTCTTCGGCTCCACCATCAACAACGTCATCTCGACCTTGTCCAACCTGCCGTCGAGCACCGTCTCCGATCAGGGCAGCAAGCTGGAGGCTGACGGCTTCGCCAAGGGCGGGGATGCCAATATGTCTTGCGCGAACGCCACCAAGGCTTTGCGCAACGCGTACAAGACCCAATATGGCTCCGGTATGTCGCAGTTGGCCGCATCCATTCCGCTGACGATGTCGCAGATGTGGGAGAACACTGGCCTGGCGTCCTGGGCACAGGCCCAGTTCGGGTCGGCCAACGAATACGGCCCGTTGGTCTACTGCCACGTACTGGAAGACAATCTCAATACCCCGCGGTGGGGAACCGCCGTCGGAGCGGCCGACCCGGTGACCCCGCAGTCGCAGACTCAGACGGGGCTGCTCTTCGGCACCAACGACAGTGTTCCGGACGGCCTCAACGGCGACTCGGCGGCCTGGGACTTCCAGGCCAACGGCTCAAAGGTGGACCAATCAATGGTCGGCTGGGCCGCCTGCCGCTGGAACGGTAAGGCATGGGCGGTCGATCCTGTTTGGGCATCGGTTGCGTCAGGCGGCGATTCTGGCGGTGGCAGCAGCGTCGGCAGCGCGGGCGGCAAACTGACGGACAAAAACTGCAAGAAGTGGTGGGAAACCAAGTCAGGCGACATCGACCTCAAAGACGAGAACATGAACTATGAGGACAACCCCGGATACATCCGGTCCGCCACCTCCACCGGCCCGCAGGTTGCGGTTGGCAACTTTCTGTTGAACTGGCACGGCAACGACAACGGCACCGCGTTCACCCTCGCCGCGGTCTACATGATCGCTGCCTTCATGATGATGGTCATCTTCGGCGGCATCTCCCTGGGCATCATCGTCGCCAAGGTCGCCATGCTTGTGCTGATCGCGCTGGTCGCGATCGCTCTGCTCATGTCGCTGTGGCCTGGCAGCGGCGGCAGCCGGCTCACCAGCTACGCCAAGTTCTACCTGGGCACAGCCCTGTTCACCTTTGGCATCTCCGTCATCTTCTCTCTGATCACCATGATCACCGGCTTCCTCGCCGATGCCGGTGTGGGACAGTTCGGCGCCGGATCACTGATGGCCACACTGTGGACAGGGTTCTCGCCGATCGCGGCGGTCGTGGTGCTCAATATGCTCTTCAAGCACGGCCTGAAAATGCCCAGCCCGCTCAAGCCCGGCGCTGCGCTGGCCTACGGCGCCGCCATTGGCGGCATCGGAATGGCCGCCGGTGCAGGCGTCGAATCGATGTTCAACAAGGCGAAGAACAAGGGCCGCAACGGAGTGCGCGCCGGCGGTAACACCGTCAAGAACAGTCTGCGTAGGGGTCCAACACCCATCGCGCCGGGCAGCGGCGGCTCGCAGACCATGCGGCCCAAGAACGCCCCCGCTCCGGCCGGCGGATCCCCAGTGGTCGCCGCCGCAGGCGCTACCGGCCCTGGCGTAGGCGCAGCCGCGTCTGGTCCTGCGGCTGGCACGGCTGCTGCCGCCGCTGCGACGGCCGTAGACAGCTCCACCGGAGCGCCAACCACTGGTGCGGGTGCTACCGGCCCGTCGGTAGGCGCAGCCGCAGCTGGCACGGCTGCAGCCGCCGCGACGGCCCCCGACGGCTCCACCGCCGCGCTCGCACCAGCGGGGGCAGCAGGGCTTGGGGTAGTCGGCGGCGGCGTGCCGGAGCCTTCGGGCGACACCGCGGTCCTGCCGGCGACCGGTGCACTGGAACCTTCGAGCGACACTGCGATCGTCCCGGCGGCTGCTGGTTCCACGGACGAAACGCTCCCGCTGCCTATTCCGGTTCCGCTGCCGACCAAGCCGCTGTCACCCACGGCGCAACGGGCCGCGGACATCAACGACAAGCGTTTGGCCAGGAGGTTCCACCGCACGGGCGGCGTCGCAGTGGTGACCGGTCGCACTGCTGGCTTGCACCGCCGTACCAACAGCAGGTTGATGAACTGGGCGGGCCGGTCCAACTCCAAGGGTGGCTTGTTGGCGCGAGCGGCCACCGCCGGCGCCGCTATGGCCGGTGTCGGCGTAGCACGCGGCGCGGCAGGCGTACTGGACAACGCCCAGCAGCGCGCCGTGCGCCGGACCAGAGCCGGATTGAACAACGCCGCGCTGTTCAACCGTGGGAAGGGCCGCGCCAAGCTGGCGATGGCCACGATGCGGGCCAAGCCGCTGCGCACCACCGCCAAGATCGGCGCCGTGGCGATCGTCGCCGCCAACCCGGGCTTCCTGCTCGGCGTCGGTGCAATCGCCGCCCGCAAGGGATACAACCGGGCCCGGCCGAAGGATCACAACGGGCAGCGGCAGAGTGCGCTTGCGGCTCGTCGCCGGAACGCGCCAATCCGGCGCAGCGCCAAGGACCAGGCGCGCTTGGATGCCTGGTCCGCCCACCAGAACTCGGTCGCCCCGACACTGCCCAACCCGGGAACCGGCAATGGTGCGCCGGACAGGATTGACACGGGTTCGTCCTACAGCGGTGCCAGGGGTACAGGTGCCGACCCGCTGTTCGTTGGCGGAACAGCGAACTCGTCCAGACAGGCCGGGACGATGCCGTCCGATCCGGCCGGAGCGATCAATGACCGGAACTACTTCGACGCAGCCGGTCGACCGCCTCTGTTCGGCGACGACGACAAGCGGGTGATCCTTGACGAGGAGACCCACCAGGTACTTCCTCACGCGCGGCAGGATTTTGAGATCGAGCAGTCTTGGCTCGCAGACCAGGCGAGCGCTGCTGGGTCGCCGGCGGCGACCGACTACGACGTCGCCAGATCGATGCGGAGCACCGACAACGGCCGCGGTCACGCGATCAACACCGGCGCAGTGGTGCCGCCGGCCAGCCCGAGGCGACCGGCAGTCGCTCCCACCGAGCCCAGCGCCGCCCCAGCGCCTGTCGGTGACCGTCGGCACTCGACGCCAGAGGCCGCTCCTACTGCTGCTCCCGCGGCAGCAGCGGTAGCGGTAGTGCCCCTGCCACCGGCTGCGCCTCGCCGGCCGGCCGCCCAGGGACGGCCCGCGGCCATCGCCAACCAGCGTCCGATCCGGCGGCGGCCGGCCGGCAACAACAGCTCCGTTCGTCCCAACCCGACTGCGGCGGCCCGGGCGAGCCGCCCGGCGGCGCCGGTCTACAGCCCGGCTCGCGCGGTACGTCCGTCGGTACCGGTAGCAGCACCGTCATTGCAGCGGCCAGCTCCTGCGGTTGCGCCCGCAAACGGGGCCACTGACAACGGCGCTGTCAACAGTCGAGCCGCAGCGGCACCGACGCCACCGGCGGTGACCGCGCCAGCACCAGCGGTACAGCGGCCTACTCCTGACGCCGTTCCTTCCAGCGGGGCATCCGGCAGCCGGCCTACCAACATAAGCCGTCCCGCGGCCCCGGCTCAGCCAGCACCAGCGGCACAGCGGCCTGCTCCGGCCGCTGTGCCTTCCAGCAGGGCCACCGACAACGGCGCTGTCAACAGTCGAGCCGCAGCGGCCCCGACGCCACCGGTGGTAGCCGCGCCAGCACCGCGGCGGGCTGCCCCCGCTGCAGCACCGGCAGCCAGGCAACCCGCCCCGCAACCCGCGCCGCGGACCCAGCCGGCTGCTTCGGCGAGCACGCGAGCGCCAGCTTTCGCGTCCAGGGCCTCCACTGCGGGGCGCCGGCCGGCCCCGCCGCTCCAGCCGTCGGACCCGGCCAGCACGCCGGCGCCAGACGTACCCAGCGCTTCACCGTCGATCGGCGACCCTCGTAGAGGAAGGACATCTCGTGACTAGACCACAGCTCCGGATCCCCGCCGGCGTGCCGGATGGCGGTCAGTACGCCCCGGACCAGCACCAGGAATCGGACACCGAACTCGAGTACACGGTGGACGATGAGGTCACCGACCTGTTGCAGGACGGCTCCTGGGAGTACCCGCCGGCGTACTTCACCGACTCGTCGGTGTTGATTCGGTTCTGGGAGCGGGTGCCGGTATCGGACACCGTGCTGGAGCGCTTCTCGCTCAACTACACCGCGCAGCAGCGCATCTGGGCGCAGTCGCAACTCGGCATCTGGGAGCGGGCCAACCCTCGCCCGGCCGAGAAAGCGGGTTTTGGCGCCAAGCAGTCGCAGCAGAACCTGGCCGCCTGGACCCAAGCCCGCAACGTAGAGGCCGGTCGGATTGCAACGCTCAAGCCGTCAACGATCCCGGACAGCCATATCCGCATCATGGCTCGCGTCTCTCAGATGTACCGATCGATCACTGCCTTCGACACAGAGGACCCAGAGAAAAAGCGGCAGGTACTGGAGCATCCCGTGGTGGTCGGCCCATACCGTCAGGGCCCGTTGGAGGAGTTCTGCAAGAAGTGGCTCCTAGACAAGATGCCCGACACTGCCTTCAAGGATCCGAGTCGCCACATGCCGGATCAGCTCGACGCCCTGGTCGCCGAGCAGAGGAAATCCACCCAGGCGGTAACCGAACTGCAGATGGAGTTGTACCGTATGTCGCTGGCGCAGAACGGCACCCCCGAGCAGTACGCTGCGGAGGCAGCCAAACACGGATGGTGATCATGCAATGCGAGCTACTAAGCCTGTCCGACAGACGCGGACGCCGTCACGGCGTAACTCCGCCAAGCGCGCCTTCGCGACCCTGCTGCTAGCCACGGTGCTGGCCGCCTGCAGCAGCGGTGCCTCGGTGCCGGTGCCAGTTACCTCTTCGGCGAGTAGTACTAGCACAGTGACACCCGTGCCATCATCAGGCACAGGCACGGCCGGTCCCATGGAAACGGTGGAGCTGCGCAATGACGATCTCGAAACGCTGTCCATCGTCAAGCCCGATCCGCAGGCATGGACCTATCCAGGCTACGAAACCTATTTCGCCGTGTACGAAATTAGGGCTGCCAAGCCGGGGTCCAAAGACATGAAAGGCCGGTTGCCCTCAGATGGGTACCGGTTTCAGGAGTTTTCCGCTGGATGGACGGGCCAGTCATCGGCACCTCATGAGAATCAGCCGATGACTTGGACGGTGACGTTCGGAACCGATAAGCCGGTTGCCGGGGATTCCCTGTCCACGGCATGGGAAAACTCGGCGATGCCCATCGTCGTCGCAGTGAGCGTGCCCATTGCGGCCAAGCCGCTGAACAAAGTCCCGGTGTTCACGCTGCTTGAAGCTGGCGTTCCTGTCTTCAGGATGCGACTTGACACAGGTAAGACCGCCCCTCTCACCTAGCGACCGCGAAGCACCCACTCCGTCTACGGCGGCTGACTGGCGGTGCGATGGAACAGTCAGCTGACCGTTCGATCCGCCCGTTGGCGCTTGTTCATCAAGCATGGCGAAGGCGAAGTCCAGCACTGCTGGTGGTCTGGCGAAAGCAGGCGCCAAGAAGGCCGTCAAGGGGGCCGTCAAGAAGGCCGTAATGAGTACGCTGGCGCCCTATATCGCAGGCGCGCTGGCCATCGTCGTCGCCGTCGCTGCGGTCATCATCATCATCTCCTCGATGACCGGCGGATCCGCCTCCGAGGTGCAGCGGGTCGGCTCGGTCGCTGCGTCAGCCGGCGGAGTCAAAGCCTCGGACGAGACGGTAATCCGCCCGATCGCCAACAGCTACGGCATCCCGTGGGAGATCCTGGCGGCGCTGCCGATAGCCGAGGCCAACAGCGGGGCGCAGCCCGGCTACACCGGGCCGTACGCGATCAAGTCCGGAACTCCAGGCATCAGCGATGCCGACGCTGCCAAGCTGGGGCCGGCCGCCACATTCATTGCAAAGCGCATGCGCGCGCAGATCGTCGCCGGAACGCCACGCGGCGGAGTGCTCTACCAGCAGGATTCGCTGACCACCGGCGCTGGCCAGGACAAAGACGGGACGCTCACCTACGCCAAATCCTCTGCCTATGTGAAGAAGGCGTCGGCTGCCACGAAGACGGTGTTTGTGGCGGCGCTGGTCTCGCTGCCGGTGAACAACGCCACACAGGACTTCATGGGCCAGGTGTTCGACGGCGCGCAGGCCTGGGCGCTCGGCAAGAACAGCGGGTGCATGGGCGGGTCGGGCAGCTCCGCGGCGGTGGATGTGAACGTCACCGGCTCGGCCGCCGGGCTCAGCGCCGCAGAGTTGAAGAACGCCGGGCTGATCTACCAGGCGGCCGTCGCCAAGAAGCTGGGTGACAAGGGAGCGCAGATCGGCATCGCTGTCGCGCTGGCCGAATCGACGCTGCAGAACTACGCGAACGATGGCACCAGTACCGACACCAGCTACTTCTCCGACGGACACCGGCAACTCAACGACGCCGAACGCGCCGTGGCCAAGTTGTCGCTGAACTTCCCGCACGACACTGTGGGGCACAATCTGGACTCCATCGGGCTGTTCCAGCAGCGCCCATCGGCCAACTGGGGCACCCCAGCCGAACTGATCAATCCGGCAAAATCCGCCGGGTTCTTCTTCGACCGGCTGGTCGGCGTCGCCGGCTGGGACACCTCCAGCACGCCGTGGGTAGCCGGACAGACCGTGCAGGGCAGTCCCAGCTCCGACGGCGCGATCTACCAGACCCAGTACGCCAAGGCGGTCGCCATCGTGGCCGCGCTGAAGGGCTCGAGTGCCACCGGGACGGCGCCGGCGCAGCCGGCAGGACTGACCACCGCCCTCACCTCGGCGATCGCGAACCCTGCGACAGGGCCACCGGCGACCGGCACCAGCGCGGCTCCCGCCAGCGGTACCAGCGCGGCCTTCCCGTACCCGCTGCCGGCCACCCACGGAGCCACCGGCACCGAGGAAGCCGTCAACTCCGTCGGCCAGGTGCCCTCCGGCCACGGCGTCGGAACCATCACGTTCTCGAAGTTCGCTGCCCTGGGCAGCGACTACGACAACTTCTACATCACGATGCGCTGGGGCTACGCGGCCTACAACTTCAACGGCACCTCCGGCGGCATCGACAACGCCCAGTACGACTGGCTCGCAAAGGGCAACAAGGGCAAGCCGTGGATGGTGCTGGTCACCAATCCGCGGACCGGCAAGTCGATCATGGCGCCGGCTATGGAAGCCGGCCCCGGCCCGTGGGTGGGCTCGACCAGCAGCTCGTCGGGTACCGATCCCAGCGGCATCTGGAAGAACCCGACCCGAGGCACGCCGGTCGGCTACAAGGGGCTGGTCTCCGGCTTCCCACCAGCGGCCATCTCGGCTCTGGGCGCCGTCACAGGCTACGTCGGCCAGAACGGCGACGACCTGATCTACCAGTGGTCGCCGGACCAGAACGCCAAGCCCGGCCCGACCAACCTGATCGCCAAGGCCGACGGCTCCACCAGTGGCACCGCCGGAGCGACCTCCGGCTGCTCCCCGTGCCCGACCACCGGAAGCGGCGTCGATCTCTCCGGTGTGGCCGTCGGGACCATCGCCGGACTCAAGCCCGACCAGCTCGCCAACGCGCAGACCATCGCCAAGGTCGCGCTGTCTCGCGGGCTGGGCGAACGCGGCGTGCTTACCGGCATCGTCACCGTGATGGCCGAATCCAGCCTGATCAACGTCGGTCACGGCGACGCGATGGGGCCCGACAGCATCGGGCTTTTCCAGCAGATGGGCTCCTGGGGTCCGTTGTCGGTGCGCACCGATCCGGCCGGGGCGGCCGGGCTGTTCTACGACGCGATGGTGCAGGTGCCGTCGTGGCAGACGATGGAACCGTGGGTTGTCGCGCAGACCGTTGAGCAGTCCGAGTTCGTGGCCGGATACACCGGCGAAGGATCCGACGGCACCGTCGGCTACAACTATCACAAGCTGCTGGCCACCGCGCAGAGCTACACGACTTCGCTGATGACCGGCGCATCGAGTGGGCTGACGCCCACCTCGGGCAAGCCCGTCGCCTCCACGGCCCCCAGCACCGCCGCCTCGACGACGGCCAAGACCACCGCGCCCGCCACCGGAACGGCAGCCCCGGTTGCCGCGGTGTCGGGTACCGGCGCTGCCGGATGCACCTCGGGTACCGGCGGCGGAGCTCCGGCCGGATCGGTGGTGGCCAACGGCCCCAGCATCACCTTCCCCAGCGGCAAGGCCGACATCCCGCAGGATCTGTGGGGCAAAGCATTCAAGGCTCCGAACGCGGCGATCGCCAAGGGTCTCGCGGCCGGGATCTCCACCGTCGGCACCCCCTACGTTTTCGGCGGCGGCGGGGAAGGCTCCAAGGACATCAACGGCCCCGACGATGGCTGCCTGCGTGCCGGCGGCGCGGAGAACTCCTGCAAGGGCATCATCGGTTGGGATTGCTCCGGACTCACCGCCTATATCCTGCACGCGGCAGGGTTCGGGCCGATCGGCAGCAACTCGGGGGACCAGGGGGCGGGCGGCACCGCTATTCCCCGCGCGCAGGGCATGGCCGGAGACATCCAGGCCTACGACGGTCACGTTGCTATGTACCTAGGGTTCATCAATGGTCAGGACTACGTGTTGGAAGCCCCCGAGCCTGGGCGCAACATTTCCATTCGCAAGGCGTACTGGTCCAACAATGGCATTCCGGCTCCGCCGGACATGCGTCGCTTCTGGCACTGAGAGGACCTCCACCATGAAGATTCGACAACTGGCAGTCGCCCTGACGGCAGGCGCCGCGGCGCTGTCCATGTCGGCCTGCGGTTCCACGGCGCCACCGGCGACCACGGTGGCGGCGGCTTCCCACACACGGACAGCAGCCACTATGAGAACCGCGCAGAGCACGGCACCGCAGAGCACTGCGGTGCAGAGCACGGCCCTGGGCTCAGGCAGCGGCACCGTGCTGACAACCGTGACGGTGACCGCTGCCAGCAGCGGCGCAGTCGGTAGCGCCAACAGCAGCGGTGCCCCGACCGACACGCCCACCTCGACCGCGGCGCCCAGCACAGCCTCGACCGACACGACCAGCGCCTCGTCGACGCCCGGCGCAATCACCTCACCACCCAGCGAGCCCAACGCGCCGGGCACCCGACCGACACAGTCGGACCCGAGCCTGAAAGTGCTTCCCGGCAGCGTGGCGCCCGGTCAGCACGGTGCTCCTGCCGGCGTACCGGTCACTACCAGCACCACACTGTTCCAGCCGGCGAAAAACCCGCGGACCGATCCGATCAGCACTGCCGCCGCGTTCATCTCGCTGTACGCGGAGCGGGACGCCGGCGACTCCCGGGCCTACAACTTCGCCAAGCGGGTGAGCGGATTCGTCACTCCGCAAGTGCAGGCCCAGCTGGACACCGAGTCGTTGACGGCGTCGGCGCCGGAGTACGGGCAGACCATCGGCATCATCACCACCGCCAACATCCTGGAGTTCCCGAAACCGACTCCCACCACCGCGAGCGTGTTCGTCCTCTACACCAGCCGCACCGCGATGCGGGAGCAGGTAGTCGGTCAAGCGCCCGGCATCGGTAAGTTCGTCTCGGTCACCAGGCAGAAGGACGGCACCTGGATCGTTTCCGGCTTCAAAGACGCCCCCAACTGAGCGATTGGAGCCGGATCTGGTGCAGCCAGGTCCGCGGCCATCTTGGTTCGTGCGATCATGCGATGGAAGCCGGGCGGATGTCTCGGCGCTGGAGCAATTGGGGGATTTGATGAAACGAGTTGCGGTGCTGTGTGTCGTCGCGTCGTTGGGGCTCGCCGGCTGCTCGGGCTCGCAGTCCGCAGGCCCAACGTCGACCGGTTCGCCAGCAACTGCTGCCACGAGCAGTGCATACGGTCCGGGCACCACTGTTGCGCCAGCGTCAGCCATCACACCCGTCAGCTCGGCGTCAGCCTCGTCCCCTCATCTGGCATTGTCGGCTGCCCCATCAGCGCCAGCCAGCAGTTCGACCGGCGCATCCCGTTCGGGCGTTAGCACCTCCGTTATGGCGTCCCCCAGTACGGTCCGAGTCACCGCTTCCTCCACCAAGGCGGTGATCCCAGCGAAACCCGCGATAGACAAGGCGGGAATAAGCAGGAAATTCGCGGAAGCCTTCGCGAATTACGACAACTCGGCGCTGGACTACCTGGCCCCTAAAAGCCCGGCTTTCGTCTACGCCGACGGAACGGAGCGACTGTTCGCCGCCGAAACCGGAGATCTCACGCCGGTAACCGCGACGCCGGTCGACGGTGGCTTCGATGTCGGCGGTGCCAAGTTGACCGACTTCGTCTTCAATGCGGCCGGAAAGATCACCTCCATGAAGCGAAACGGGATCGGTCTCAACACCACCGTTTTGTCGATCGGCAAGGTCATCACGCCAGCGAAAAAAGACTCTGACAGCTACACCGGATCAGCGTCGATCACGATCCATTCCATCCGGTATTTCGACGGCGACGTGCAGGTGATGGCGATCCTGAAGAACGCCACCGACGCTAGCGCCCACATCTACTGGTCCGGATACGTGTCGAACGGGTCCCAGGCAACCAATGCTGTGACCACCACCGACGCACTCCCCGGGGTCACCAGGATGGAGCAGGCCCGGTTCACCAAGACCACCGCCGGTGGCGTCGCGTACGGCGACCTGGTCATCGACAATAGTTCGCACAAGTTCCAGGTGACGGTTCCACCGCTCGGCTAAGCATTGCCGGCGCGGGGATGCACCGCCTGGCTCAAAGTCGGATCCACTGGTCGGGCACGGTCGGATACTGCTGGCCGTACCAGAGCCGCCACTGGTCACCGGGCAGGCATCTGGTGGCGCTCTGCAGCATCAGATCGTTCGGGTTGTAGGTCCGGCGGTCCGTTCCGGAGCCGGTCTCCAGGTACATCAGACCGACTGTCATCAGGCCGAACTCGTCACGGGACCGATTCGTGTGGAAGCGGTCACGGGCATCTGCCAGCAGGCCCTGCCCGAGCATCGAGTCCGCGGTGGCGATGCCGCCGACGACCAGCTCCAGCGGGGACAGGGCCAGCCGCTGCAGGTCCTCGGGGGACAGGGCGTCCACCTCGTCCAGGCTCAGCGACGACGCGTCTGCCAGCAGCACCAGATACCCGGTGGCGGGGTCCTGGGGGAACGGGACCCGAGGTAGCGGGGCTGGTCGGAAGTACTCGATGTCGGCGGTCGGCTCATCCGGTATGTGGGTTGGGCCCACTGTCGGTGCCACCTGGTGATCTCCTTGGTAGTTATTGCGTCAATAGGTCGTTCTGGTTGGGGACAAGTTCCCGCCGGGTTGTATCGGTAGTGTCCTCTACCGCTCGTGAGCGCGGGAGTGCTCCCGCCTTCAGGCGGGAGGTGTGAGCGCGTCGTCAAGCAGCGTCATGCAGGCCGTTTCTGTTGGTCGATGTAGGCGCGGATCACCGACAGTGGTGCGCCGCCAGCGGTGCCGACGAAGTAGCTGCGTGACCAGAAATGGTTTCCCCACAGGTACCTGGCGGT
>JAABUZ0100002530.1_pt1 | contig 30061 bp, 29 predicted proteins | sample 5562091 | NCBI WGS metagenome assembly JAABUZ01 (sample SAMN12813069, study PRJNA571459) | rock metagenome | isolation source: Antarctica rocks | place: Antarctica: Victoria Land, Linnaeus Terrace sud | collected 2015-12-21
ACCGCGACGCAGCCGACATCCCCAGTTTCGATATACGCGCCCTATCGGACGCCGAGTTTGCCGCGCACCTCGATTACGCGGCGCGGGAAGCGGCGCGCCGCGTTGGCGAGCGCGTCCGTGTGTTGCGTGAGGCGCGTGGACTAAGCGTGGAGGACGCCGCCACACGTACGGGAATCACAGAACACACACTGGCACACATTGAACGAGGCCAGCAACGCGACGTCGATTTCCCGACTCTGGAACGCATCCTTACCGCCATGGGCTACTCTCTGAAGGACATCCTGCCCGAACAGACGGCCGCGCTAGTCAAGTAGAGGAGGAGCGTCGTGGCACGGATAGCGGACCAAGAGTATCTGTTGAACAAGCAGTACCGGAACTCCTCGAACTTGCAGGCGCGCATCGACCTGCACGCGCGCTTCAGCACGAATACGTACGGCTGGTTCCGCTGGATCTTCGATCACCTCCAGCTGCCGTCACAGGCTTATGTGCTCGAACTCGGCTGCGGACCGGGGCTGCTCTGGCGCGAGAACCTAGGCCGCATCCCCGCAGGCTGGGACATCACGCTATCCGACTTCTCGCCCGGCATGCTCCAGCAGGCGCGGGACAACCTCCGTGATGCGGGACGCCCCTTCACCTTCACGGTCGTCGACGCGCAGGACATCCCGTTCGCGGACGACAGCTTCGACGCCGTCATCGCCAACCACATGCTCTATCATGTCCCGGATCGCCCGCGCGCGTTCGCCGAGATCCGCCGCGTGCTGCGGCCCAACGGGCGTCTGTATGCCGCGACGAACGGTGAAGCCCATCTCCAGGAATTGGAGGCGTTGCTGCCGGGAGGCGCCTTCGACTTCAGCCACAATACGTTCGGCCTTGAGAATGGCCACGCACAACTCGCGCCGTGGTTCCCCGCCATCATATTGCACCGCTACGACGATGCGCTCATCGCAACAGAGACTGAGTCCCTCATCGCGTACCTGCTCTCGATGCGCGCCGCGTCCGGCCTGAGCGACGCCGAACGGGCGGCTATCGCCAAGCGCGTGGAGCGGGAGCTGGCGGCGCGGGGAGCTATTCACATCACGAAAGACTCGGGTATCTTCGAGGCGTGGGCGGAAGCGCTGGATACGTTTGCATAGAGGTATGCAATAATACGCTTGAAAGGAGTACATCTATGGCTGGTGACTATGCCTCTATCGATATTACCGAGGCTCCTCCGCTACCAGAATTGGTCGAGGAAGTGCGTCGTACTAAGCGTCCGCGTGTGCTCAGGAGCGTCAATGAGAACGTCGCGATTATCGCACCTGTCAAAAGACCGGTGCGCCAAGGCGGCAAAAGATTTAGCGAAGACGACCCGTTCTGGGAGGTTGTGGGCATCGGGCAAACAGCCGAACCGACCAATATCGCCGAGCATAAAGACGACTACCTGGCCGAAGCGTATATGCCGAAACAGGGCTAATGAGAGCACAGCCTCCTCCTATCGCGCGCTGCTTCATCGATACCTCGGCCTATTTCGCCCTGGCGAACAGGCGGGATGCGGATCACGAGCGTGCCACCTCCCTTCTGCACTCGCTAGCGGTAAGCCGTGTTCGGCTTTACACCACCAATTTCATCCTTGCCGAAACGCACGCCCTCATCCTCAAACGGCTTGATCGATCGTTAGCAGCATCCTACGTCCGGGGGATTTATCAGAGCGCGATGACAGTCGTGCGGGTGAGTACAGCCGATGAGCGGCGAGCGTGGGAGATTATTGGACGCTACAGCGATAAAAACTTCAGCTTCACTGATGCGACGAGCTTTGCGGTGATGGAGCGTTTGCATATCCAGCATGTATTCACCTTGGACCGTGACTTCGTGCAATATGGGTTCATCTCGCTCATCAATGATTAGGGTGGTGGAGTAACAACAAGCGAGGGCCGTACATGAAACTCCAATACTTTCCTGATACAGATACGCTTTACATTGACCTGCGCAACGAGCCGAGCACCGAGTCCGAGGAGATCGCGCCGGACGTGGTGGCCGACTATAACGCCACGGGCCAAATAGTCGGCATTAGCATCGACTCCGCGTCAACAAAGGTTGACTTAGCCGCGGTCGATGTCAGAGACCTACCGCACGTTCGCGTCTATTCCACTCCCGCACAACCGCCCGAAGCAGTCGCCGTTGGCGCGTCAGCCGCTCATGCGTGATGGGTGATTCGACGCGTGGTAAGAACTATGAGTAGCGAGGCGCGGCCCGACGAGATCGCGCTGCTGCGCGGGATGCTGGAAATCCCCAGCCTCTCCGGCCATGAACGACCACTGGCGGAGTACCTCTGCGCTGACATGACGCGGCGCGGCCTGCGCGCGCATATCGACGCGGCCGGTAACGCCGTGGGCGAGCTTGGCGAGTCGGGGCCGCTGGTTGTGCTGCTGGGGCACATGGACACCGCGCCGGGCGTCGTGCCGGTGCGGCAAGAAGGCGACCTGCTCTATGGCCGCGGGTCCGTCGACGCCAAGGGTCCCCTCGCCGCCTTCATCTGCGCCGCCACGCGCCTGGGCGCGCGCGCCGGCGTGAGGCTGGCCGTCGTCGGGGCCGTCGAGGAGGAGAGCGCGACCTCGCGCGGCGCGCGGCATGTCGCGCGGACCTACCGGCCCGACGCCTGCGTCATCGGCGAGCCGAGCCGCTGGGACCGCGTGACGCTCGGCTACAAAGGCCGCCTGCTTGTCGACTATACGGCGCGACAGGGCGCGGCGCACACCGCCGGCGCCTTTCCCACCGCCTCGGAGCGCGCGGTCGCCTTCTGGAACGGCGTCGTCGCCATCTGCGAGGAAGCCGGCGGCGCCAAAGAGTTCGAGCGTCTGAGCCCCACGCTGCGCCGCATACACGGCGAGAGCGATGGTCTGCGCGACGCGGCGCGCCTCGAACTCTCGCTGCGGCTGCCCCCCGATCTCGCTACGGTCGCGCTACGGACACGGCTGCACGCGTTGGCCGGCGACGCCACGGTGGCCTTCTCGGGCGATGAGCCGGCCTACCGCGCGCCCAAGAATACGGCGCTCGTGCGCGCCTTCCTATCCGCGATCAGGGCGCGGCAGGGGGCGCCCGCGTTCGCGCTCAAGACCGGCACCTCGGACATGAATATCGTCGCGCCGGTGTGGGGCTGCCCCATCCTCGCCTATGGACCCGGCGACTCCGCGCTCGACCACACCCCGGACGAGCACATCAGCCTCGCCGAGTACAGCCGCGCCATCGGGGTGCTCGAACACGCCCTCGCCCAGATCGGGGCCGAACAACGCTGACCCGCCTTGGAGGCGTAGGGGCGTATGGCATACGCCCGGTGGTCGCGGGCGGACGGCTCACGGCAACCATCGCGCGTCGCATTAAACGGGTTCACGGCGAAGGCCGGGCGTATGCCCTACGCCCCTACGCCCCTACGCGCGCCATAGTTTAATCGGACACTGTATCCTACCAACTGATGGTCAAGGCGAGGATGCAATGGCCCTGCTGCCCTGCTACGAGGCGCGCGGCAGCGTCTCCGGCAGTGTCGTGTGTACGGCGTCGTGGTCCGTGGGCGGGACGAACACGTTCGTGGGCGGGATGGATACGCCCCGCGAGGCGCAAAACGCGGCGATGAAGGGCTCGACGAGGGCCAGGTCGAACTGCGCCCCGGCCCCGCGACGCAGTTCGGCGACGACGCGCTCGGGCGAGAGCCCGCGCCGATAAGGCCGGTCGAGGGTCATCGCCGAGACGGCGTCGGCGATCTGCATAATCCGCCCTAGCAGCGGCGTCGCGGTCCCATGCAGGCCATGCGGATAGCCCCGGCCATCGTAGCGCTCGTGGTGCTGCGCGATGGTATCGATGACGCATGGATCATCGAGTAGTCCGCGCACGATAGCCACCCCATACGTCACATGCGCTTTAATCGCGGCATACTCTTCGTCAGTTAGCGCGCCGGGTTTGCGCAGCACGCGGTCGGGCACGGCGATCTTGCCGACGTCGTGCAAGGGGCCGGCGATGGCCAGCGTCCGCCGGTCGTCGTCGGGCAGGTCGAGGACATCGGCCAGCAGCAGGGCATAGCGCGTCACGTCGAGCGAGTGCTCACGCGTATAGCGGTCTTTGGCATCGACCGCCGCGACCAATCCCTCGAGGATGCCAAACGTGGTGTCACCCAATAGGTCGGCGGCGCTGCGCACCAGGATGGGATCGGATGTGGCGCCGCTCTTGACCGCGTACATACGGGCATCCGCCACGGCCAATAGCGCCTGCCGGGTCGCGCCGTCGTCCGGCGTCGCCGCGACGCCGATGGAGACGGACAACGGGATGAGCGCGCCACACGCGTCGACGTAGGGCGTGGCGGCGATGGTCGTGGTGATGCGCCGCGCCACGCTCTCCGCCCCGGCGCGATCGGCCCTCGGCAAGACCAGCGCGAACTCGTCGCCGCCGTAGCGCCCCACCACATCCTCCTCGCGCGCGTGCGCGCGCAGGTGTCCGGCGATGGTACGCAAGACGGCATCGCCGGTCGGATGGCCGTACGTGTCGTTGAAGAGCTTGAAGTTGTCGACATCGACCAATAGGAAGGCGGCCTGCTCGCCACCCTCGCGCCGGCCGCCCGCTGTGAGCGCGGCGTCGAGCGCCTGGTGCACGGCGCGGTGGTTCGCCAGATCCGTCACCGGATCGCGCAGCGCCTGCGCCTGCGCGCGCTCATAGAGGCGGCTGTTCTCGATAGCTAGAGCAGCCTGATCGGCGAAGATCTCCAGGATCTCTACCACCTCGATGTCGGGCCGACGCCCGTCGATGGGGTCATCGACAGAGAGGAAGCCGAGAAAATCGCCGGTGCGCCGTTCGACCAGCGGCGCCAGCAGCTCGTCACCGGCGCGCCACCCATCTTTAGACACCGTTGTCAGGACGGGCGTCCACTGCGGGATCGACGTGCTCTCGAACGCCTTGCTAGCGCGCTCAGCCGGGAGAAAATATGAGCGCGACAGGAGGAACTCGTCGCGCAGCAAGGATAGCACATCGCCCGCCGGCGCGTCTTGCGCCAAGAAATGGGCCGCGACCTCGGCGCTCAGACCCGCCACGGCCACTGAGCGAATACGCCGTTCCTCGGACGGAGCTTCAAGGTTGGTGATGAGGTTGAGCACGGCAATGCGGAAACCCAGGGCGGCGCAGGCCACGTCGACCGTGAGTTGGCCGATGCCGGCCGCGTCCAGATCCAGGTGCAGCGCGCGGCTCGTTTCCTGCACACGCCGCAGACGCTCGGCGCGTTGGTGCGCCAGCCTACGCTGCGCGGCCTCGGCGCCATAGAGGCGCGCGTGGTCCACGGCCGCCACGATTTGGCGCAGCGCCACCAATGCGATAAGGCCGCGCGCGCCAAAGGCGGCCTGCCCCTGGATGCCCCCCTGGGTGGGGAAAGAGACAGCCAGCGCAACGCCAAGTCCCAGGGTAGTAGGAACCAAACCCAATATGACGAGGATCAGCGCCGGCGCGTCGGCGTCGCTGGCGCCCCGTTCATGCGCGGCCGGACGCCACTCCAATCCGGCCAGCCCAATGAACACCAAGCCAACCATCCACACGAGGTCCAGGGGCGTGCCGTCCTGGTATGTCTTGTCCAGCAGGAGCGGGACCCAAACGACGAAGGCCGCCGCCTCGCACAGCAGGCCGCATAAAAGGAGGGCTATGCCCCGCGCGGCGGCGAGTTGGGGCACGCGCACCACCAGGAGAAAGGCCGCCAACCCAAGTGTTAAGTAGGCGACCGGGTAGGCTAGCAACACGGCGGTACCGACCGAATGCGAGGAACTGGAAGACAGGACCAACCGCTGCGTGACCATGCCGCCAATCAACGTCAGGGCCACGGCGACGATGACGACATCGAGCCCGAGGAAGACCGTCGCGCTTCTCCGGCCGCTGGGCCGCGGTAACGCGAAGAGCCCTGCGATGAAACAGGGCACGAAGCCTAACCACCCCGCGTCGCCGAGCGACGGAAACGGGACGGTGAGATGCGCCGCGAGTTGGCCGTAGTTCCAGAACAACTGCCCGCCCAGCCAACTCGCGCAACCAGCGCCGAAGAGTAGCCAGGCACGACGACTCTTACCGCCCCGCCGCGCGGCGACAAGGCACCCACCGAGCGCCACCGTCGCGCAGCACGTCCAGCCGCCGTCAGCCCACCACATGACCGCGTTGGCGCCGCCGACACGCCCCAGTTCACCCGCGGCGAACAGCAAGAGCAGGCAAAAACACGCCATGAAGGCAATGCGGCGGTGCGACATAAAAGCGATGCCGCTTGAGGCGAAAGCCATGGGCTACTATACCCGCTCTCTGTAATCATCATGGATGGACACGGAATAGGGCGAGTATACATGGAGACGACGAGGCGCGACAATAGCGCGAAAATCCTAAGCGGGTCTATAGATCCCGCCGGGCGAAGCTGCGCACGGCGAGGTATAGCATCACGACAACCCACGCAACGGCCCACACGATGTAGGGCGTCGTGGGCGCCGCGCCCGCGACTAGGCCCGTCTCACCCTGAGCGTTGGATAGGGCGGTGATCGCCGCCGGTTGCAGGTTGTATTGCACGCCGTGCCACAACCCATCGGTCGGGAGGATCAGGCTGACGACTGTGCCGGCCGTGGTGATGGTCGCGTTGTGGAAGGTAGCGCCGACTTGCGTGACGATGCCGAAGATCCAGGCAATGCCAAAGAGCACGAGCGCGATGATCCCGCCCGTGATCGAGGGCAGACGCGTGCTGCCCAGGAGCGCCAGCGTCAGGAGCACGACGGCTTGACCGATCAGGAACAGCACCGCCGCCGCCGGATGGGGCGGTGTGTACCCCGTGACCACGCGGATAACGGCCAACTCGAGCAGGCTGACGAGCGCGGTATACCCAGCCAACAACGCGGACATGCCGAGCCACTTGCCTAGCACGACATCGCTCCGCCGGATCGGCCGCGGCAGGATCGCCAGCGCCAGTCCCGACTCGACATCAGCGGCGATGGATGGCGCGGCAAGAAAAGCAGAGCCCACGGCCAGAATGAACGAGAACATGATGGCGATGAGGAGGATAAACGCGGCCGTCGTCGTCAGCACTTCGGCGTGTGAAATAGGCTGGCCGTTGCGCGTGAAGGTGGCGATACGCGAGAAACCCCAGCCGGTCGCCGCGATGATGATGACCGTGAGAATGAAAACGGCCAGGAGCAGGCGGCGACGCACAGCCTCGCGCAAGGTCAGGCCCGCGATGGTGAGCAGCGGCATCGGTTCCTCCAGAGTCGAGAGTCGGGAGTCGGGAGTCGGGAGTCGGGAGTCGGGAGTCGGGAGTCGGGAGTCGGGAGTCGGGAGTAAGACGAGGGCGCTTATGCGCGTAGGTTGCGCGAGAGTGCCGAAGCTACCCCCTGACGACTCACGACTCACGACTCCCGACTCCCGACTCCCGACTTGTTACTTAATAGCTGTAAGAAACGGTCTTCAAGCGACTGATGGCGCGGCTCGACGGCGTAGACGCGGCCGCCGAGGCGCACGACCTCGGCGACGAGCGGTGGGACGTCCTCGTCATCGAGACCGCTCACGACGTACCAGCCCTCCTCGCGCCGCACGTCGCCGAAGCGGGCCAGGGCGTCCTCGGCGGCGCGCGTAAGTCCCGTCGCGCGCAGGTGGACGGTGTGCGTCGCACCCAGCACCTCGCCCATCGTACCCATGGCGATGACGCGCCCGAAATTGACGATGGCCACACGGTCACACACGTGCTCGACCTCGGTCAACAGGTGCGAGTTGAGGAAAACGGTGGCGCCGCGGCGCTTGAGCGCGTGGATGATCTCGCGCACGTCATGTCGCCCGACAGGGTCGAGCGCCGAGGTCGGCTCGTCGAGCAGCACGAGGTCGGGCGCGCCGAGCAGGGCCACGCCCAGGCCCAGGCGCTGCTGCATGCCCTTGGAGAACGTGCCCACGCGGTCGTTGGCGCGCGCGGACAGCCCCACGGCGTCCAGCGCGGCGTCGATCTCGCCGGCGCGGCGTTCGCGGGGGATGCCGGCGAGGGCGCAGTGTAGGCCCAGCGCTTCGCGGGCGGAGAGCCAATCCTGGTAGCGGAACAACTCGGGCAGGTAGCCGACGTGACGCCGCGTCTCACGGTCGCCGATCGGCGCGCCGAGCACGAAGCCTTCGCCGGCGGTGGGGCGGGTCAATCCAAGCAACATCTTGACCGCGGTGGTTTTGCCGGCGCCGTTGGGTCCGAGGAAACCGAACACCTCGCCGCGCGGTACCGTCATAGTGAGCCCGGCCAGGGCCGTGGTCGCGCGGTAGCGCTTGACAAGGTCGATCGTCTGGATGGCCGGCGTGGAAGCGGGCGCTGGGCCCACTTCCACGCGCTGCTGGTTGTGCAGGGCGGTCGCCATCGCCATCACCCTACCGCAACGAGTTGGCGATAGCCACGACCTGGTCCTGGGTGAGCGTGCCGCCCACGGCGTAGACCATGCCGTGCTCTTGCCAGATGGCACCGCTGCCCACGCCGGTGTTGTCGCCGACGACCAGGCTGTCCGTCCCGTCCGCCAACGTGACGTGCTGCGCGTTGAAGCGGTCGATCGGGATCGGCACGGGCAGCGTCGTGCCGGGGTCGCCGATGCCCCTGATCTCGGCGGCCAGTTGCGGCGAAACGCCCGGCTGCCCCGCCAGGTAGTTCTCCAACTCCTGTACCGTGACCCCATTCGTCGCGGTCAAACTGGGCCGGGGGGCCTGCACGATGACCAGGCTCGGTATCTCCCCACTGTTGCCGCGCGCCTGTGACGCCGCGCCGCGTAGGTTGACACCCTTGCGTACTTGGGCGATGGCCGACTTACCTGTAGCGTGGGCGCGGGACACGCCGTCGCGCGCGCTGGAACCGGCGCCGGTTGGGGCGCCCAACAGGTTGCCGCCGTAGGTAGCCACGACGATCGGGCCGACCGACAGGCGCAGCGTGGCGCCGTCGAGGTCCGCGGGCATAGGAGGCAGCGCCTTACCGCTCTTCGCCGCCGCGGCCCGCGCCTTCGACGCGTCGAAAGTGAACGCCGCGACGCCCCGTGACAGCACGTTGTAGGTCACGGTCGAGGGAACGCCGAGCGGCAGCGCGGCGGGCGTGCGCACCGGCAGGCCCGTTATCCGCCTGGCGTCGGAGGCGCTCGCCGCTTGCTGATGGGTCGGGTTCTGCTGGTCGGTCATGGTCCCGTAGGAGGCGAGCGGCGGCAGACCCTGGAGGTCGCCGCTCGTTATGGGAACAGCCGTGAACTGCTGTGGCTCGAAGATGCTGACGAGGCTCGCCGCGAGCGAGCCCGCGGGCGTGAGCGCCAGGGCGGCGACGAGGGCGGCCGCCGCGACGAACACGCCGGCCGGGCGCGCCACGCGGCGCGCATTGTACTGGGACATCGCGTACATGGGAGTCATCCTTTCAAGGGGTCGCCTCGGCAGGCGCGCGCCGGTTGCCCGTGGCGCTGGCGCCGAGGCGACGCGGCGCCGCACCTGTCGTAGCGCGAGGGCGGGATCGACACGCGCGCCGGGCGTCGTCGCGGCGGTGAACAAGCTGGCCGCCGCCTGTGCATCGGCCACGACCCGCGCGTAGCTATCCTGGCAGCGCCGGCACGCGGCGGCGTGCGCGCGATCCGCCGTCGCGACCGCCTCGGGCTCGTCATAGAGGCGGCGCAGCGCGCCGTCATCGAGGTGTCGCATGAGTCATCTCCTTTCGCAGGGCCGCCTCGGCGCGCCGGAGCAGCGTGCCCACCTGTCCAACGTTGACGTCGAGCGCGGCGGCGGTCTCGGCGTAGCTCAATCCACTGTAGCGCAGGGCCAGCACGGCGGCGCTCTTGGCCGGCAAGCGGCCCAAAGCGGCGCGCACCTCGCCTTGTCGCTCCTTCACTTCGGCCAGGCGCGCCGGGTCGGCGTCGTCTCCCATGGAATAGAGGCGGTCGTGCGCGCCAGCCTCGGCCTGTTCGCGCTGCGCGCGGCGACGCCGGCCGCGCACGACATTGAGGGCGGTATGGACGGCGGCGGCGTGCAGCCACGGCCGCGCGTGAGGAACAATGTCCCCTTTATCCAAGGTAGGGGCGTAGGCGCGATGGAACTGCACGAAAACCTCCTGGGCGACGTCCTCGGCCTCGTGGGCGTCGGCCAGCACACGCGAGGCGATCGCCACAACCGTGGCATACTCCGCGCTGAAAAGACGCTCGAAGGGGTCGGCCACGCCTATACCTCGCACGTCTTGCACGTCTTGCACGTTTCGCACGCTCCCGTACGCGTCTATACGTACCGCCATTGTACTCCACGCCTCCGTCTACACCGTCCTCTGTTACGTTAAGCACCACCGTTAGATAGAATGTGACACCCGAGCTAGTTGGGCGGCTATGACGAACGCTGCTGCACGCAGAACTCGTTGCCTTCGGGGTCCGCCATCGTCGTCCACGTCTCGCTGTACGGCCCAACGGTGTTGGTGACACGTTGCACGACGCGCGCGCCAAGGGTCTCTAGGCGCGCGACCTCGGCGTCCATGTCGGTGACGCCGAGGTCGATAAGGTCGTGCTGCTCTCACCACGTAGCGCCATCCGCACGCGCATCGGCGCGCCGTACTCGACTACGGACAAACCGGGTTGTGGGCGAACGCGTTGTACTCGGCGCTAGGTCGGCAGGCGTCGTCCAGGAGCGTCTGCGCGCGCTTATCGCCCTTAGCTGCGAAGTCCCGCAGCACCAGCAACTTTTCTATATAGTTGCTGCGCTGCCGTATCAACTCTTTCCGCCCGCGCGTGCCGTTGAGATCGAAGACACGTTCGACTTCGCGCCCACGTACGTCGGTCCCGTACACGTTGGCCGACCGCGCAACCGGGTCCCAATCGAACCTCAGGTGTAGGCTAGGGACGCTCGTTGTTGGATCAATCAACAGAGGGGCGCCATGCCCGTCGAGCGGGAAGTGCGCGCCTTTGTGGCCGGCATCGTTGCAGATGTCGCACGAAAGCAGCAGATTATCCCAGTCGAATGTGCGATCGACGTATCGCGCCTTTGGGCGGAAATGTTCGATAGCGCCGTATGCTATATGCGTTAGCTTGCTCTCGCAATAGGCGCATTTACCATAGAACATCCGGACGAGCGCATCTTTGATCGCGGGGCGTCGATATTTGTTCCTGGCCCACTCGACTTGTGCCGATGTGCCGGGGCCAGTGAGCGCCGCGCGCAACTCTCTAAGCCAGCGATCGCCATTGCGCACGAGGACGCGCGGGGGCGGCGTCCGACGGACCGGTATCACCGCAGGACGGATTCGAGATAAGCGTCGATGCGCGCCTCCAGGCTTCCCGGCCCCGGCTGCCCCCCGATCGGTTGCGCCTCCGCCATGAACTGCTCTAGCTTCTCGTATTCTTTCTTCTCCCGCGCGTCGAGCGACACGTCCCCCGCGACTAGCCGTCCGCGTAGCTCGTAGTACCGCTTGATCTTGTCGTCGGTCGTCGGAGAGTATGTCGACGGGAGGCCGAAGGCGGGGCTCCGCAGGGCGCGGTCGGCGTCGTAGGCCGAGAGGTCCTTTATCAGCGTCACCCTCGTTTCGCCCTCACTAGCCTCCAGAAGCAACGTGCGGGCGTCTTCGCCGGCCCCGATCGCAATGAGTGGGCTGTGCGTGGCGACGATGAACTGCAGTTGCGGGAACGTGTCCCGGAGCCAGCCGGCGATCTGTCGCTGCCACGAGGGGTGCAGATGGGCGTCAAGTTCGTCGATCAAGACGACGCCCGGCGCGTGCGTCGGGTCGTCGAGGTCGGGGTACGCCTGCATCAGGCGCCAGATTAGATCGCCAGCGAGGGCGACGACGCTCCGGTATCCGTCGGACAGCCCCGTGCTCGGCACGATCCGCCCGTCAATGCGGAACCGTGTCATCCCATCGGCCGCGACATCGAGGATGCGCGTGTTCTTGGGTAGGAGCCTAGCGATCGTCCGCTCTCCCACGTCGCGCATCCGTCGTGCCTCATCGTCATGGGGGTCCTTGGCGATGCGGTAGTCTAGGGAGACCATCCAGCGGTCGAAGGTGTTGAGCGCGCGATCCTCATCGAACAGCGTCACGAAGCCGCTCGCACGCGTCGAAGGGTCGAGAGTGAGGCTGGGGACGAGGATGCCGTCCACCTTGGGGAGGCGGCGGAAAGACCCGTACCCGGCGGCGAACCAGCCTCGTGCGTTCGAGGCGAACGCGTTGGTCCGCAGCCAGCTTAAGGCGCGCGAATGATCCTCAACTAGCGCCGGTTCTGCGTACGTCTCCCGACCTACCTTGATCGGGAATGTGCTCGTCATCGAATAGGAGACCGTAAAGTCCCTACGTCCATTTGGGCTGCTGGAGCGACCGCTTTCGTCGAATGCCTGGCCATCGTCACTCCCCCCAAGCAGTGAAGCGGTAAGCCTGCCCGCCTTTGCGGGATCGCGCACCCAGCCATCGGGCCGCGGGAGCAACTCTTTGGCAGCTTCCGGGCCAGCCAGGAGGAGAGCCAGCAATTGGAGAATTGTGCTCTTCCCGACGCCGTTCTCGCCCAACAGCGTCACCCAACGATGTGGCTCGCCCGGTCGGGGCCTGACACCCCGCTCGAAGTCCAGTGTTTGGTGACGAAAACACCGGATGTTGTCGAGCATCAAGCTATCCACCAACACGGGCGTACTCCTTAGCGTGAAGGACGCTTGCCGACTTGCACGAACTGTCCTCCTAATAGGACGGAATAGCGCGTACGCGGGACAAAAGCAGTCCCACTAGTCTACCATATTGTATACGGCTGCTCTAAGCTACTCCATCTCGGCTCCACGACCGACATCTCGGCATCTCGGCCAAGGCGGCGACTCCATACGCCTACTCGTCCAACCTGTCGGCGATGATCTCGGCTATATTGCCGCGGCGGCCGTCGATGACGGCGAACACTTCTATGACCTCGCCCCGAACCTGATAGACCGCGATATAGGGACGGATAACCAACTCGGCCGTCCCGCCGACGCGGCCTGCCCGCCCCATGATGGTTAGTTGGTCGGCCAATAGGGCGACAGCCGCGCGGATACGCCGCTCGACTCGGGCGGCTACGGTGAGGCTATCCCGAGCGATGTAGTCGGTGATTGCTTCGATGTCATCAAGGGCCAGTCGGTATACTCGACCCTCATTAAACTTCCCCACGGCTAAAGCGGGGGGATTTCAAGAGCCCTGCGACCGGGTTGGTACAAGCAACACAGCCACGGACCATGAGGCGCATTTAAGGAGCACCCCAAAAGCGCGATGTTCCGCGCCCCATTGAGATCGGCATCGCCCCACCACCCGCAATCAGGGCAGTGAAAACGCTTGCCCGCCCGCTCACCGATGTGGAGACAGCAATGGCACATCTGGCTTGTGTACGCGGGGTTCACCAGCACCAGGGGGACACCCGCGCCCACGCACTTGTAGGCCAGGAACAGGCGCAACTGATGGAAGGCCCAGCTGTTGGACCGTCGCCGCTCCGTCTTGGTCCGCGCCTGCCTCGTGGTCCGCTCGCGGATGCCCGTCAAGTCTTCCAGGGCGATCGCCCGCCCCGACGTGACAGCCCGAGTGACGATGCGCCGACTGATGGTGTGATTGACCTGCGACTGAAAGCGATGTTCGCGCCCCGACAACCGTGCCAGAGTCCGCCGCCCGCGGCGGCGGCTGCTCCGTGTGCCTTTCGAGACGTTACGCTGGATCATCCGGCGTGTGCGGCTGTAGCGATCCCTGACCGCCGTGACCCGGTGCCCGCTGAACGTGTCGCCGTCGCTGGTCATGGCGATATCCGTCCGGCCCAGGTCAACGCCGATCACGCCGTCGGTGTCACGGGTGGGCGGGTCGGGATAGACAGCGCTGACCATGAGCCGCCAGCGTCCCTTGCGGTCGCACACCAGATCGGCCTCTTTGAGCGCCGTGGCCCCTTTCAACCACGCGCGCTGTATCCCACCGATGTTCAGTTTGACGGCCAACCGTCCGTCAAGTGTCGTGATAGCGACGTGATTACCCGCGAGGCGATACAGGCGCGGCGTGTCCAACGGCACGGCCATGGTCGGCTTGAACACCCGCTTGGTGTCCTTGTCCTTGCGGTAGGCTTGGGCCACGACCGACACAGCCTGGCAGGTATGTTGGGCCATGAGTCCGTACGTCGCTCTCACATCGCCATAGACGACCTGTTGCAAGCGCACGCGGTTAAACGTGCCGGTGTCCCAGGCCACGGCGGAGATATGATTGCACGCGTCCGCGAAAGCGCGACGCAACCGCAGGAAGGCGGTACGTTGGGCCTCTATGGGAGCCAGCGTCAGGGCGATCGTCCGTATGCTCACCCCTCTATTTTACCACAAGAGGAGCGTAAAATGTTCATAGAAATCACACGAGGCTCCGATTCCTCCCCGCGTCTAAAGCCGGGGGAATCCTCGGAGCAATTAGTTGACCATCATCATAAGCGGCGTACTTGTTGAGCACGGCGGCAACACGCTCGGGCGACGCATATCCGATCTCGTCAGCGTCGAGCTGCCGCTTGCGCTCCGCGATGAGATCAACTTGCCACTTCTCGGCTTCGAGGTACCGGCGCATAGCCTCGAACAGGTGATAACGTTTAGGCCGATCGGTGGCCTTAGCGAGGGCGTCGTACTGCTTGGCGAAGCTCTCGGGCACGCGAACACTTAGGACGGTTGTCGGTTCAGTGGTGGCGCTCATAGGTCCCTCTCTGCTACGTAAGTTTACAACTCATATTTCTGTATACAACAGCGTGGTACTCCATACGGCAGAAACAAGAAAAGCGCCTCTGCTATCATGGTATGTTCTCCTAACTCTCCAATGTCAGTAAAGATTGAAAGGTTAGTGGGAGGAGTTAGGAGCCGTAGAGATCGTTGAGAGTCAAGCCGATCACGTCCGCCCGCGAGGCGATGAGGTCTGTCATCTCGGGCGCGAAGCCGCCAGCGGAGACGAAGATATGTCCGGCGGAGCGATCGGCGGCCAGGGCATCCTTGGCCCATCCTTGGCCAGATCGACCCAAATCCTCCAGATCCCGCGTCAGGTCGGTGTACAGCGCGGGTCCTGAGGGCTTCGATGACCATTTAATTTCTCCCGTGAGAATCCGGCTGTCGTCGAGTCGGGCCACCACATCGATCTCGATTGGTCGGCGGTTGCAGTCCCGGCCCTCCCAGCGCGCCCAGCCGTTCGCGCCGGCCAAGCCCCAATGCCCGTGGTAGCGGGTAAACGCCTCGTGGCACATCCGCTCGAACACCTTCCCCATATACGCGTCGAGGTAGGGCACGACGTGGTGCTCCCACACCTCGTGGATGGCTCCCGTGCCTAGCCGGCTGCGGTTAGCGTGCACGAAGCGGAACCAAAAGGCAAGCGCGTTATCGGCAATGCGGTACTGATACGGCGCCGTGCGGGACGCATCGAAATTGCGCTCCCTCCACACGTACCCTAACTCCTCCAGCGTCTTCAAAGCCATGCGGACGAAGTCCGGCTCCACACCGGTCCTGCTCACTATTTTCCCGACTTCGAGCTCCCCGTCGGCGATCGCCGCAAGGATAGAGTTATATTCAGCATCCTTGCGGATGCCCTTCTCCTGCTCGATGAGATATTCGAGTTGCAGGTATACCTCGCCCCGCGGGGAAAGCATGGTCCGCATGACCACATCGGCGAGCGCCTCGCCGGGCCTGATCGCCGCCAGGTAACGGGGAGTACCGCCAAAGATACCATAGACAAGGGCTTGCTCTCGCACGGGGCGGTCGGGGACCATCCGCGCGGCGTCGCGGTAGTCGAAGGGACCGATCTTGGCCTTCCATCCAGAGCGTCCGAAAAGCGGCTGACTGCCGTGGAGAAGCTGCTCCATCATGCTAATCGACGAACCGCTCAGGACGAGGAGCAACGACCGCCCTCGCAACTCTCGGTTGAAGATGGCCACCAGCTGGGAGGCAATATCGTCGTGCTCACCCATCAAATACTGAAACTCGTCTAAAACGGCTATGAGAGGCTGTTCCATGGCGAAATCGCCCAAGAGGCGGAAGACGGTCCGCCATGTGGGGTACTCGACCGGGTTGAGCGACTGCCCCGACCACCTCGTCAACTCACGAATGAGCTCGGATCGGTTGAGGTCCGTCGTGGCGTCAGCAGCCACGAAGTAGAACACGCGGCGATCCGGCCACGCATGGTCGAGGAGATAGGTCTTGCCCACGCGCCGTCGCCCGTACACGAGCGCGATCGTCGGCATCCCCCGCCGATCCGCGAGTTCGCGGAGTTCCGCCAGTTCGACCTCACGGTCGATGAAGACATCATCGACGCCATCCATGACACTCTCCAATAGTTTTTGCTTAGGAAGTATACCCTTATATGACTGTATAATTATAGGAGTATACTCCCTAAGTTCGAGTAATTGCTTGGAATCGCGGATTAGTTGTGAGACCGAGTCACCACCAACGCGCGCTCGACCGCGAACGTCGGCCGCGGTTTGATCAGGTTGTGTGACATTAGCGCTCCCCGTCGTCCACTACGTGAAAGGCAGGATAGTAGGGCATGGGAGCCGTATCGACCCCCCACAATGACTGGAGCCGCGCCGTCATCGCTGTGATCGTCGCCCCGAGCGCCGGGAGGTGGTCGATGTCCCACATTGTTTGCGCGACGATGCCACAACGCAAGAGGAGGCGCTGCCGAATCGTCGCCATATCCCACTCTTCATCTCGCTCCAAGATCGTGGACAGGGGATACCAGTTGTCGAACTTGATCAGCCAGTAGACGCACGCCTCGACGACGGCGCGATAGAAGAGAGTGTCGTCGGCCGCGGCGGGACACCCCTGCACGAGCGCTATGCGATAGGCCTGCTCCATGCGCGGCGGGACGTGCGCGGGCAACTGACCGGCGCACCAGCACGAGGGGAAGCGCAGGCGGGCGAAGACGCCGTCGGTCAGCGCATGCCGTACGTAGCCGCCCTCAAAATCGAACAGGCGGGCGACGCCATCAGCGTACACGCAGTTGTCGGGACAGGCGTCGGCGTGGGTGTAGGCAAGGAACGGGCCGGGATCGCGCAGTGTAGAGCGGAGCGCTTCCAGATCGTCCTCGGTCCCCGGCTGGGACGCGACGCCCAGGGCCACGGCCATGTCGCGGAACCGCGGGGCCAGCCAGTCGTAAGAGGCGATATCGCGTTCCACGGGGCCAAGGCTCGCGCGCAGCTGATAGTACTCCTCGGTCTTGCCGGCCGTGAGCGCGTGCATGCGCCCCAGCGTCGTCGCCAGCCCGATCAGCGCCCGCTCGGCGACAACCGGATCGTCGCCGAGCAAGATTCCGTCCAAGTGCGCGCCCACGCCCAAATCCTCCAGGACCACGAGGCCGGCCGCGCGGTCGCCGCCATAGAAACGGGCGGCCGGCGAGCGCTCACCGGCGAGGCGGTCGAGAAACTGGAGCCCGGCCCACTCGTTGAAGAGCCGCACGACTGGTCCATCGGCCACGTTGGGGTCGTAGGTCTCGCCCTCGCCGCCGGCGCGCTTGACGATGATGGAGACCGGCGCGCCGTGTGGCGCTGCAAGGACGGCGCAGCGGTAGACGGTCGAGCGTGGGCTCGCATCGAGCGGCTCGGGGGCGGCAAGCCGCACCACGCCGTTGAGTGAGTTGGTCAACACTTGCTCGGCAACAGCCACAAGTGTTAGCGGCGTATCACCAGATCGCGCCATGGTGAATTCCTCCTACTGATTCGCGCACTACGCGCATATTCGTCATACGCGGGAGGACAAAAAACCTCCCGTCAATCCGGGAGGTTCAATCAGCCAAGCCTACCGCCAAACGGCAAACCGGGCACAAAAAAACCTCCCACGGCGCGGGAGGTACGAGTGATCCAGCGTCAAGCGAACTATGGACAGTTGGCGCAGCATGGTGATAGCCTCGTTAGGCGACCTGGGCGGTGGCGCGGGCCGGCGGCGGTGTTGTCGCGGCGTGCGCCTCCCGCACGGTGGTCACGGGGTACAGATGCTTGAGTTTGATGCGCGCGTCGGCCGTCATGAAGCGCCACTCCATGGTGGCGTGGTCGCTGTTGCGCGGCGCGCTGGAGCGAAACGCTATGAAACGGTCGTAGCCGGTAAAGAGGCTACGCGCGCTCGACGACGAGGGGTACAGCAGCGTATGAGGAAATAATGGCTACAACCACTCCTAAAAATAGTTCGACGTGATGCCCCCATCGACGACGAGCGCGGCTCCGTTGGTCCACGACGACTCGTCGGACGCCAGGTAGATAGCCAGGTGGACGATGTCCTCGGCGCGGCCGAAGCGCCCCATCGGTATGCGGTTCAGCCGCAGCGCCTTGGCCGCGGGGTCGGACAGCAGCCATTCGGTCAGCAGCGGCGTTTCGATCGGGCCGGGGCAGATCGCATTGGCGCGTACGCCCTTGGGGCCAAACTGCACCGCGAGCGATTTGGTGAGCGCGATCACGGCGCCCTTGGACGCCGTGTAGGAGTCTTGCGGCACTGAGCAGCCCACTAACGCCACGAATGAGGCGACGTTGATGACCGACCCTCCGCCCGACTCGATCATGGCGGGGATGCCGTACTTGCAGCACAGATAGATGCCCTTCGTGTTCACGTCTTGCACCTGATCCCAGGTGTCGACCGCGGTGTCGACGACCGAGTGGTCGCCTTTGGGCATGATGCCGGCGTTGTTGTACAGCGCGTCGAGGCGGCCAAAGCGCCCGACGGTCTCGCGCACGAGGTTGGCGCAATCCTCCTCGCGGGAAACGTCGGCGCGGACAAAGAGGATCTCCCCTTGGCCGGACTCCCTGATCGCGGATACCGTCTCCTCGCCGTCGCGCGCGGAAATGTCGGCCGCCACGACGCGCGCGCCCTGCGCGCAGAACATGGACGCGGCCACACGCCCCATGCCGCTACCGGCTCCGGTGATGATGCAGACTTTATCCTGTAAACGCGTCATTGTCTCTCAACCCCTCTCTCCCATCATACGCCGGTCGCCCCCGATCATGGGGACACGTCCAGTCACTTATACCCGCTCGAAGAAGCGCTCGCGCTCCCACGATGTCACCACTTCGTCGAACTTGCGCTGCTCGGTTCTCAGGTAGTGCAGATAGTGGTCGACCACGTCCTGGCCGAAGGCCCGCGGCGCGAGTTCGCCCTGCTCCAGCTCCGTGATGGCGCGGTAGAGCGTCGACGGCACGCGCGGCAAGGCCGCCGCCTGGTACACGTCGCCGTCGAAAAGGGCCGGCGGCTCGATGCCCTGCTCGATCCCGGCCAAGCCGGCCGCGACCGATGCCGCGTAGACGAGATACGGGTTGGCGTCCGCCCCAGGAAGACGGCACTCGATGCGCAGCGCCGGCCCCGCGCCGACGACGCGGAAGCCCGCCGTGCGGTTGTCGTAGCTACAAGCGATCGCGGTAGGGGCGAATGACCCCGCCTGGTAGCGCTTGTAGGAATTCACGGACGGCGCGTAGAAGCCGGTGAGTTCCGGCGCGTAGCGCATCCACCCGCCCAGGAAATGCCGGAAGGTCTCGCTCGCCCGTAGAGGGCCGAACGCCTCGCTCCCTGGGAAACAGGGACGCCCATCCCGCGCGTCCCGCAAGCTGATGTGGACGTGCATGCTCGACCCAGCGTGCTTCTCGTCCCACTTCGCCATGAAGGTCACGGCTTTGCCCTGCGCGTAGGCGATCTCCTTGGCCGCGTGCTTATAGATCGTGCTACGGTCCGCCTGCTCCAGCGCCTCGTCGTAGGCGAGGTTAATCTCCTGCTGTCCCGGCCCCCACTCGCCTTTACTGCTCTCGACGGGAACCCCGCTCGCGTCCAGCGCCCGCCGGATCGCGCCGATCAGTCCATCCTCCTTCGTCCCTTGAAAGATGTGGTAGTCCTCGATATACGATCCCATCGTGCGTGGATCGAGGTAGCCTTTTGTGCGCGCCGTTTCATAGGACTCATCGAAGCAATACAGCTCAATCTCCGCGGCGCCCATGACCACGAAGCCGGCCGCCCTGGCGCGCTCGAGTTGGCGTTGGAGTATGCGGCGCGGCGACACCTCCACCGGCGCGTGGCCGGGGTCCGTGTGCAGGTCGCACAGGACAAGCGCCGTCCCTGGCAGCCAGGCCGCGCGCCGCAGTGTCGACAAGTCGGGGGACATATGGACATCGCCGTAGCCACGCGCCCAATTCGCGACGGCGTATCCGGGGACAGGGTCCATCTCCATGTCGGAGGCGAGCAAGTAATCGCAGGCATGAACTCCGGCCTCGGCCACATGTTCTTTAAAGAAACGGCCGGTGACGCGCTTACCCATCAGGCGCCCGTACATATCGGGGAACACCGTCAACACCGTCTCTATCTCGCCACGCTCGATCTCGTCGAACAATTGTTCGCGCGTCAGCAGGCCCGGTATCTGGCCGTCGCCCATGTGTCGCTCCTTTCCTACCGCGCCCACGGTTCGTGAATTATCGCAACCTGCGACTGCGGTCGCATGGCCGCATACGCCGACTGCGGTCGGGAACGGGTCAGCGCGCCGGCCGCGTCTCCTCGCCCTGACACCGCAGTGTCCGTGGTCTGCCATCGGGGTCCCCACCGCGGTGGGGACCCCGATGGCAGACCACGATCATGAGCCCTGCCGTCGCTTGACAGAGGGCGCCGTATACCGTTAAAACATAGCACAAGGGTAGGACCTTTGCCTAGACGCCCGCTACGAGCCTCGACGTAGCGCGAGGCATGACGCGGCGCGATCGTAGGCAGGCGCGCCTACACCTGCCACGATCGATGGCGCGTCCCTCCGGCGGACGCCCCCAACATATCGGCGTGACGATGCGGAAAAGGCCCAAGGAGGTCGAGACATGGCGGACATGGCGGACGTGGATCGGGACAGCATCCGAATGCGGGCGGCGCCCGCGGGCACGGTGGGTACGGGGCGAGAGAGCGACGCCGCGCGGCTGCACGAGTTGGGCTACGCCCAGGAACTGCTCCGTCAGATGGGCGGCTTCTCCAATTTCGCCGTGTCATTCACCATCATCTCCATCCTCTCCGGCTGCCTCACCCTCTACGGGTTTGGCATGAACACGGGCGGCCCCGTGGCGATGAGCATCGGGTGGCCGCTGGTAGGGCTGATGGTCGTCGTCGTAGGGCTGGCCATGGCCGAGATCTGCTCCAGCTACCCGACCGCGGGCGGGCTGTACTACTGGTCGGCCAAGCTGGCGGACCGCAACGCGCCCGCCTGGAGCTGGTTCACCGGATGGTTCAACCTGCTGGGGCAGGTCGCGGTCACCGCCGGCATCGACTTCGGGCTAGCCTTCTTCACGGCGGCGGAACTCAACCTACTCACGGGCTTCCCCACCGACCCGCCGCATGTGATCGGCGTCTACGCGGTGGTCTTGTTTATCCATGGGCTACTCAACACATTTGGGGTGCGCCTGGTGACGGTCCTCAACGACGTCAGTGTCTGGTGGCATATCCTGGGTGTCCTCGCCATCGTCGCAGCGCTCGTGATCATCCCGGCCCACCACCAATCCGCCTCGTTCGTCTTCACCAAGTACGTTAATAACACGGGCTTCGGCGCCCCCGTGTACGTCTTCCTGCTCGGGCTGCTGCTCGCGCAATACACGTTCACCGGCTACGACGCCTCGGCGCACATGACGGAGGAGACGCACGACGCCGCCGTCGCGGCGCCCTGGGGCATCGTACTCTCGATCGTCGTGTCGCTCGTCGCGGGGTGGGTTTTGCTGCTCGGCGTCACCTTCGCCATCCAGAACTACAACGCGGAGTTGGGGTCCGCCACCGGCGTGCCGCCCGCGCAGATCTTCATCGACGCCATCGGGCGGACGGGCGGCGAGATCCTCATGTTGATCGTGATCGGCGCGCAGTTCTTCTGCGGCATGAGCTCGATCACGGCGAACTCGCGCATGATCTACGCCTTCTCGCGCGACGGGGCGCTGCCCGGCTCGCGTTTCTGGCACCGCATCAACAAGCGCACACGCACGCCCACCAACTCGATTTGGTTCGCCACCGTGGGCGCGTTCCTGCTCGGGCTGCCGTACCTCTGGAACGCGACCGCCTACGCCGCGGTGACCTCCATCGCGGTCATCGGCCTCTACATCGCGTACGTCATTCCGGTGTTCCTGCGCCTGCGCGCGGGGAGCCGCTTCACGCCGGGGCCCTGGCGCCTGGGCCGCTGGAGCCGTCCGATCGGCGTCATCGCGGTGCTCTGGGTCATCTTCATCGTCGTGCTCTTCCTGCTCCCGCAGGCCAGCCCGATCACCGCGCTGAACTTCAACTACGCCCCGGTGGCCGTCGGGGTCGTGTTCGTGTTCGCGGGCGGGTGGTGGCTGCTGTCGGCGCGCCGCTGGTTCACAGGGCCGAAAGTGCAAGGCTCGGCGGAGGAACTCGCCGCCATCGAGCGCCAGTTGATCGACATCGCGGCGCCGGTGGCGACGGCGCCGGCGGTCGATGGGCAAACGCGTGGCCGTTAGCGAGTGACGAGTGGCGGGTGGTTATACGCTCTGTGTTGGCGGGCATCCGGTCGATGCATGGCGGGGCGTAGGGGCGTATCGCTATACGCCCGACGGTCGCAAGCGTGCGCTTCGCGTGGCCCCGCGTCGCGTTGGACAATACCTCCGCCCCGGCGCCGCCAGGCCAATGCAGCGGCATATCAAGTCCCTGCCGCCGGCCTCACACAACCTTTGAAGGAGTTGGGCGTTGCGACCACGTCATAGCATGAGATGCAGGTCTGTCTATATATCACGCTCCGCCGCGACCGGCGTGTCACGTCGGTCGCTTCGCCGCGCTGGATTAGCCACTCCCTCTTGCTCCACGCTTACCGACTTATGCAGGCGGGCCTCCTCGACATCGCGCGCACGCTTACCAACGGCATCCTCGCCCATCACTGGCACAGCGCTGTCCTCATCCCGGTCGACCGAGATACGCTCGGCCGGGCCATGCTCGCGCCGCATAGTGACCGCGCCACTCTCCTGCTCGACGCCGTTCCCCTCATCAGGGAGCAGCACGTCAAGATCAATCTCTTGCTGATCGGGGAACACCGCGCGCAAGCGCAACTGCCCTCCCAGCGCCTCGACGTAATTATGGATGGTAGACAGGTACAGATTGCTCTTCCGCTCGATCTGCGAGACATGCGCTTGCGATACATCCATACCGCGCGCCAACTCGTCCTGCGTGACCCCACGCTCCGCGCGCAACTCAGCCAAGCGCATAACCGCGCGCATCGTTCGCTCGTACTCGGCCACGCGGGCACGACCCTCCGGTGTCTTATCGCACAGTTCATTAAAGCTCCGGCGCCCGCTCATAGCAATCCCTCCCCCTTCAATGTGTCGAGATGTTCGTCGTAGAGGCTATCGGCTATTGGGATCATCTCCTCGTACCACTCACGCCATCTGTCTGTCTTATCGCCGCCAATGAGTAGGATGGCCATGCGTCGCGGGTCGAACGCAAACAAGACACGCAACTTGCCGCCGAGGGGACGCAATTCCTTCATGTTGGCGTGGCGCGATCCTTCGATTGCACCGACAAAGGGACGCCTCAACGCGGGACCACCGGCTTCAAGCTGGTTGACGGCCGCCTCTATGGCGTTGCGCTGCTCCACGTCCAGCATGCCGTACCACTCACGGAACTGGTCCGTGACCTCTATCTCCCACATACCATCGTTATAAGTCAACCGTTATGTTTTGGCAAGGAGGCGCCATGCGCATAGGTGTGTTCGCGGGCCGCGACGGCCGCCATCAGCGCCGCCCAGTCCCGCGCGGCGCAGGCCTCGGCGATGGCCTGGTCAGTCGCGGCCGGGAGCGGCGACCACGGCTGATGAGGGTCGCCGGGGGCCTCGGCGTGGCGCTCATACAGGTGTGCCAGCACCGTGGTCGCGGCGTCCTCATCCCAGGCGAGGGCGGCCAGGCGCGCGCAGGCGAGACGAATCGCGCTGATCGCCGCGTCATAGTAGCGCGCGGCAACGTCGTCGCCCTCGCGCGCTCCGGCCAGGCGCGCCGCCAGGTCGCCGAGGTCCGTGGCCCCGCCGCCGAGCCAACCGGCCGGCATGATCTCTACCCGCGCGCCGGCGATCATGCACGCGGCGCACAGTTCGCGCGCCGCGTACGCGCCGGACCCATCCTCGTCGAGGGCCGCCACCACGCCCGCTACCGCCCGCAACAGGGCCGCCGGCAGCACGTTGGCCGTGCCAATCAGCGCCACGACCGCCAACGGTTGCCGCGCCCGCCGCAGCAATGCCAAGGCGTCGGCCGGCCCTTCCACGAGCACGAGCGGTCGGCGGTCGCGCACTGCCGTGGCGACGCTCCCGTAGGGCCAGACCCCGGCCGGGCAGCCCGCGAGCTTGCGCTGCTTGAGCCGCTTGAACGCCGCCGTCACCTCCGCGGACCATCGCGCATCCTGATCGACGCACAGGCGGCCCAGGGCGCTCACGATAGTCCCCGTCGCGGGGTCGGCGAGCGGGTAGACGATGCGGCCGGCGGCGCGGCCGCGATCGCCCGGCCACACGTCCGGCGCGGCGTACCCGGCGCCGAGGTCGGCGGCGAGCACCGGGTCGAGCCCCCGGCCACGCAAGTAGGCGGCGCCTGGACAATCAGGATCGCGCAGGGCGCCGTTCATGGCGTCGAGGCGCGCGAGGAAGGCGGTAGCCCGGCGAGAGGGCGCCGCGTGGGTTAGACGCCCGGCCCGCGCGGCGTCGACGTCCGCGCGCCGCGCGATCTCACGGCGGCCAACCTCCTCGGCATTCGGAAGGGGCGCCGGTGTTGCGGGAGCGCGGCGCCGCGACGGCTCCGGCGGCTCCGACCGCTCGGGCCAATAGTCGCGCAGGACGCCCCTGGCGCCGCAACTGAAGCACATATAGGCTCCAGTCACGGCGTCGACGGAAAGCGAGCGCTGGTGGTCGCCGCCGTGGATCGGGCAGTAGTAGCGGTCGCGGCCGCCGGAGCGCCGCGGGCGATCGTAGCCGTCGAGGTCGGCGCGGGCGAGGATCGGCCGGCCGTCGGCCGTGCGCGGGAGCGCCAGCGCGATACCTGGCCCGCGTCCGCTCATAACCGCCCCTCCATAGTCCACTCACTAACCCGCAGTGTAGCGAACCAGGGTCAAAGCAGTCTGGAGCTTATCAACGGCCGCAACCTGGCCCGAAAAGCGCATGCCCGCGGCACACCGCTTGCGGCCACCCATCTCGACGTCTCGACCTATAGTGATACAAGCCGAAGGAGAACATAGCGCTTCATGGATACGGATACAAATACCGAGGTCCTCTTGCTCGACGTCGGCGGCGTAATCGTGCCGCCCGCTGACCCCGACGCGCTGGCGCGGGCCGCCCGGCTGCTCGGATTATCATCCATAGAGGTAGGCGCGCTGCTCTATGAATGGGAGCCGTGGTACGCGCTCTCGACGGGCCGCCTGGAGGAGGACGCCTACTGGCGCGCGTTGGGCGATCGTGTCGGGTGGGACGCGGAGGACCTGCGGCGCCTCGTCGCGCCGGTGTGGGAGCCGAACCGCGTGGACGAGGGCGTCATGGACCTGGCGCGCGCGCTGCACGGCCGGATGCGCCTCGCCATCTTGTCCAACGCCACCATACGCCTCGAAGACCACCTGCGGCGGCTGGACGTGGCCCCGTATTTCGACCCCATCATCAACTCGGCGCGGATCGGCCTGCGCAAGCCCGACCCGCGGATCTTCGTGTATACCCTCGACGCGCTGGCCGTCGCGCCGGCGGCCATCCTGTTCGTCGACGACAAACGGCGCAACACGGCGGTCGCGGAGCAACTCGGCATCCCCAGCGTCCTCTTCGACCGCGCCGCGACCCTCGCCGGCGCGTTGGCGTCGCGCGGACTGCTCCCACCAGGCGGTCATGATTTAACGCACCCTTAACACTCCTTTAACTCCCATTTAACGCGCCGCTGATAGAGTGGGAGGTGTGTGCAGCGCCTGCTACATGCAACAGCAAGCGCCTGGTTACGCCTGTTACAGCGCATGGCGCCGGACATCGCCCGATGGATGATCCGACGCTCTACCGACCGTAACTCGTGGCCAGGCCGGGGGAGTGAGTGGGATAGTGGAACGAGTCACGCGGCCCGTGGCGCGCGGTGTCGCCATCCATGGGCAGGACGCGCGCGCGGCCGCGCGTAACGGGGCCGCGCTACGCGAAGCTCTGCTGGCCTATCTGTATCTCGCCCCCGCCTTCCTACTGTTGCTCGCCTTCAGCCTCGGCCCGTTCCTCTATGTGTTCTATGCCAGCGCGCAGCACGCGCCCGGCACGCCGGCCCAGCGCTACGTGGGTCTGGACAACTACCGCTATCTGCTCGACCCGTCGCAGCTTTCGGGCTTCCTGCCGGCCCTGACCAACACGCTGACCTATGTCGCCGGCGTGGTCCCGGCTGGGATCGTGCTCTCGCTGCTATGCGCCCTCTTGCTGCAACGCAAGCTGCGCGGCTGGGCCTTCTTCCGGCTAACCTTCTTCCTGCCCTACGTGACGCCCGCGCTGCCCACCGCGATCATCTGGCTGTGGATCTTCAACCCGCAGTTTGGCCTGCTCAACTACCTGCTCCACCTGATCCACCTGCCCGCGCTGGGCTGGACCAACGATCCACACTGGGCCATGCCCTCGGTCATCATCTACTCGCTGTGGCAGTCGGCCGGCTTCAACACGATCATCTTCCTGGCCGCGCTCACGGCGATCCCGCGTGAACTACAGGAGGCGGCGCGCGTCGACGGCGCCGCGGAGTGGCGCGTGGCCCGCTACATTACGCTGCCGCTGCTCACGCCCACCATCTTCTTCGTGCTCGTCGTCGCGGTGATCGAATCGCTCAAAGTCTTCACGCAGGTGTTCGCCCTCACCGGCGGCGGCCCGGCCGGGGCCACGACCACGGTCGGCTTCTTCCTGTACCAGGACGCCTTCCAGTATTTCCACCTCGACCTCGCCAGCGCCGTGGCGGTCATCATCTTCGCGCTGACTATGGCCTTCACCGCCGCGCAAGGCGCGATCGCGCGTAAATGGGTATTCTACTCATGAACCCACCCATTAATCAGGCTAATCGCGGCGTACGCCGCCGCGTCAGCCCGGCCGCTCGGCTCTCTCGCGGAGCCCACTACGCCGCGCTGCTGGCGCTGGCCGTCCTGTTCGCCTTCCCGTTCTATTGGATGGTGGTCACCTCGGTCGAACCGGCGGGCCGCTTGAGCGACACGCCGCCGAACCTGGCGCCGCTGTGGGATTGGCGCAACTACGCCGACGCCTGGGACGCCGTGTCGGCCCCCGGCTGGCCGCGCTACTTCCTCAACACGGTGTTCATCGCCGGGGCCACGACCGCCCTGGCCGTGCTGACCTCGCTGCTCGCCGCCTACGCGTTCGCGGCGCTGCACTTCCCCGGCAAACGCCTACTCTTCTTCGCCGTCTTGGCGGTGCTGGTCGTCCCCGACGAGGTCGTGCTGATCCCGCAGTATCAGGTGCTCGGCGCCCTCGGCTGGCTCAACACTTATCAGGCGCAGATCGTACCCTTCGGGGCCAGCGCCTTCGGCATCTTCCTCTTGCGGCAATTTTTCCTGGCCCTGCCGCGCGACCTGTGGGACTCCGCGCAACTCGACGGCTGCACACAGACACGCTATCTGTTCTCCATCGCCGCCCCGCTGGCTGGCCCCGCGCTCGCGGCCGTGGCCCTCTATACGTTCCTGGGCTCGTGGAACCAGTTCCTCTATCCACTCGTCGTGGCCGGGCTCAACCCCGACGTGCAGCCGCTCCAGGTGGCCCTGGCCGCGTTCCTGGGCACGCACAGCACGGCGTGGTCGCAGCTCGCCGCCGCCTCGGTGTTCACCACGCTGCCCATCCTGATCGTCTTCTTCCTGACACAAAAGCAGATCATCGAGGGCGTGGCGACCGCCGGCAGCGGCGCGCTCAAGGGATGACGTTTTATATAATCGCCGGCGCGCCGCGCCCACGCGGCCACGAAAGGGGGTGATAGCAGCTGTCCGCGGCGTACGATCGCCGCGTTGATCCCAATCCTGGCGCCACGGGCGCCATCAGGTCTATTCGTCCGTTCATCGACGCAAGCGCCAAGGCTCGTGAATTATCAGCGCCGTGGGCCTGCGACTGCCTCCCCACCGCGGTGGGGACCCCGATGGCAGACCACCGCCGACTGCGGTCGGGTGTCGCCCCCGGACGTGGCGCTCCGACGCAGTCGCCCTGACACCGCAGTGTCCGTACGCTGCCATCGGGGTCCCCTCTGGGGAGGCAGTCGCAGGTTTCGATAATTCACGCGCCCTGCACAAGCGCTACCTGGCAAGACATACGTAGATAGAAGGAGTACCGCATCGTGGCACAGCCCATCCGTTACGCCCGCGCCACGGCGGCCGGCGCGCTGGTCGCCGTCCTCGGCGCCGGTGGCGCCGCCGCCCACGCCGCGCCCGCGCACGCCAGCCCGGTCGTCGTGCAGTACTGGGAAAACCTCTGCTACGAGCCGGCGAAGAGCGACCTGCAGACGATGGTCGACGCCTTCAACAAGAGCCATTCCGGCATCGTACTCAAGCCGGTCTGCTTCTCTAACGCCAACGTGCTGCAGCCGCGGCTGCTCGCGGCCATCCAGCAAGGCCGCCCCCCCGCGCTCTCGCAGACCGACGCCTTCGCCGTGGCCACCTACGTCGACCAGGGCTCGGTGCAAGACCTCACCCCCTACGTGCACGGTTCCAATGGCCTGAGCAGCGCGCAGCTGGCCGACTATTTCAAGCCGCAACTCCAGAACGGCTACTACAAGGGCCAACTCTACTCGATGCCCTTCAACGACACCTCGGTGACCGTCATGTGGTACAACCCGAAAATCACGCGTGCGGCCGGCGTCACCACGCCGCCCAGGACCTGGAGCGAATTCGCCGCCGACTGCGCCAAGGTCACCAAGAACGGCGCCTGGTGTATGGACACGACCGACAACGAGGAAACACTGTGGGAGCCGATGGTGCGTGAGTGGGGCGGTCAACTCGTCAACAGCGCCGGGACCAAAACGGCCTTCAACTCGTCGGCCGGCGTTGGGGCGCTGCAATACTTCGTAGACCTCGTCAAGAAGGGCTACGTCCACCACACCAATAGCTCGACCAGCCAGTGGGAGCAGGACTTCGCCAGCGGCCACGTCGCCTTCGAGGTCTACAGCAGCTCGGGCGCCTCGGGCGTGCAGCAACTGATCGGTTCCAAGTTCACCATGGGCGCGGCCCAGATGCCGGCCGGCCCCAAGAACAACGACGACGGCAACGCCGGCGACAACATCTTCATGTTCAAGGGCGCCTCCGCGACCGTGAAGGCGGCGGCCTGGACCTACATCAAGTGGGCCACGCAGCCACAGTGGACGGCGTGGTGGTCCGAGCACGTCGACTCGTCCCCGGTGCGCCAGAGCGCCGTCACCCAGATGTCTAAGTCCGGCTACCTCGCGTCGCATCCGTTGGTCGCGACACCAATCACCGAACTCTCGCGCGCCTACTACTCGCCGACAGTAAGCGGCTGGGCGCAGGCGCAGAGCGACATCGACACGGAGATGAGCAAGGCTATGCTCAGCCAGGAAACATCCCAACAGGCCATCGCCAACGCCGCCGCCAAGGTCGACCACGATATCGCCACCGCCGGATGACACCTGGGCCTGCGACTGTGGTCGCATGGCAGCGTACAGGCGCTGCGGCGCCAGAATAGATCGGACTAGATAAGGACGACGAGCATATTCGCATTCATCCGACCGCAGTCGGCGTAATGCTGCCATGCGACCGCAGTCGGCGTAATGCTGCCATGCGACCGCAGTCGACGTAATGCTGCCATGCGACCGCAGTCGCAGGCCAACCATGATTGAAGGAGCTTCCATGACAACAATCCGATCCTTCCGCCGCGCTGGGGCCGCCGGACTGGCCGCCGCCCTCTGCGCGTCCGTCATCGCGCCCGTCCACGCCGCGCAACCGCGCGCCCACGCCGCCGCTAGCAGCTCGATCGTGCTGTACTCGGCGCAGGGCTACGACAGTACCATGTCCAAGACCTACTACAAAGTAAGCGGGACCAAGGTGCTGCTCACCGACGACAGCACGGGCAGCCTCGTCGCCAAGATCGAGGCGGAAAAAAATAACCCGCACTGGGACGTGGTGTGGTTCGACGGCGACGGCACGATGCAGGCCCTGAACAACCAGAACCTGCTCT
>JAABUZ0100002532.1_pt1 | contig 30015 bp, 27 predicted proteins | sample 5562091 | NCBI WGS metagenome assembly JAABUZ01 (sample SAMN12813069, study PRJNA571459) | rock metagenome | isolation source: Antarctica rocks | place: Antarctica: Victoria Land, Linnaeus Terrace sud | collected 2015-12-21
GGGAATAGTATAAACGAAAGATGCCAAGGAAAAGTCGGGAGTTGTATGCTGACAAATTGTTATCGCTTATCAGGGAAGCGATGGAGCCCTGAATCGGACTTGAACCGATGACCTCATTCTTACCAAGTCCCTTAGGGAGGTCTGAACCTGTATGATTTGATCGGAGATTTGTAGGCCCTGTAAGCAAAAACCCCTCCCTCGCGTCCGATCCTATATGACGCATTCGGGTCCTATCTGACTGCGTCCGTGAAGTAATCGTGAAGTTGCGACACCTTGTGCGTGACTGTGATGCACTTGATTCCTGGTCCGCAGAAGAAGCTGTCTTGCATCGCTCTGTCTACTAGCAATCACGGTTGACATGCGTGCGGGCGTGTGGTAGTCATGCATCGTACGTTCGTCAATCGGAGGCCCCGGCATTCGCATCGCGCGTTATCTTCCTGCATCTGGACGCATGCAGGTGGTCGTCGTCGCCGCGAACGTCCGGTAAAAAGGGAGAATGGAGCCATGTCTGAAGATCGGTTTCACTCGCTTTCTGACAGCCCGCGCGGTATGAGCGATGTCAGTCGCCGCGCATTCCTCCATCACTCCGGCCTGATTGCCGGCGGGATCGCCGCCAGCAGTTTGCTGGCCGCATGCGGTTCATCATCGCCAGCTACTGCCCCGGCGAGCAGCGGCGGCGCGACAGCGGCGGTTAAACCGACCACGGGTGGCGCGACGGCCGCTGGTGGCGCGACCGTTACCGGGAGCGCGACGGTCGCCGGGAGCGCGGCGAGTGGCACGCCGAAATTGGGCGGTGCGGTCGTCTGGGCGCAGGAACTCGATCCCGTCTCCCTCGACCCGCACAAGACCTCCAATTTCTCGGCTCTTCAGGCGTTCGAGCACTTTTACGAGAGCCTGACGATGTACGACGAGAAGTTGACGGTCATTCCCGGCCTCGCCGAATCCTGGCAGAACCCGGACGAGAAGACCTATCTCTTCAAACTGCGGCCGGGCGTCAAGTTCCATGACGGCAGCGATTTCACGGCGGACGACGTCAAATATAGCCTCGAACGGCTCTTCGATCAGGCGACCGCCGCGCCCTTCAAGAGTTGGTTCGATGCCATCACCAGCATCGAGACGCCGGACAAGCAAACGGTCAAGATGAACCTCAAAGCGCCCTTCGCACCACTCGTGGCGAACTTCGCGGCGATGCGTGGCTCGGCGATCATCCCGAAGGACGCGGCCACGAAATCCAACCTCCAGTTGCAGGCCATCGGCACCGGGCCGTTCGTGCTCAAGGAATACATGCCGGAGAGCCACTTCACCCTGTCGAAGAACAAGAACTATTGGGACAAGGGGCTGCCCTACCTCGATGACGTCACCTTCAAAGTGCTCGTTGATGAGGACGCGCGCGTGGCGGGGCTGCGCTCCGGGCAGATTCAGTACGCCTACGTTTCCACCGAGGGTGCGCAACGCCTCACGAGCGAGAAGAGCATCACGGTCAATCAAGGCAAGAAAGCGTGGCTCGTTGCCCACTTCATGAATACCTTCCGCAAGCCCTTCGATGATGTCCGCGTCCGCCAGGCGATCAGCCTCGCCGTCAACCGGCAGGAAGTAATTGACAAAGCGGTCGGCGGTGCGGGGACGCTCTCCGGCCCGATGCCGACCGGCCACGGCGATTGGTTCATCCCGCCGGAGAAACTACCCTATAAGCAGGACCTCGCCAAGGCGAAGGAGTTGTTGGCGCAAGCGGGGTTCCCGAACGGGTTCAAGACGACGATCACCTGCTCGCCGCAATACCCCGAGTTTGTCTCGGCCTCCGTTGTCTTGCAGCAACAACTGAAGCAGGTCGGTATTGACGCCGAAGTGATCCAGATGGAGTGGGGGAACTTCTCGAAGGACACATCGAAGGCGGGCGGCTGGAAGTACGACATCAAGATCACCGCCATGACCTTCTACCCGGACCCGGATGGCTACCTCTACAACTCGTGGCACACCGACTCGAACTCCAACTACACGTACTCCAACAGGAAGTTCGACGACATCGTCACGCAGGCACGCTCCACGCTCGACAGCCCGAAGCGGCACGATCTGTACAACCAGGCGCAACAGATTCTTCTGGACGAATCGCCGGCGATCTTCTGGTACGTCGGCAATAACATCGAGGCGCTCAATAACGCCAACAAGGGCTACGTGCAAAGTTATACCGGCCGACGCATCTTCCTCAAGAAGACGTGGCTGGACAAGTAGGGAAGTGGGCAGTGAGCAGTGACGCAGGGTCTTTTTCCGACTACTCCCCACTGTCCACTGCTCACTGCCCATTGAGGAGCGTAGCGACGAGTGGGTAGGTATATCGCGAAGCGGCTCCTGGTTGCCGTTCCCGTGCTGTTCGGCATTTCGGTCGTCATCTTTCTCCTCGTCCGGCTGATCCCCGGCGACATTATTGATGTGCTCCTCGGGTCCGAGACGGCGCTCTCGCCCGCCGCGCGCGAGCAACTGCGCAAAACGCTCGGCATTGACCAGCCCCTCTACCTCCAGTACCTCACCTGGTTGGGCGGTGTGCTGCATGGCGATCTGGGGCGCTCGCTACGCACCGGCCAGCCGGTGATGGCCAACCTGCTCCACCGGCTGCCAATCACCTTTGAGTTGACGCTGCTCGCGACCCTCCTCTCGCTGCTCTTTTCCGTGCCGCTCGGGATGATCTCCGCGCTCCGGCGGAATAGCTGGACGGACTTCGTTGTCCGGCTCTTCGGGCTCTTCGGACTCAGCCTGCCGAACTTCTGGCTCGCGACGATGCTCATTCTCGTCGCCTCGGTCTACTTCCATTGGAGCGCCTCGCTGATCTTCGTCAGTTTCTTCACCAACCCCATCGAGAACCTCTCCCAGATGTTCCTCCCCGCGCTCTCGCTCGCCCTCGCCCTGAGCGCCGTTGTGATGCGGATGACACGCTCCTCGATGCTGGAAGTCCTCTCGCAGGACTACATCAAGACGGCCCGCGCCAAGGGATTGGGCGAGCGCGCGGTGCTCTTTCGTCACGCCCTGCGGACTGCGCTCTTGCCGATTGTCACCATCGTCGGTATTCAGATCGGCAATCTGCTCGGTGGCGCGGTCGTCGTCGAGCAGATTTTCGGGCTGCCGGGGATGGGGTCGCTCCTGCTCAATGGCATCTATCAGCGGGATTATCCGACGGTGCAGGCGGGCGTGCTCGTGCTCGCGCTAGTCTTTGTCTTCGCCAACCTGATCGTTGACGTGCTCTATGGCTTTCTCGATCCGCGCATTCAATATCAATAAAGGCAGGAAGCGAGACGATGGCCGGCATCCCGACAGAGACCGCCACGAGAACCACCCTCGCCGCGCGCCCGACGCGCACGATGGCGGCGCGCCTCACGCTACTCGCGCGGCGGAACAGCATCGGCGTCGTCGGCCTGGTCATCCTGCTCGTCGTCATCCTGCTGGCGATCTTCGCCGGTCAGATCGCGCCCTTCCAGCCGGCCGCACAGGTGACGAAACGGCTCACCCATCCGAACGGCACGTATCTCTTCGGCACCGATGAGTTCGGACGCGATGTGCTCAGCCGGATCATCTTCGGCACGCGCATCTCGCTCTACGTCGGGGTCGTCTCCGTCGCGATTGCCCTACTGATCGGCGCGTCGCTCGGCCTGATCGCGGGATATTACGGTGGCTGGACGGACTCGGTGATTATGCGCGTCGCGGATATCCTCTTCGCGTTCCCGTCGGTCGTGCTCGCCATCGCCATTACGGGCATCCTAGGGCCGAGCCTGACCCACGCGATGATGGCCATCGGTATCGTCTACGCCCCCACCTTCGCGCGGGTGACGCGCGGCCCGGTTCTCTCCGTCAAGGAGCAGGAGTTCGTTCAGGCGGCACGGGCGGTCGGCGCGAGCAACGGGCGGATTATCGCGCACCATATTCTGCCGAACATCGTTGCCCCATTGATCGTGCAGACGACGCTCGCGCTCTCGACGGCGATCCTCGCCGAAGCGACACTCTCGTTCCTGGGGCTGGGCACGCAGCCACCGACGCCGAGTTGGGGAACGATGCTCGGCACGGGCCGCAAGTTCGTGGAGCTCGCGCCTTGGGTCGCCATCTTTCCCGGTGTGGCGATCATGATGACCGTCCTCGGCTTCAATCTGCTCGGTGACGCGCTGCGGGACGCGCTGGACCCACGGCTGCGCGGGTCGTGAGGCCGCACGCGGCGGAATTCCGGGCGCGTTTTCCCCGTCAGCACAAGTTGTTCAAGATCGCGAAGCGGGTCGCCGCCGCGCGGGAGGAGACGCCGAGCCGGTTGTAGATGGACGAGAGGTGCTGGTCTATCGTGCGGCGGCTGAGGAAGAGACGCCCGGCGATCTGCGCGTTCGTCAATCCCAGCGTGACGAGGCCAATGACTTCGGTTTCCCGCGTCGTCAGGCGGCGACGGCCCGATAACGCCGCCGTTGAACGGTTCGGTATGCTTCCGGTTTGTCGAGGCCGTTCGGACGGCGGTGTGCCGCCGGTGCTGAGCAAGGTGAGGACGCACCAAGTGAGGGTGCGGTCATATGGCGTAAGTGTCCCGACTGGCGGGACTGCGACCTCGGTAGACGAAGTGCCTGGTTGCCAGTTTTCCCGCTCCGAGCGCGGAAATCCATAAGGTGCCATTGGGTCGAGGCGGTCGTTTCGTTGCTCAATCATGGCCTATCCCTCTTCTCTCGGGTAACGCGAACACGTCGCGCCGTTTGGTGGCGCGGCGTGTTGCCGATTTACTGCGTCGCTCGTGTCTCCATGCCGGAGTGCGGCGCTTCCGTCGGCGCGGACGGTGCGAGGCGCGTCGCGAGCGCCATCAATGCCTTCGCGATTGCCGCGCGGCGTGCGCGCAGCCGTGCGCCCTGTGCGTGCGGGCGATGTGCCTCTGCCGCCTCGATGATCCGCGCCCGCTTCGCCGCTCTTGTGCTAGAGCGTGTGTTCTGGTACGATGCTGCGAGAGTATGTACGTACTATACGGACTGGATTGTGGGCAGGCGCGAAGATCATCGTATCAGGCGTGGTCCGCATGTCACACGAAATGTTGAGGGTGCTGATCCATGAACAGTGAACCACGTAAAGGTGGCTCGGAGCGCGCTCGATTCGTGAAGCGCGCATGTACGCTGAAAGATGATCGTACTTTCCGGCGTTCCTGCGAAGGCGTTGCCCATGACTGGAATCTGGCATTCCCGGAATTTCCGGTGCAGAAAGATAGACAGCTGCCGCCGGACGAACTCGGTCTCAATCCTGATGAATACCTACTGCCCATCCCTTTGCTCCGGCTTCGTTCATTTGCTGTCGAGGAGCCTATCCGCGCTGTACGAGACGATGTTTATCTCCTCCCTGGTGACAAGAACCCAAAGGCGGACCAGAGTAAGGTAATTCGCGCAAAGCAAGTGTGGCGTGGTTTCATCGGGCGTCTTTGTGAACAGTTCTGGCCGCGAGATGATTTCCCTCATTGGCTGAATTGTCGTGAGCATCCGGCACACCACTTTGTCGCCGCATGTCTCGTGTGGCAGCCCCTAATCGTGCCCGAAGATTGGATACTCCAACCACAGTTGCTTGCTCATGTGATGCCGTACGATCCTCGTGGTGCCGTGCCGGGCGATGACGGTTCAACTGCTCGCGTGTGGCGCATCCGTTATGAAACATTGATTCGCCTGATGGAAGGAATTATCGCGCGGGATGGAGCGATATTGGATAAAGAGTTCTCCCGCATTCGCGAAGCCGCCGAGCAATCTGCTGACACGGCAGGGGAAACCGCGCCAGCGGAGGAGTGGTATCCGATTCTTCTGGCTTATCCAGGAGTCTCGACTGAAGAGATTCGCAAGGGTGTTTCCCTCCTCAACGAGACTTTTCGAGAACAGTTCGACATTCGGAAACGCGTGCAGGTATTGAAAGCAGCAGGAGAATCGACCGCCGAAATCGCGCGCAGACTAGGCATTGATCGTAAGACGGTTTATGACTGGTTGGAACAAAACAGCCCGGACACCAAATGTGGATTTTCTACCGGGAAATCGCAGCGGCCCACCGGATAGAATTCCGCAGCGGGATATTGTACGTACAGCCACATTCCTCCCGATCCGCTCTTGTCATACGCTCTCTGTGGGAACCTGACCGAATGGTTCTGTAGCAGTGAGGAACGTATGACCGAAACAGCCGAGCCACAAGTTCTATCTGTATCCGAAGCAGGGCGACTGTTGGGAATCTGCCGTGACAGCGCGTACGCGGCCGTGCGAAACGGCACGCTGCCATCTATCCGTATCGGGAAACGCATCGTTGTGCCGCGTGCCGCTCTGGAACGGCTGTTGAATGGTACGAATAGCCGACCTGAAGACAATGACGGCTCGCGGTTCTAAAAGGACCTCATCGTTTCGCCGATCCGATCTTTGCGGGCCGCAACGCTTAGATTGGCCGGGAATAAACGCGCCTTCGCGTCTTCTATCGGGGAAGGTGGACAATCAGTGACTTCCGAAGAAGCCCTATTGTGGTGTCGTGAGTATCATGTGCGTGCGTGTCGGAAGGGTAATCGGATCGTACTCGATAACGTGCCAGCGGGCATCAAGGTTCCGCTCGGTCTGACCAAGGCCCTTGCCGCGTATCCCGGTGAACTCGAACGCCTCTTTACTTCTGCAAATGGGGTGGCCCCCGCCGGGAAGGATGCCACTAGCCATCTCGTGAAAAGCACTAGTCTCAAAGCGCTGATGCAGAAGCAGTTCGATCCACGTAGGGACTTCGTGCCCGGCCTGCTCGTGCAAGGCGTGACGCTCTTCGCGAGTAAGGCCAAACTCGGTAAGACTTGGCTCGTTCTTAATCTGGCGCTCGCACTCGCGTACGGCGGGCACGCGTTAGGTAAGATCACCGTCGAACGGGTTGCCGTCTTGCTCCTCGCGCTCGAAGACGGCGAACAGCGGCTACAGGACCGATTCACAACCTTACTGGACGACAGAGAGCCGCCTGACAATCTCACAATCTGCACGGAGTGGCCTCGGCTTGATGAGGGTGGAGCGGAACAACTCGACTCGTATCTGATGGATCATCCGGGCGTGAAGGTCGTCTTTGTTGATACGTTGGCCAAGATTCGGCCCGCACGACGGAAAGGCGGCGACCTATACGCCGAAGATTACCGGATCGGAGAGGTGCTAAAGCAGGTCGCCGAGCGACACGGTGTTGCCATCGTCCTCGTTTACCATACGCGTAAGGCTCGTGCGGATGACCCGCTCGATGAAATCCGCGATACGGTGGGTCTGACGGGCGGCGTAGACAACTGCCTCGTCATGCGACGTGAGCGCGGCAGTGCGGACGCTGTTCTGTATGTTTCCGGTCGTGATATTGCCGAAGAAAAAGGGTTCGGCCTGAAATGGGACGGCGTGGCGGCACAGTGGATAGTCGTGGGCGATGCGGAAGAGTTCACCATGAGCGCGGCGCGCAGACAAATCATTGATGCTCTCGCCGTGATGCCACAGGGCCTTACACCGACCGAGACAGCGCGAAAACTGAACAAGGCAGTATCCGCCGTAAAGAAACTTATGTGGACAATGCGCGTTGAAGGCGTCCTCACCGCCATTGACGGTAAATATACCTTTCCGGGTAACGCGGGTAACCCGACCGAATGCTCGCCGCTATCACAAGAGGAAACGGGGTTACGGGTAGGGTTACCCAGCGGAACTCGGAGTAACCGTGATGGTATCCGCAGCGACCAGCAGATACCCCACGAGGTGAAGGAAAAGAGAGACGACGGTTACCCGGTTACCACGGTTACTGACGAAGTACCGTTGCTATTCGATGTAGAGACGTGGGGATGGAAAGACGTGAGCGATGGATGATCGCTATCCCTCACTCGCCGCTGTACTTGCCGAACGGGGTGTCGCTACACCCGCCGCATTCCGCGCGCGCTTTGGCATTTCCCCGCATGACATCTCCAAGGAGGGCGCGGTCATTCTCTTACAGACGCCCGCTTGGGTAATGGACGTGTGGCTTCCGAATGTGGGTAAGACATCTATTGTCTACGTTCCTCACTCGGTACGTGCATTTGCAGCGGCACATGGTGTGAAGCAAGAGACGGATGAGACGCCACATCAGTTCACCCTTCGGATACAGCGCAGTCTTAGCGCGATCAGCACGGGGAGTTCGCGATGAGAAAAAAAGATGTTACAGCGTCGGCGCGTCTGTCTCATGCACAAACCAATATCGCGAAACCGTTACCCAAAATCCAAGGTGCGGTTTGCGTGCAATGGCGGGAATACAAGGGGAGACGGCTCGGGCCGTACTTCTTCCTCTTCTGGCGAGAGAGCGGAAAACTGCGGAAGCAGTACATCAAACGGGCCGATCTGGCCGCGACCATCGCGGCGTGTACGGCCTATCGCGAGGAGCAACAGGAACGCCGCCGCAGCCACGTCGAACTGATGAAATGGATACGCGACTTCAATCAAACCAGCCGGGAGGTGGAACGATGGGTGAAGACGGCGCGATCATCCCGGTAGCGGAAGACGCGCGGGGCATCCGCAGCCTCGCGCGCGAGATGGCCGACGAGTACAAGTCGTTCGTGCGCTTCTACCAGACCCGAATGGAGAAGACAGCGGCGGAGGCGCACGAAGCGGCAATGGAACCCGCCGCCGACGATTATCTCGAATACACCATGAACGCTCCCCCAGACCAGGTGTCGTGGCACGCGATCAGCACCGTGGCGGAGCGCGATCCCGCGCTCGGACGGCAGATGTGGCTGCGGCTCCTGGATCAGGCGCGCGACGATCTGGCGAGCGGCAATCGGGCAGCGCGGGCGATGGAGGGCTACGACCACGCCCCCTGGGACCGGGCGCGCTTCCTCGCCTTACGCGAGTCGCTGGCGGAGGAATGGCGACCGCGCAACGGCATCGAGTGGATGCTGGTGGATATGCTGGCGCAGGCGTTCAGCCTGTACGAGCGCGAGGTGCATCTGGTGATGACGTACACGATGATGGAAGCGAGCCTGAACGACCACTACATCCAGAAAAACAACAAATACGAAACGCCACGGCTCACCGCATCGGAAACGCTGGCGCGGGCCGAACAGACGATGGAGCGGTATCAGCGGATGATCCTGCGGGTGCAGCGGTCGTTGCGCGATCAGCGGCGGTACAGTCTGAACGTGGGGAATGTCGGTCAACTCAACATCGGCTTGATGCAGCAGAACGCCGTGTCCGATGGCGGGCGAGAGCGAGACGAGTCACCGGTAAGTGAGGGCATGGCCGGGGAAAGCGCATCGTAGAAAGTGCGGGCGAATGACACGCAAACTCACCGAGAAACAGCACCGATTCCTCGACGCGTATCTCGGAGCGGCACGGGCAAACGCGACCGAGGCGGCGCGCATGGCGGGGTACGCGGGGAACCGCGTCACTCTCGCGCAGATCGGCTCGAAGACACGCCGCGTGCCGCTCGTTGACGCGGCGATTGAAGCGGCGATGGAACGCTTCGAGCAGGAACTGAGGCGAAAATATGGCATGGGATAGGACAAAAACTGACCTGTTTTGCATGTTTACAGGACGAAAACGGCATCATTTTCGCCAAAACATGGTCAGAAAGTGGACAAAATCGCACCTGCGGAAAACAGGACTTTGCGCCTTCTCAATGGGACGAATCAGTGTTAGTCAGTTGTACCTTCCCTAATGATTTCGATAAATCTCTCGCGCGTATGCGCGCGAAGGGAGCCGAAAGAGGCAGTACACAATGGGCGGGAGCGGCTCGACACGCTGGAATTATGTACGCACCCGGAATACGACGGGGCAAGCGCTGACCCTCGATCTGCGAAAGTTCAAGGACATGTTCGCGCGCATTCCGGTGGCATTCACGACGGCCTGGTCGAACTATGGCGACGGGAAGGCGACGATCCGGGGGGCGATATGGAACCGAACGGAGATGACCTTGGACTATGCCGTCAAACGGGGTGACGGGTCGTGGACGGACATTCATAGCGTTGTGCCGCTGAGTTGGACACCGTGCAATTACGGTGGCGAACGACCGTGGTTCCGCTGTCCGGCCTGTGATCGGCGCGTGCTCCTGCTCTACATCGCGCCGGGCAGTAGTCTGTTCCGCTGTCGGCATTGTCACGACCTCGCCTACGTCTCGCAGCAATGCGACCCGAACGACCGGCTGTTGCTGCGGATACGGAACATTCAGCGTCGGCTCGGCGGCGACCCGGCGCATCTTTTGCCGTGGCGGGCACCGCCGATACCGAAGGGGATGCGCTGGCGGACGTACCAGCGGCTTGTCGAAGAGATGTACCGCTGCGAGCAGGAACGCAGCGTCTATCTCAGGATCAGTTTCAATCGGTTGGTGAAGCGGTCAGCGTATCTGTTGTCGCGATACGAGCGGTAAAAATGTGGGAGTAGCGGTCGCCGCATTGTTTCTCTGACAGCGTGTCGTGGTTGTATCCTTGACAGGATACGAACTGATGTTCTATATTCTGTGCATAGTTGTGGTGAGGGAAGGAGGCACGAGCCGGAAGCGAGGGCCGCGTTATGGTGAAGCAGGCACAGGCAGCACAGATCGCGACGTCGCCGCTTGCCGCGCTTCCTTCCCATCCCGCGCTCCGGCGTGCCTCTGACCTTGCACCGATGGGGAGTGTCCTCCCAACGAGCCTTGAACCGCTCGATGCCGTTCTTGGTGGTCTTCCCCTCCGTCGTACCCATCTCCTGACCGGCTTGTATGGAAGCGGCACTGCGTCGCTGCTTCACATCATGCTGGCGACGATTAGTCGTACCCATCCCGTTCTCTTGTTCGATCCGTACACACGCTTCCATCCCCCGGCCGCTGCCGCTGCCGGGGTACATTTACCGCATCTCTTGTGGATGCGGACCAATAATCCTCAGCACATCCGACAAGCGCTCGGTTTCGCCCTGCGCGGTGATGCGTTCCCGCTGATCGTGTGGGATGTTGACACGTTGCCCCATGCCGCGCTGCTCGACCGCGTGCGCTCGGTGGTGCGCCGCAGTCGAAGCGCGCTCTTGCTCGTCACGGCGGATGGGCTTGCGCCCGGTTCCGTTGCTGACGGTGCGACGCTTCGTGTCGCGCACGATGGATGGTCGCATAGCACGGGCACGCGACGGGGATGCGACGGTCGCGCGCTGATACTCCATGTGACCGATCACCAGCGCGGGCGGACGACGACCTTCCCGCTGCATATCTCGTTCCCGCACATGCTCCCGTCCTTGCTCCCATACGCACATATGAGGAGGATGTCCGATGCGAGCGCGACGCCTGGCCGCACTTTGGATACCGGGACTGGCTCTGCAATGCGCGGCGCGGGATGATGCCGCGTTGCGCGAACAGCCTGTCGCGATCACCGATGGGAAGGTGATTCTCGCCCGCAACCGCCGTGCCGTCGAGGCGGGTATCGCCGGCGGGATGCGGGTCGCGGAAGTGGCGACGTGCGCACTCGATGTGCTGCTCATCCCTGATGATCCGCAGGCGGTTCAGACTGTCTGGGACGCGGTACTCCTGCAACTCGACCACCTTGGCCCGGTGGTCGAAGACGCGGGATTGGGGGAGGCGCTGGTGGACCTCAGCGGCGTGGGGAGTGGGGAGCGGTTGCAGGTTCGCCGAATATTGACGGCACTCGCCGCCCTCTTACAGTTGACCGCGCGGGCGGCAGTAGCGGACGGCCCATTCGTCGCAATGCTCGCCGCGCACCGGCGCGCCCGGAACGGTGAAGTCGCGATGATTCCGCGCGGCCAGAGCGGGGCGTTCCTTGCCGGGCAGCCCGTGACCTTTTTACCTTTTCCCGCATCCATGCAGAGCGAACTCGCCTTACTCGGTGTCCGCACTATCGGCGGCTTCGCGGGGTTGCGCCCCTCCGATGTGCAGCGGCGGTTCGGGCGGATTGGCATGGCCGCACTGTCCGTCGCACTTGGACAGGATGATCGCCCGCTCGTGCCGCGCCCGCGCGAACGGAGTGAAACGCTCACCTATCCCTTCGAGCCGCCCGTTGAAGATGTGACGCCGGTACTGTTCGTCGTCAAGGCGCTCCTCGATTCCCATGCGGCGATCTTGCGGCGGGAAGGGACAGTCGCGCAGGGGTTACGATTGACGCTGACCGTCGAGAGCGGCCCGTCGCTGGTAATCGAACAGCGCTGGGGCGCGGCGGCGATTCCCGGACATGCGGAACTGGATACCGTGCGGCTCGCGCTCGATGCGCAGGTGTCGGAATCCACTGGGGAAAATATGCCGCTGCGCATCGCCGCCGTCTGCGTGACGCTGCTCGATTGCGTCCCGAATGCGGGCGTCCAACTACCGCTGACGGGCGGGGCGATGGTTCTACGACGGCAGGCGGTCGCGCAATTCCTGACCCGTATCCGCGCGCTGATCGGGCCGGATGGTGTGGTCGAAGCCGTGCCGGTCGCCGGGCATCTGCCGGAAGCGGGCTGGACGACGCGACCGTACGAGGCCGTGCGCATCGGGACGCCCGTACCGGAACGGGCAACCGCACCCGAATCGTCGGTCCTTTCCCCGACGACCGGATTCACGCTCTGTGTGCCGCCTGAGCCGCTGACTCTCGGCTGGCAGGACGAGAGACCGACGATGCTGCGGCTCGGTGAGACGCAGTATGACGTTATCACCGCGCTTGGTCCCTATATCGCTGATGGCATGTGGTGGGAATCAGGGGAGTACACGCGAGCGTATTGGGTGCTGCTGACTGCCGATCAGACGCTCCATCTGATCGCCGAAGATCGGCAGAACGGTCAATGGGCGCGCTACGGGGTATTCAACTGATGACCGCTCCGTTCGTCCATCTCCATGTCGTCTCGTCCTGCTCGTATCTGCGGGGTGCAAGCAGCCCGGAGACGCTCGTTGCCGCCGCTGTCGCACAGGGGATGACGACCCTTGCCCTCACGGACGCCGCCAATCCCTACGGTGCGCCGCGCTTTCACCGGGCGTGCAAGGCGGCGGGTATCAGCGCCATTCATGGCGTGGAAGTGGCGACGACGACGGGCGATGCGCTGATCTTGCTCGTTCGTGACCGAGAAGGGTGGACGAACCTCTGCCGCCTCTGTACATCCGCGAATATGGCGGGCAAGAAGGGCGTCCAACGGCTTGATCCGTCGCTGCTCGGTCAGTTCGCGGCGGGACTGACCGCGCTGCTCTTGCCGCAGGGGAGCGTCGCGACGCGCCTGATGGCGGACGATCCGCAAGGGGCGCGCACCGCGCTCGATGGCTACCGGGCGATCTATGGCGAGAAGCACGTCGCGCTCGTCCTCACGGATCACCGCACGGGGCACGACGCGGTACGCAATGAGACGCTGGCGCGATGGGCGGGGGAGATCGGGGCGCGGCTCGTTGTAACGAATGCCGTGCGCATGGCGACGCCCGATGAACGCCCGCTGCTCGATCTGCTGACGTGCGTGCGGGGCCACACGACGCTCGCGGATGCGGGGGTGCTGCTCGCGCCGAACCGCGAGGCGTGGCTGAAACCGGCCGATGAGATGGCGCGGCTCTTCGCGTGGTGCCCGCCAGCGATACGGAACACGGCGCGGATCGCCGACGAATGCCGGTTCAGCCTGGACGAAATCGCCTTCCAGCCGCCGGCCTTCCCGATACCGGCCGGGGAAACCGCATTCAGCTACCTGCACGCCCGCTGCCACGCGGGAGCGCGGGAGCGGTACCAGCCCTTCTCGCGCGCCGCGATGGACCAGTTGACGCGGGAACTGAACCTGATTGACCGGCTCGGCTACGCCGACTACTTCCTCTTCGTCGCGGACCTCGCCCGCTTCGGTCGCGAGCGCGGGATTCTCATGCAGGGGCGGGGGAGCGCGGCGAACTCGGTCGTCGCCTATGTGCTCGGCATCACCAACGTGGACCCGCTCGCGTACGGCCTCTTGTTCGAGCGATTCCTGAGCGAGGAGCGGGCATCGCCGCCGGACATTGATCTAGACATCGAGCATGAGCAGCGCGAAGACGTGATCCAGTACGTCTATAAGCAATGGGGGCGGGACCGCGCGGCGATGGTGGCGAACGTCAATACCTACCGGGGCAGGAGCGCGCTGCTCGATGTCGGCAAGGCGCTCGGTGTGCCGCTCGAACGGTTGCACTCCCTCACAAAAGCGCATGGGCACGGGACCGGGCCACAGATCGCCGCCGGATTGACCGGGGAAACTGACAGTGGAGTGAATACAATGCTGCACTGGTTGACGACGCTGACCGCCGCCCTGGAAGGGACGCCACGACACGCGAACATCCATAACGGCGGGATGATCGTCACCGCGCAGCCGCTCGCTGAACTGATCCCGCTCGAAAAGGCGCGGATGCCGGGGCGGACGGTGACGATCTGGGATAAGGACGATATCGAGGCATTAGGGTTTGTGAAGACGGACCTCTTGGGCTTGGGGATGCTGACCTGCCTGCATCGCTGCTTCGACCTGATCCGCGCAACGGAAGGGACGGCGCTCGCACTCGACCGCATCCCGCTCGATGATCCGGCGGTCTACGACATGTTCTGCGTCGCCGATACGATGGGCGTCTTCCAGATCGAGAGCCGCGCGCAGATGGCGACCTTGCCGCGTGTCAAACCGCGCACCTTCTACGATCTCGTGATTGAGACGGCGTTGATCCGGCCCGGCCCGATTCAGGGCGACGCGGTGCATCCACTAATCCGGCGTCGGCAAGGGAAAGAGGAAGTGACGTATCCGCATCCCGACCTGGCGCCTGTGCTCGAACGGTCATACGGGACGCTGCTGTATCAAGAGCAAGGGATGAAGGCGGCGATGGTCGTCGCGGGCTTTACCGCCGGGGAAGCCGATGTCCTCCGCAAGGCGATGGGGTCAAAGCGGAGCGTCGCGGCGATGGTGGGAATCAAAGAACGGTTTGTCCGGGGCGCGACGGCGAAGAGATACGAGGAAACGGTAATCGAGCGGGTGTGGGAAATGATCGCGGGATTTGCGCTCTATGGCTTCCCGGAATCACATGCGATTGCCTTCGCGCTGCTGATCGCGGTGAGCGGCTATTGCAAGCGGTATTATCCCGCGCAGTTCCTCTGCGCCTTGCTGAACGCGCAACCGATGGGCTTCTACAGTCCCGCGATGCTGATTTCCGATGCGGAACGGCACGGCGCGGCGGTGTTGCCGCCGGACATCAATGCGAGCGGCTACAATCACCGGATGGAACGGACGGCGACCGGCGCATGGGCCGTGCGGCTCGGCCTGCGGCTGGTCGCGGGTATCGGGCCGAACGAGGGGGAGCGGATCGAGCAGGTAGCGCGTGATGAGCCGTACACCGATCTTCGCGCGGTCCTGCGCCGGTTGGCGTTCTCGCGGGACGTGATGACGAACCTCGCGGCGGTCGGGGTGTTCGGATCGCTCGGACTGTCACGCCGGGAAGCGTTGTGGGCGGTCGGCGTCGTGGACGGGCGGGATGACCTCTTGCCCGATGCGCCGCTCGACATCCCGCCCTTGCCGCCATTCACCGCTGAGGAAGAAGTGCGGCTCGATTATGCACTCCTGGGATGCGCGCCGGGGAGACGGCACCTGATGGACTTCTACCGCGAGCAGATGGATCGCTGGCAGGTGATCCCCGCCAGTGACCTCGATAACGTGCCGCATGGAGAGCGGGTACGGGTCGCCGGGGTCGTGACGGTACGGCAACGGCCAGGAACGGCAAAGGGGGTGATGTTCCTCACATTGGAAGACGAGACCGGCGTCGTCAACATCGTCGTCATGCCCGATCTGTACCAACGGGAGCAACAGACGTTGCGGCTGGCATCGCTGCTCGCGGTGGCGGGTGATGTTGAGCGGGTGGACGGCGTGACGCATGTACGCGCGAGGAGTGTACGGGCCTTCGGGCAAGAGAACGACGCGGACGCGCTGCTCTCGAAGCAGTTTGCGTGAGAGAATCAGTCAAGGAAAGGAGCATCGCTATGTGTGGACGGTATGCATTGGTCGTTGTCGGGGATGGCTCACTGCAACGGCGCTTTTCGCTCGAAGAGTTGCTTGACACACCCGCATCGCGCTACAACGTCGCACCGACGCAGACACTCCCGGTGATCGTGCGGCAGAGTCCGAACCATACGGAGATGATGCGGTGGGGGCTGATTCCGTCATGGGCGAAGGATGCGAATATCGGCAACCGAATGATAAACGCGCGGGTGGAAACGGTCGCGGAGAAACCAGCGTATCGCGGGCCGCTGCGGTCGCAACGTTGCCTCGTTCCCGCGAGCGGCTTCTATGAGTGGAAGCGCGACGGAACGAGCAAGCAGCCGTACCTTATCCATATGAAAGACGAACCTCTCTTTGCCTTCGCCGGACTGTACGACCATTGGCGCGATCCAAACGGTCAAACGGTGCTGTCCTACACGATTATTACGACGACGGCGAACGCAGTTGCCGGCCCAGTCCATGACCGGATGCCGGTTATCTTGCAACGGGAAGATGAGGAAACGTGGCTTGACCCGGATGTGACGGAACCGGGGCATCTGCTCTCGCTCTTGCACCCCTATCCGGCACACGAGATGGAGGCGTATCCGGTCAGCAGTGCCGTAAACAGCCCGCGCAACGATACGCCCAATCTCCTACTCGCCACGCAATAGCCGGAAACTCGGTTAGCAATGGCACAAAATGGCACGCAACCCCATTGCGCGGGGCGGGTTAGCCCTTGTGTGTCCATTCATTGGCGAAGAGGGCGGCTTGTTTGAGAACATCTTCGACGGCCCGATCCTGCATATCGGGCGGATAGCCATACTTGCGGAGAATACGCTTCGCGGCGAGCCGCAACTTTGCGCGGACGCTCTCTTTCACCGTCCAATCTATCGTGACGTTCTCCTTGACGGTTCGTACGAGTTCCTGGGCGATGAGCCGGAGCTTCTCGTCGCCTAACACCGCGACGGCGCTATCGTTCGCTTCGAGGGCATCATAGAAGGCGATTTCATTCTCATCGAGCCGGAGTTTCGCGCCGCGCTCCCGCTCTTCGCGCATGTGCTTGGCGAGTGCGATCAACTCCTCGATGATTTGCGCCGTCGTGATGGCCCGGTTCTGGTACTTCTTGATAGATGCGTCCAGCATCTCGGAGAACTTGCGCGCCTGGACCGCGTTGGACTTGCCGCGCTCGTTGATTTCGTCGGCGAGTAGTTTTTGCAGGGCTTCCGCCGCGAGGTTGCGTTGGGGCAGGTCGCGCACTTCGGCAAGGAACTCTTCGGAGAGGATCGAGATGTCCGGCTTGTCCAATCCCGCTGCGGCGAAGATGTCTATCACTTCGTTCGATGAGACCGCGCGGGAGACGATCTGCCGGATGGCATGGTCAACGTCGCTGGCTGCTTGCGTTTCGCGCGCGGTGACTTTCACCAGCCCGGACCGGACGGCCTGGAAGAAGGCCACCTCGTCACGAATGGCGAGGGCTTCATCCCGCGCGACGGCGAGCGCGTAGGCTTTGGCGAGGTCAGTGAATGTACGGATCAGCCGGTTCTTCCCATCTGTGACGTGTCCCAGGATGAACTCTTGCGCCGTGATGACGAGATTCACCCGTTGCGCCGCCGTGCCGGTGGCAAACGTGGCATAGTCGAAGCCGTGAAAGAGCGACGCGACGATTTCGTACTTCTCATCCATGATTGCGACGGCTTCAGACTGATCGGGGGCGACGTTGCCCGTGCCGCCGCTCTCGGTGTACGTCGCGAGGGCTTGGCGCAACTGATCCGCCAGCCCCAGATAATCCACGATCAAGCCACCGGGTTTGCCGCTGAAGACCCGGTTGACGCGGGCGATGGCTTGCATCAGCCCATGTCCGCGCATCGGCTTGTCCACATACATCGTGTGCAGGCAGGGCACGTCGAAGCCGGTCAGCCACATGTCACGCACGATGACCAGTTGCAACGGATCATCGGGCTTCTTGAAGCGCTTGGCGATCCCCTCGCGCCCGCGCTTGTTGCGGACGTGCGGCTGCCAATCGAGCGGATCGGATGCGGAGCCGGTCATGACGACTTTGATTGCGCCGGTCGCGTCATCGTTGCTGTGCCAGTCGGGACGCAGTTTGACGAGGGTTTTGTAGAGGTCCACGCAGACGCGGCGGCTCATACAGACGATCATCCCCTTGCCGTTCATCGCTGCCCGGCGTTCCTCGAAGTGGGCGATCAGGTCTGCCGCGACCAGATCAAGGCGCGTCTCGGCACCGACCAGCGATTCGAGCGCGGCCCATTTCGACCGCAACTTCCGCCGGGTATCCTCTTCTTCACCTTCGGTCACTTCCTCGAAGTCGGTATCGAGTCGCGGACGCTCGCTTTCTCGCAAGGCGAGCCGGGCAAGGCGGCTTTCGTAATAGATCGGGACGGTCGCTCCGTCCTCAATCGCGCGCTGCACGTCGTAGACATCAATGTACTCGCCGAAGACGTTGCGCGTGTTGGCATCGGCTTTCTCTATCGGTGTGCCGGTGAAGCCGATGTACGAGGCGTTCGGCAATGCCTCCCGGAGATAATGGGCGTAGCCTTGCACAAACCCGTACTGGCTGCGGTGCGCTTCATCGGCGATGACGACGATATTGTGCCGGTCGGAGAGCAAGGGAAAGTGTCCGAACTTCTCATCGGGCAGGAACATCTGCATCGTCGTGCAGATCACGCCGCCGGACGCGATGCGGAGCATCTCTTTCAGTTCGTCGCGGCTGCCCACCTGCTGCGGCGTCTGCCGGAGCAGTTCGTCGCAGCGGCCGAACGTGCCGAAGAGTTGATTGTCCAGGTCGTTCGTATCGGTGACGACAACGAGCGTCGGGTTCCGCATGGCGGGATGCAGGATGATGCGCCCCGCATAGAAGACCATCGTCAGGCTCTTGCCGCTTCCCTGCGTGTGCCAGACGACGCCGACGCGATGATCGCCGGTCACATTGGCCGCGCGCACGGTCTCGGCGACCGCCTTCTGGACGGCGTGGAACTGGTGATACCCGGCCAGTTTCTTCAGGAGCGCGCCGTCGTCTTCCTCGAAGACAACAAACGACCGCACGTAATCGAGGAATCGCCGCTGCTCGAAGACACCGGCGATCAGCACTTGCAACTCCGCGATGCCCTTCGGTGCGAGGTCGTCACCGTCAATCGTGCGCCACGGCATGAAGCGGTCGCGATCCGCCGTCAGGGAGCCGACGCGGGCTTCCCGGCCATCGGAGATGACGAGGATTTCGTTGTAGGTGAAGAGCGCGGGGATGTCCCGCTTGTAGGTCTCGAACTGGTTGAAGGCGTGCCAGATCGTCGCTTGGGGATTCGTCATGTCCTTCAACTCGAAGAGGGCAAGAGGCAGGCCGTTGAGGAAGATGACAATATCGGGGCGACGTTCCTTCTTTTCCACGACCGTAAACTGGTTCACCGCAAGCCAGTCGTTCGCGTCTACGTCGTCAAAATCAATGATGTGCGCGTCCGCTGCGGCGATTTCTCCGTGCGCGTCGCGGTACTCGACCGGCACGCCGTCCACGAGCAGGCGATGGAAGGCGCGGTTGCGGTCTACGAGGTTCGGGTCAGCGAGTAGCGCGACTTTGCGGAAAGCATCTTCGCAGGCGGTTGCAGGTAGGTGCGGGTTGAGGCGGGCGATGGCGTCGCGCAATCGCCCCGCGAGCAGCACATCGCGGAATTCGCCGCGCTCGGCGGCGGGCTTTTCCGGCTCGATATTGCGCCCGTTGAGGATAGCGTAGCCGAGCACCGCGAGCCATTCGAGGACCGCTTCTTCGACATCGGACTCGGTGAACTTAGGCGTGTGCGTTTGCATCCTCATACACCCCAAAGACTTGTTCTAACCCGGCGCTCGCCTTTGCACTGATAACCTCAATGCAACCCGCCGCTTCCTCGCGCAGTTTCAGAGCAAATTCTGTCTGGTTCTCGTTGAAGTTCCGCGTAATGATACGAAGACGATGCCGTGCATCGGTATGGAGCCAGTGCGCGATGCACGTATTGATATGCTCATCCCGGAAGGAGTAGCCAATAACGGTCAGCCTGTCGGACGCGGCGAGTTCCCGCTTGAAGGCGTGCAAGAGGTCGAGGAATGGCCCTTCAGCGGTCAGCTTGTTCCGCTCTCCGAAGATCACAGCCGGTTCGTACAGCCCTTTCCGGCGTGCAAAGAAATTCTCGTCGTGACGTATCGCCTTGCGTTGCCGCATGTCCTGACCGCTCAACGTGCGTAGACCTGTTACCATCATGGGCTTTGTAGCGGTGGATGATTCATATATGAGTTCCCAATCAACTGAGCCGTGCAGTTTGAGAAGGTGCAATCCGTCCTCGGCAAAATCGAATGTTCTGGTTTCGGACCATCGCTCAATGCCGGTGTCACAGACGACACCGTGAGTCTGTGTGAGGAGTTCGACCGTATTATCGTAGTTGAGTGTGGCGATCACGAGCCGAATCTGCCGTCGGAGCAGGGACAGGAGGGGCATAAGGTACGCCACCTTCGCAGTCTCTTCGACCCACACGATGTCCACGAGCATTTGTCGCATGATCGCGGCGACCTGATCGAATATGCCCGCCTCTCCCTTTAGACGAGGCACATTGTCGAACTCGCTTATCAGTGGGTGCCATGTTTGGATGAACTGCGCAACTTCGCTCGTGTACCGGGCGTTGTCAGAGAGCGCAGACACCGCACTCAGGAGCGTTTCGACATCCACATCGGCGTAGGGATCGCCCCAATTGACGCTCTGCTGGAATCGTAACCCACCGATGATGAAGGCAAATGCCCGTGCGTAGTCATTGCGCATTCCGGGCAGAATCAACTCTTGGAAGCGTGGATACATTTCCCGGCTCATCGCGTACGATGTCGGCACGTCCGCTTCCGCAGAGGCACCGGCACCGAGCAGAATCATCTCTGTCATACCGCTGCCTCCATGACCCGCGCTGCATCGCGCAAGCGCACCGCGCCGGAAAGCAGTTTCGGTAGCAACGCATTGCGGATTGAAGCGATCGTTAGTGATTCCTGCCTGTTGTGAGCGATGCGCTGGAAGAGTGGCCTCGTTGCATCCGAAAACGCCAATATCACTTGGGCCGAGGGGAGTAGTGTTTCCATCGCAATCAGATACTCTGGTTTCACTCGTTGATGACTGCTCGAAGTACCCGTGACAAGTGACGCGAACACATCTAGGAACGGGCGGGACGTGAAGAGCGCGTACACAAACTCACGGGAGAATCTATCTCTGGCTCTCGCCACTGAGAACTCCGTCGAGCAGACAGCACGGTGCGCGGTCTCGATGTCGGGCATCCACACCCTCGGAATGCGAGGATTCAATTTCGAGAGGAGCACGACATCCTGCGTGACCACAAATTTGTTGCTCATAATCTGCGCGCCGAATTCGGGTTTCGGCATCATGCCATCGTCATACGCGGGGATGCTGTAATGATCGAAAATCTCGTCGGCGTAATCTCCTGGGTTTATCCCGCTTCGTTCTATGGCAATGCCATCACTGAGGCTGCCTGTATGCCATCCTTCCGGGATCGGGCCGAGGGGTGAATCGGTGAAGGCGGCGGGGAAGAGGGCGGCGGTGGCCGCATCCATACCGTATGGGGTACGGCCTTCCATCTTGGTGCGCACGGGGTCGAAGTCCACGAACCAGGACTGGAAGAGCGCGCGGGCCATTGCTTCGAGCGTCGCGTTCATCTGGCGGTTCAGTTCGATCTTGTCGTCCAGCGCACCGAGCACGGCGGCAATCGCCCGTTGCTCATCAAGAGGCGGTATCCGAACTGGTTCCATGTGAAGATCATTGCGATTGACGCCCGGTACGCTGCTCTTGTCACTATGAGCGATGAAATCAATCGTACGCAGGAGATACGAGACGAAGAGCGGATCATTACCTTTGAAATCGTCCACGTATAGCGTCGTATTGAGAGGCCAGAAACCTTCTTTGATAAAGAACACTTCGCCGATTGTTCCATAACGGCCAGTCACAACGCCCGGACCTTTGATCTTCGCTTCGACATGGCGACCACTCGGACCTGCTGATGAGATAATCGGCACTGAGCCGAAAACTCTATTTTGCGTCGGTAGATCGTACCCACGATGCAGGGTTATCACTTCCCCAAGTGTGGTTGTAGGCCAGTTATCGGGCATTGATGAGTCCTTGCAGACTTTCCCGGATAACGACTTCTAATCGGGCGCTTTCCATGAATTGTTCATCAAGTGTTTTGACAAGCCGCTGCATCTTCTCCTCAAACGGCTCGAAGTCGTCTTCCACATCTTCCGTACCCACGTACCGCCCCGGCGTTAGCACGAAGCCGTGCGCGGCGATCTCTTCCGTCGTCGCGCTCTTGCAGAAACCGGGGATGTCTGTGTACTCCCCGGCGTCGGCGTCGCCGCGCCATGCGTGGTACGTCCCGGCGACGCGGGCGATCTCCTCGTCCGAGAGTTCGCGGTGCGTCCGGTCAATCAGCATGCCGAGTTTGCGCGCGTCAATGAAGAGCGTCTGCCCCCGCCGGTCGGTCGTCGTCCGCCCGCCCTTGCCGCGTGCGAGGAACCAGAGGCAGACAGGGATCGGTGTATTGAAGAAGAGTTGCCCCGGCATGGCGACCATGCAATCCACCAGATCGGCCTCAATGATCCGCCGCCGGATGTCGCCCTCGCCGCCGCTGTTGCTGCTCATGCTCCCGTTCGCCAGCACGAAGCCCGCCGTGCCGGTTGGTGCGAGGTGGGCGATGAAGTGCTGCACCCACGCATAGTTCGCGTTGCCGACGGGCGGCACGCCATACTGCCAACGCCCATCGTCGCGCAACAGATCGCCGCCCCAATCGCTGATATTGAAGGGCGGATTGGCCAGCACGAAGTCCGCCCGCAGGTCGCGGTGCCGGTCGTCGTGCAGCGTGTCGGCGCGGGCGATGCTCCCCTCGATGCCCCGGATCGCGAGGTTCATCTGGCAGAGCCGCCAGGTTGTGTCGTTCAGTTCCTGCCCGTAGATCGCCGCTGCGCCCCGCCGCCCGCCGTGTGCCTCGATGAACTTCTCGCTCTGCACGAACATCCCGCCGGAGCCGCAACAGGGATCGTAGATGCGGGAATGCTCATCCGGCGCGAGCATTTCCACCAGCAGCCGCACGACGGCGCGCGGTGTGTAGAACTCGCCGCCCTTCTTGCCCTCCGCCGAGGCGAACTGACCCAAGAAGTATTCATACACCCGCCCGATGGTGTCCAGCGAGCGATGCGTTGCCAGCCGCGCTTGCCGCTCTTCGTCGGTCTCGCCCGCGATGGCTTCCTGCACGAAGCCGATGTTGCTGATGAGGTCCACGACCTCGCCGAGTCGTCGCTTGTCGAGCGCTTCGCGCGCGTACGTCTTCGGCAGGATGCCCTTCAACTTCGGGTTGTCGCGCTCGATGGCGATCATCGCATCGTCAATCGTCCGCCCGATGGTGGACTGCCGCGCCTGCGAGCGGATGTGCGACCAGCGCGCCTCGGTGGGTACCCAGAAGATCGTCTCGCTCGTGTATTCGTCGGGGTCTTCAGGATCGAACCCTTCGGCGATCATCTCTGGCGTGCTCAGTTCCGCGTGTTTCTGCTCGAAGGCGTCCGAGACGTATTTCAGGAAGATCAGGCCGAGGACGACGTGCTTGTACTCACCGGCATCGAGGTTGCCGCGCATCTTGTCCGCTGCGGCCCACAGTGTCGTCTCGAAGCCGAGATTCGCCCCGTTGCCGGTGGCCTTCGTCGTCCCATTCTTCCTATGCGCCAATGGCTTTCCCTCCCGTACGTTCTCGTCTCAGCTCGCACCTGCATAATGACCAGGCATGACTAGGCAGTGAGCAGAGGAGCGGCCGCCTCTTTCGCCCATCGTTGCGCTTCATCCTGGTTGCCGAAGAGTGTGACATCATGTCTTTCAAGGGCTGTTACTGTGTTGTTATAGACCCGTGTTCGGCTCTTTGGCGGGAAGATTACCGTTGCTAGGGGCAGCTTAGGCCATTTTTCTCGTACGTCACTCACTGCGGTCAGGAGCGCGTCAATATCTCTTTGCCGGTCGTCTGTAGTAGGTGACTCAAACGATAATCCATCCGCCGCACCGCAAAGCACGCCGTTCCCGAATGCCACGGCAAACTTATGGGGAAACAACCGGCCCTCGACGGTCGCGCTACGGCGGAGATATTTTTTCGCGTCGCTCCCGACCAATTCGGTAAGGACTGTGCGAACCGCCTGTCGCACGAGCGTTACTGCCGCAGCATCATCACGATATTCCTTTCGTTTCCGCTGACGCTGTCCCGGCTCGCGCAAGACCAGTTTCTGTATTTGGTTCATTAGTGCGTCCGGGGAAAGTGTTGACACTCTCTGCGGAGTAAATTGGAGGCCGTTATGCCAGTTCCGCATCATATGACGAAGATTGTCCTCCGTAAGCGATTGCCCAAGCGCGACGAGGGACAGCTGATTCGATGTAGCTAACGACCCTATCTCGCGCGCAAACCGCTGAAGCGATTTCGTGTCGGTCTCGCCGAATTGCTTCACTCTAGCCCAGTTCTGAAGGAAGTGACTGCGAACATGTCCGTCACCATACGTAAGAATACCAATATTGATACGCTCGTCGGCTAAGGGGTCAGGGACGTACTGAACCACTGTGTAAAATGCCACCATGACACACCTCCTGTTTACTATGCTCGAACGATGTCATCCAAGAGTTCATCGCGCCTTCTCGCCAAGTAAATTGCGAATGCAACGCGGTCATCCAGGCCGAAATTCCATTCCGCAGGCGGCGATGCAACCACTTGGGCGATCATCGAATCACTCACATGATGCAGACCTGTACCCGCTGCACGCAACTCTTCTGCCGTAAACGAGCATGAGCTAAAGAATACATCGGGCGCGGCGCGCGCCGCGACATTGGAGAGGCGTGATGCGGTGCGCGCTCCGCCCCCGAAGATAAAATGCCCGTGATCTGCCGAGTAAACGAGTTTTGGGTCTGTATCGGCATAGAGGAATTGGTGATCGCCGGCCTCTAACCAGCCATAGAATATTGCGAGCAATGCAAATCTTTCCCGGTTTCCGGGTACATCAAGATGATCCACCACCCGACTATCGGTACATGGTGCTACAGATAACGATCCATGTGACAAACCCGGTGCCATATGTGAGATCTGGGGCTGGTTAGAGATCACGTCTTGGGGAATGTCAACGATCCTTATCTCAGGGATCGGCGCACTTATCTCCCGACCGAGCCATGCCATCACATGCTCATTTACAAGAACACTTTCGTTCGGTCCACTTATGTTTCTCTTACTCTTGACGATATATACATTTCCGTCACTGCAAATGAATTCCGCCGGTCCTGAGGCTGTGCCGAGATACCTACTAAACGTCTGCGCGGTCACAGTCGCTACTAAACTCTTAGCCGTCTGCCCAATCATCTCGCGCCATCCATCGGCGTCCGGCATCTGTCGCTCCCAGCCTATCGTGTCCCACAACCCCCACCGTAACTTGCCGATCCCTTTCCGCATAGCAAAAACAAGATGCACGGGCATCGGCCTCATCTCACCTGATCGCGATCCCCGTGCTCGCCGTCATCGGCTCCCATGGGTTTGCGGCTTTATGCAAAGGTCATAGAGACGAACGGCAGTCACGCATTGTCCTTTTTTCGTGGCCGCCCTTTTCCGAACAGCGGATGTGACGGACTCCCCAAGCCGCGCTTCCCGAGGTGCTGCGCTCGGTAGCGCTCAACCTCCGTCCGCTCGATGAGGAGAAATCCCGCACGTTGCTCGCCGCCTCCTTTACGGATCGCTTTTAGCCGACCCCGGGCGATAGCATCTCGCACCGCACCTGGCTTGATACCGAGTGACTCGGCTGCTTCCATGACATTCATAAAGGGCATCTCCATCCTTGAATCATATCATGCCTATTGACATTCTTATCATATACTGCTAATATGCATGTAGTCAAGGGTTGGGCTTGGCAACGAAACGCCCCGCCGGTGTTCTCAGCACCGACAGGGCAGCGCACAACGGAGGTTACCCGTCATGCAAACTCAGTCTACCGCACCCCGCACCGTCACCGCGAAATCCGGCATGATCCTGCCCACGACGATCAACCAGCAAACGGACATGAGCCTCATTGCCACCGCCGTCACCGTGTTCTACAAAATGGGCGGCTGCAAGGGCAGTTTTGACACCGTGATCGCGGTCTCGGACGCCATGCGCGATAGCAGCGCGGTCATCGTCCTATATGTCGCGCTGGATGGCGAGCAGGCGGCGCGGTGCCTTTGGCCGAACAGCGTCAGCTTCACAAAGGACGGCAACCTCGTCACCCGCGCGTACTGCACATTGCGCCGTGAGTGGAAGACGTTCCGCCTTGACAGGATGCTGACGTGCCACGCGCTGACGACGCCGGATGATTGCGAGACGGCGGCATAGGATAGGGAATCGTGGGGCCGGGATGCCCGGCCCCATCACGAAGGGGGATTGCATGGCAGATCGGATTCAGAAGATTATCGGGCCGCGCGGTACGGCGTATCTTGTTCGCGTGGAATATCCGCCCGACCCTGTAACGGGGAAGCGTCGGCAACGATCCAAGTCCTTCACGACCAAGAAGGAAGCGGAAAAAGAACTCGCAAGATGGCTCGTGGAGATCGAGCGCGGCACCGCCATTGACGGTGCAAAGATGACCGTGGGGGAATACCTCACTCACTGGCTCGCGACGGCTGCACGGCACGCGGTCCGCGAGACTTCCTATTGTGGTTACGAAACCACCATCCGCGTCCACATTATCCCAGCGCTTGGCAGCATCCCGTTGCAACGGCTCACTCCGGTGGCGGTGCAGGCATTCTATGCGCATTTGCTGGCACAGAAACACTCTGCCGTAGTCGTGAACAAGTGCCATCTGAGACTGTCGCAGGCGTTGAAGCAGGCGGTGCGCTGGCAGATGGTCGCCCGCAATGTTTGTGATGCCGTAAATCCGCCGCGCGTTGCGCACAAGCAAGCCAGAATGTGGGGGGCGGACGAGGTGCGACGATTCCTCGCGGAAGCGACGCACGATGGCTACCACCCGTACTGGATCCTCGCCGCGACAACCGGGATGCGCCGGGGCGAACTGCTCGGCGTACGCTGGCAGGACGTGGACATGGAGCGGAACCGACTCGTCGTTCGGCAGACAGTAACAGTCGGCGCGAAGGGCGTCCCGATCTTTCAGGAGCCGAAGACGCCGAAGGCGCGACGCACGATTACTCTGCCCGCCAATGTGACCGCCGCCATGCGGGAACACAAGCGCGAGCAGAATATGCGGCGACTCGCGATAGGCAAGGCGTGGCGCGACCACGATCTCGTCTTCACCGTGGCTGACGGTGGCCCAATCAATCCGAGCAATCTGCTACGAAATATGCGGGCGATCATCGACAAGATTAACAAGGAAGCGAAGAAGGGCGACGAGCAGTTGCCGATGCTCAACATCCACGCGCTGCGGCACTCGCATTCCACACTTCTGCTACAGGCCGGGGAGAATCCGAAAGTCATTCAGGAACGGCTCGGACACGCAGACATCCGCACGACGCTCGGCATCTACAGCCACGTCCTGCCGAACATGCAGGAGCGCGCGGCGGATACCATCGCCGCCGTCCTTTTCGGTGAAACCGAGAGCGTCCGTGAAGTAATCGTGAAGTAATCCGTCCACAACAAGAAAACCGCCTCTGCGAGCGAGGCGGTTTTTGTTTGTGTCGCAAGGGAGAAAGTGGAGCCCTGAATCGGACTTGAACCGATGACCTCATTCTTACCAAGAATGTGCTCTACCAACTGAGCTATCAGGGCCAATGCGCGTGGCGCGTAGTGCGTGGTGGGCAGGGAGGGATTCGAACCCCCGTAGGTTTCCCAACTGGTTTACAGCCAGTCCCATTTGGCCGCTCTGGTACCTGCCCGCTCTCTCATATCACTGGAGCCGACGGCCGGACTTGAACCGGCAACCTACGGTTTACAAAACCGTTGCTCTGCCATTGAGCTACGTCGGCGCGTCACTCCCGTCAGCGTTTCCGCCGCAGAGCAAAGTATACGGTGCCAACCGCCGAACGGTCAAGCGGCCCATCGGGAAAGAAATTACAAAATTTGTATTGACATCGGATGGAGGCAATGCGATACTCTCTGCGCACCCTCGTGCGCGGGTGGCGGAATTGGCAGACGCGCCAGGTTGAGGGCCTGGTCCCGGTTAACGGGGTAAGGGTTCAAGTCCCTTCTCGCGCACCACCTCTCTTTTTGTGTTCCCTTTGGGCGATTAGCTCAGCTGGTCAGAGCGCCACGTTTACACCGTGGATGTCGCAGGTTCGAACCCTGCATCGCCCACCACGCGCATCGCTCCCGGCGTTGACCCCATCCTTCCCCCATGCGATACTTATTCATCGTACGGACAGTGCATGTGCGCTACTGTCTGTTCCCCTGTAGCACAAGAGGAGGCGAGCGCCCGATGCAGACGGTCGAGAAATACCTCAGTAGCCCCGATCCGTCCCCATCCGACGCGGCATTCGCCGCAAAATTCGGCCCCGTCGCACTCACATTTGATGATGTCCTGATCGAGCCGGCTGCCTCGGAAGTCTTGCCAAAGGATGTTAGCCTGGTCACCCGCCTCACGCGCGATATCATACTCTCCATCCCGCTTATCTCCGCTGCGATGGATACAGTCACCGAAGCGCGTCTCGCCATTGCCCTCGCGCGGGAGGGCGGCATCGGCGTTGTCCACCGGAATCTGCCGATTGACGCGCAAGTGGACGAGGTGGACAAAGTCAAACGCAGTGAGTCCGGCATGATCGTCGAACCCGTGACCCTTGGCCCGGACGACCGTGTACGAGACGCACAGGTGATGATGGAGCGGTACCACATCTCCGGCGTGCCGATCACGGACGAGCAGGGAAGACTCGTCGGTATCCTGACGAATCGCGATCTGCGCTTCGAGGAGAATGTGGATCAGCCAATCCGTGACCGGATGACGAAGAAAAACCTCGTTACCGTCCCAGTCGGCACGACGCTTGAAGAGGCGAAAGCGATCCTCTACTACAACAAGATCGAGAAACTGCCCGTTGTGGACGAGCAGTTTCGCCTCAAGGGCCTGATTACTGTCAAAGACATTCAGAAGCGCATCCAGTTCCCGAACGCCTCGAAGGACAGCAAGGGGCGGCTGCGCGTTGCAGCGGCCATCGGCACGGGAGAAGGCGCGATGGAACGTGCCGAAGCACTCGTTGCGAAGGAGATTGACGCCCTCTTCGTGGATACCGCGCATGGGCACAACAGAGACATTCTGCGGATCGTTCAGCGCATCAAGCAGACATGGGATGTGCCGGTGATTGCCGGGAATATCGCCACGTCGGGCGCGGCGGAGGCGCTGATCGAGGCGGGCGTGGATGGCATCAAGGTGGGCATTGGCCCCGGGAGCATCTGCACGACGCGTATCGTCGCGGGTACCGGCGTCCCGCAGATTACCGCGATCTGGAACTGCGTCCGCGCGGCGGCGACATACGACATTCCCGTGATCGCCGATGGCGGCATCCAGTTCAGTGGCGACATCGCCAAAGCGATTGCCGCCGGGGCGGACAGCGTGATGCTCGGCTCGCTCTTCGCGGGGCTGGATGAATCGCCCGGCGATGTCGTCCTCTATCAGGGCGAGCGGTTTAAGGAGTACCGGGGCATGGGATCGCTCGGCGCGATGAAGTCCCGCTTCTCCTCGGATCGTTATTTCCAGGAGGGCGTCTCCGGCAACGTCAACAAGTATGTGCCGGAAGGGATCGAGGGGCGTGTGGCCTACAAGGGCGCGCTCGGCCCGCTTGTCTATCAGTTGATCGGCGGCCTTCGTTCCGCGATGGGCTATGCCGGTGCGGCGGACATTCGCGCCATGCAGCGCGACACGCATTTCAACCGCATCACCAGCGCTGGGCTGCGCGAAAGCCATCCCCACAGCATTGCGATCACCAAGGAAGCGCCGAACTATCGCGCTTCCTCTTGAACATTCAGGGTTATGCGTTCTCGAACAAACCTCACTCCCGCCCCTCTCACTGCCCAGAGATACGGTATTAGTTGTCAAGCAGCAGCCAGTGCGGGATCGACGATTCGATGATTCGACTGATACCGTTGCTGCTTTGTCACCAGTGCCCACGCCAGGTGCAACAGCTTGCGTGCCG
>JAABUZ0100002537.1_pt1 | contig 29996 bp, 7 predicted proteins | sample 5562091 | NCBI WGS metagenome assembly JAABUZ01 (sample SAMN12813069, study PRJNA571459) | rock metagenome | isolation source: Antarctica rocks | place: Antarctica: Victoria Land, Linnaeus Terrace sud | collected 2015-12-21
ACCACCCCCGCCAGCGCATAGGACACCATCCACTAACTGAATACTGCAGCTCTCCAACCTACTCACCCTCGTATGTACTTCCACTAGCAGCATAGCAGCATAGCAGCATAGCAGCAAAGCTAATGCTCGAGGTAGTTCACCTGTATTTGCTGGTGCTTCCGGTGGTAGTCCTGCCAGCCCTCTCTACTCGCCAGCCGTGGGTACTCCCAATGTCCCAAACCTAGCTTCTAAAACTGATTTGGCACAGAGTCCGCAATTCAGCCCGCCAAAGACCGGCCCGTCACCCAGCCATTCTTTATCACCTGCATCCCCTGTTTACTCACCCTCTGTAGGCGCTTCCCACGCCAGAATTCCCTGCTGTCAAAGCTGACCTTTCAAAGTCTCCGCAATTCATCTCACCCACCTCGTAAGTGAATTGCTAAGCATGTCTTGCTCCTTTCTGAGGGGTTGAAGAATACTTGGAGCATCATTCAGCAGCACTTGCTGTAGAAGAATGCCTCTTAGTCCAATCTCCTATTCGAAGAAGAGAAGCTGACTTAGAGGATACCGCCAGGCCTTCCTCGCCACAAAGGTAATACCTCTCAAAAAGGGTTGCCCTGATGGAGTCGTTTATTACAACCTTCGATAACCGGCAACATTCAAGCAAAATTTCCGACCACTTGCAAGGTGCAAATGTCCTCTTCAGATTGATATTCGGAAGGACGGGTTCAGATGCGAAAGCACCATAGCACGGCGTCAAGGGCATACATTTGGCGCTTGGGTGGTCTGTTGAAAAAAGCCATGGATCCTGTAACAACACTAGTAGAGAACCTAGCAGATCTCGTTCTCTCATGCAATTGAATTGTAGCCTGATAAAGGAAATGAATGACATCATTGTAGATTGCTGTTTAAGAGTAATGCGTTCCTCACTCCATCCTGACCACGGATAGAACCCAGATGACTCACCTCCAAATTTTGAGAACTCCCTCTCTCTCACAGCACATCATGCGATATTGATCTCCCAACAGTGCATTTCATGGCTAATTCAAAGTTCGTAAAATTCCTTTACAATGATTGGCCCTGCTGACCCTCTGTGAACCCTCAGGTACGAGTACGTTCGAGCTTTCGAGCGACCTACAGCTCTGCTGCCTAACACATACATGGTTGTCCGCATTGACGGGCGAGGATTCCACAAGTCAGACCATTCACGACTCATAGGCAGGATTACGCTCACAGAATACAGATTCTCTACCAAGTATGAGTTTCGGAAACCGAATGACCAGAATGCCCTGGACCTGATGAACGCATCTGCTTCGGCTGTGGTAAAGGAGCTGCCAGACATTATTCTCGCCTATGGTGTCAGTGACGAATATAGGTAAGGATGGATGTTCGAGATCTAGAGCCATCACTGAGGCAATCATCACAGTTTCGTATTCGATCGATCATGCAAATTATTCGAGCGACGAGAAGAGTACGTGACTCTCACTTTCTCCCAGAACGCCAAAGCTGCATGTTCCTGATTGACTTGCTCAGCAAAATTCTCACCACGATCGTGTCTACTTTTACCTCATATTATGTCTATCTCTGGTCTTCCTATTTTCCTGACAAGACACTCTCTGCGCCTATGCCTTCATTCGATGGTCGTGTGATACAGTATCCTACACGTCAGAATCTGAGGGACTACATGAGCTGGAGACAGGTTGACTGTACCACTTGGCCTTTCCGAATGTCTTATCGCAGACGTTGATGCACGGCAGGTCACATTAACAATCTATACAATACCACTTTCTGGGCATTAGTGCTGCAAGGCGGCGTGGATAGAACTCAGGCAGAGGAGCAACTCAAGGTGAATAGAAAAAACATCAGATAAAGAAAACCTGGACACTTCAGAACTAAAACCACATTAGGGAACCTCAGCTGCCCAGAAGAACGACATTCTATTTTCACGCTTCAAGATTAATTACAACAACCAGCCACAAGTTTTCCGCAAAGGGAGCGTGGTATATAGAGAGGTACTTTCTCTGCTCATCCTATATGCACGCATTGGTGGAATTCTTATTGTGTCCAGTATGCGACATTCCAGACGCCAGATTCCGAACTAGTAGCTGCGCGCCCAGACGGAGAAGAGCAGCAGCAGATCTCGAAGACACAAAAGACATTGGAGCGGAAGAGATTGAAGAAGACGAGCGTGATTATTGACCATTGTGATATAATCAAAGACGATTTCTGGACTAGTAGATCTTGGCTTCTAAGTAGTATCTAGACAACAGAGACTCTATATACAACGTATATTTCAAGAATTCTATACAGCAGTCTACTCAATAGAGAGAAGACAAAAGAATATTACTAAAAGTTGTTAGAGAACTATAGTAAAATAATTCTATAATTAGGTTACTATTAAGGAAACATTCTCTTCCGATAAAGAATACTCCTATTTTCGGTAAATATACTTCTTATCCTAGAGCTAGAGTTTGATTTAAAATAATTCTATCTTGAATTGTAATTTATGTTCGAAATTAACAAAGACTTTTATAATATCTATTAAAGTTTCTCTATATATTTATATTATTGTTGTTATTATAATTTTACAATTATTTTTAAAAGAAGATTACGCAACTCTTAAAAGATTTGTTAATATTGTATAAATATATATTAAAGTAATAGACTTTGCAATAATTAAAAAGCGTAACAAGTTTTTCTATACTAAAGAAAATATTATAGATATTATATTTCTTTTAACAATTGCAATAACTTTATTAAATAAAATCTATAAAATCTAGAACTAATATAAGAAAGAAAGACAATATTAAATACAATTATTTGTTCAAAATTAATATTATCTACAAAAAAAAGTTTTAATATTTAGTTAATAGATATATACAATTTTGAACTTATATAATTATAACAAGAACAATATACTTAATTGCAATAGAATATTGCAAAGACTTACAAAGAAAATTTATATCTAGATTATATTAATTAAGCAAGTAAAATAAATTAATATAATATTAACTAATAAAGTTAAATAATATCTTGTACAAATTTCGAAATAGAAAATATTTTAATAATTGTTAGATTCTTTTATTTGCTAGATATCTACAATATAAAAAAGAAGTTTAAAAAGTATTATTTAGATAAATATTTATTTATTTAATATTTATAATATATTATATATTGCAATTACTAATATATTAAGATTATCTTATATAAAAAGATTAAGAAGATTAAGAAATTATTCTTTTTAAACAAGAAAAAGATTAATATATTAAATAAAAACTCGAAGATACTAGTAATAAACTATATATAAAAAATAAATTAATATAAAAAATCTCTATTAATAATTATAAAATATATTTATTCGCATTTAATTTTATAAGATTCTAGTTACTTAAGTACATAGATTTAATATAACAAAAGTCGCAATTTTGTATTACTCGAATTTTAGAATTAAGTAAAATTAAGATTCGAGTACTTCGTTCAAAATATTATAGATTTTGCAAATTCTATAGAATCGAGTAATATTTAATGTTTTAGTACAATTACTACGTATAGCAATTAATGTTATTTCTTTATTAATCAAGAACATAGCAATTATTGTATTAATTAGTATTTTATAGATATTAACGATCGATCAAACTTAAATAATCTTAACGCTTTAATTGTTTAAGAAGTTATTATCAATCGCACAATTATAGAACTTGTTAATCTTATAAGTATATAAATTAGTTTAACAATTTTTATGTTAATTTGACAATTAAATGTTAGATTAAGTTCGATTAATTTATGCTTTATAAGCTTTTATCTTAGTTATTGTAATTACGTTGCATTAAATTGACATAACAATATAAGTAACAATTGTGCGATTTATAAAACAAACAACATTATTGCGTCGTATTATTAACATATACATTATGCTTTCGCAATCTAAAGTGTAAAACGTTACGATTAAATATTTAGTATAACATCAATAATTTTCGAAAAACTATATCGATTCTTCTAATTAAACGTTGTTTACTTATACGTTAATCTTTTGATTCGAATTATAATTCTTAATTATTATTAGATATCTCTTGTATTTTTTTAAACAGTTAATTGATTTAATATTCTCGAATTTGTTAATTGTATAACATAGATAATTCTTCTTCTTACAAACAACAATAAATCGAAAGTTTATAAACAAAAAGATTGCGAATATTATAATAAAAATATTTTTTTTATAACAAAAGATTAAATAGCTATCGTTTATGTTCTTTATATTTTGACTTTCCTAAATATTTATATTATTAATATTAGCTTGCTCTTTTATTTAACAAATAAATTCGTTAGCATTAATGCAATTTCTTAACACTAAATTATAATATTTACATAGTTATCTTTATTTTTTGCGACATTATTGTTTTTAAATTGCGATTTCAACGACATTTGTCTTGTGTTATGCAAATTAATTAATTATTTATTTAACTTATTGAGTAATTATTACTTACAACAATAGATTTCACAACATTAACGTTATTTAAATTCTTATTTAACTTATTCTCTTTATCGCTTTCGTTATTTGTTTTTTTTTTCAATAATGCATAAATATTTTCTTCGAGTTTATCTTATAAAAAATAATTGTTAGTCGAATTTCTTTTGTTTAAATACAAAATTTTATTTCTTATTTTGTCGAAAAGTCTTTTTTCTTAAATTTAACAATTTGAGATCAATTTAACAATCAATCTAATAGATAATTAATATACATATTTTTTTTCTATTTAATTTAGTACTTGTTATCGAAGAGAAGTGTTATTTGTCTTTTCTTATCTTTGACAATTGTATATTTTTTTTTTCGTTATTTCTTATATTTTTTACGCGAATTATCGAAGTATTTAGCATAAACTTTTAATTATTTAGCATGTTATTGTTCTCGTTTTATTTACTCAAATAAAGCGTTTTCTCTTTTAAATAACTTTCGAAACTAATTTGCATAATAACGAACATAATCGTTTACGTTTTTATAAGTCTATTATAATGCTTTGTATTTTACAAATTAGCATATATCTTGCAAACAAAGCATAAAAACATTATTAATAATTATAATTAAGCGAATTTTGTCAATTAAGTCTTTTCTCTCTTCTTAGTTCTTGATAGTTCAATATATTAAAGTGCATATTAACACAATAACAATCAATAACAAAGACTTAAACATTTGTTTATAATTTAAATTTCTTCTTATATTGTTATCGCTATTGTCGAAAAAGACTCGCAATATAACTTTAACTATAATAGAAATTAAAAAAAATCGATTAAATTTTTGCTTTTGTTAGCAACGTAACGCGTGTTAATGTAATATTAACTTCAATTCTTTTCTTTATTAAAAAACTGTTAAAACTTAATAATGTCTTAATTCTTAATCTTGTTTTATTAACATTTATAAAAGCATATTAATTGCGAATTACGTTTTGTATCTTTTTTATTATATAAGTTCAACAATAATTAATATAATTTAGTAGCTAAAACAATATTAATCGTTAAAGATATTATCGAAGTATTATAAACACTTATTCGTTTAATTTTATTCGACGTCAATATCGAATTTACGTTTAAAGAAAATTAATTGTTGTTAAGTCTTTTAACGATATTTGCTTATACTATTTTTATAAATCGATTAAATTCGAAAGACTTTTTGTTTAATTATAAATTTTTTAAATCAATTTTATAATTAGATATTATTATAACTTTAAGCAATAAATCAATTAATTTTTTAATTTTTTAATGCTTTTAAATAAAGTTGTCTTTAAATCGTTTCGATACTTCGAATCAAAGATAAATAATCTTAACGTTGTTAAATAGCGACTTTTTTGTGTTGCTATTAATATATTCTAGATATTGTAAATTGTTACTTCGCAAATTCGAATAAAACAAAAATTAAAATTTGCGCTTTAAAAATAATTTAATCGAAGAAGTTAAAGTTTTGTGTTTTCAAGAATTATGTTGTCTTAAAAGCATGTTATAATGCATCGAAAATCTAAAAATTATTGCGCTTTGCTTTTCGATTATAAAGTTTTTTTACTTAATTATTTTATTTTGAGTTCGATCGATAATTATTGTTCTAAAATTGTTATTATTATTTAATATAAATTTGTAAAAAAATATATCGTTTGCTATAAAAGAGCGATTACATAATAACAAAGCAAGTAAACTTTAAAATTTGTTACAAGCTTTTTGCGATAAAGATTTTGCTTAACGTTTGTACAATAGTTGTCGCTTGTTTGTGACATTTTAAATCTAATATTGCTTTTAAATAGATTTCTAATAAGAACACAATCTTTATTTTACATTTATTAAAGCTATTAAGAGAAATATTAACGTCAATATTGACGCGTTTTTGCATCGAAGAGATTAAAGATCGAAAATGAATTAATAAAGTTTGCGACGCGTTCGATACAATAGACACAATAGACTTTAAATCGCTTAATAAAATTTGCGACGTAAAATTAATTATTTAAGATTACTTAATTACGTGCTTTTTATCGACAATTATAACAATTAATTTTGACGTTAAGATCGAGATTTTGTTTTATATAAATTAATAAATTTCGCAAATTATTTTTGATATATAAAAGCTTATTTTCGATGCAATTGTAATAGTAATTAGCAAAGTTCTAAAAGTCTTGTTTAGTAATCTCGCGTTATTATTGTTCGCAATTGAAATAATTCGCTTTAACAATAATTTAATAATAGACATATACATAGTTGCAATCTTGAACAAGACAATAAGCAATATTTTGAACATCGCTTTTTCGATTTGTTTAAGTTTGCTAAAAGACAACTTTTTAGTAAATAATTTTTGAGAAACTTCTAACTTTTTTTTAAAAAGTAATTCTCAAGTTGCAAACTTCTTTATTAAAATTTGCTCTCTTGTTATAATAATTTTGATAACAATTATATTTCGTGCGTTTAAAAAAGAATAAATAAATAATAATAGAGAAGCAAAGAACGCAATATAAGAGAATTGCTAAGTAGAATAGTTGTAAGAAAGTAAAAGCAATAAAGTACGCAATCACGAAATTAACTTAAAATTAGATTGACTTAATCTAACTTAATATAGTTAATTTAATTAGATCTAATTTGTTAACAATAATAATTGCTAACGTGTCAAAGTTGTGTTAGTTTAATCTTTGATTAATTAGATTAATTATTTTTGCTTTAAAAACATTGTCTAATTTGTTTTCGTAACATCGATTACATAGTATTGCAAACATAAAAAAATATTGCTTAAATAATTTCTAAATACAACACAATAAATTAATTTATTTAAAATGCTTATAATAATGTTCTATTAAGACAAAAAGTTTGTAAGAAAAATTGCTTACATTTTTTGCAATCTCGCATTCGAACATTATCTAACTTTAAATTTTTCTTTTCTTAAGTTTCTTCGTCTTTATTGTTTAGTTATACAATTATCTTGTTATTTAACAAGATTATTTTACTTTTAATAAATATCATTTTATTGTTATTCTTGACGCGAAATCGCATCGCATAATTGATTACGTTCAAATTTATTGTTGTTTAATTTATAATCGTTTTTTTTTAAAGATCGAAATTAACAAATTTCGCGTTAAAACACTTTATCTTTTGCACAAATTATTATTCTTTTTGTTCGACTTACAACTCTTGATTTGCTTAATATTTTAACTTTATAATATAAAGTTAATTATCTTTCTTTTAAGTTTTATTCTTTCGTTAGAATGCATGTTTTTACTAGCATATATAAATTGTTCTTCTTAATCAACTTTTCGCTTTCGAAATTTCTTATTTCTTGAAAAATGCTAATTAAAGTTACTTTTTTTTTCGTAAATAAATTAAACTTGAACAATTTAAATCGAATACGCAACTTTATATCTAGTTATTGCAAAAAGATTAGTCTTAAATCAAGATTTTTACTCTTTGTTTTCGATACAACAAGCATATTTTGTTTACAAAATAAATAACAATCAAAAAATCTATAAAGACAAAAAACTTCGTCGTAAATTTTATTCTTTTTCTAATATTATTTTTTATAAGTTTTAGTTTAGAACTTGAGTTTACAATCGTATTAAAATTTAATTAATATAAATTGTTCTTTGTGCTTGAATTTAGTTACTTATTATTTCGAAATTTCTCTTCAATTAACTTTAAATCGTTGTTTAGAATTATCTTCGTTAACGTCGAAAACATAAAACATACTCGAAGACGATATAACATCGATTTATACGTATCGTTTGTTATTTTTACGATTCTCGCGTTTTTGTAACGCGTTCGAAATTTATTTAATATTGCAATTCGCAAAGCATTAACATTTGTTTTAAATATTTTCGATATTATTACTTTTAAACTTAACTTGTTTAATAAAGATATTTTTTTAGATTTTTTGTCTTTAAAGCGACTAATATTCGATTTGCGCAATATATACGAACTAATAATTATTAAGATCGTTTTCGCAAACTTCTAAATCTTTTCGATTATAACTTTGAAATTTTTTTTTCGAAAAATCTTAAAACGCTTGTTAAAATTCGATATAATTTTAGATGTAAATTCTCGAAGCAAATAAATATTTTTCTTTTATTTAAAGATTTCGAATAACGTAAAATAAAATTGAAGCTAATTAAGTAATATTAATTATAATGTTTTTGAGACATCTTATTTGCTAAATTAATAAACGATTGACATAATTATTTCTTTTGTCAATAGTAATTGCTTTGCTATCTTATAATTTAAAATCTTTTTATTGAATTTATTGATTTTTGCTCGAATAGCAATTATTTTTATGTTGTCGAAATACTTTTGTTAGTTATTTAATTCTCTAAAAATCTTAAGAGTAAACAAATTAAAATATTTTTCGAAATAAAACTTGTTTTTAATAATTTTCGCTTATATAATGTCGCGAAACATAATTTTTACAAAAAGTAATTTATTGTTTTCGTCAAATTACAAAAACTTTTTTATAACAAATTAATTCGCAACTTATAAATAATATAAATCGTTCGTTATAATTATAAAGTATTGATTAGTTTCTTGTTGCAAAATATTGTTTTCTAAAATTAGCATTCTTGTTAACGTCGTCTTGTTTAATCTATAATTGTTGTAAATGTTCTTATATTAAATTTACTTATTAAGACTTAAGACGTTTGCAAAGATAAAATTAATTTACTTATTAAACTTACTAAGTTAATGCGATTAAATATCTTTCGAAGCTATAATTAGTGTTAAATTATATTTGACTTTGAATTGACGCAATAACTTTTTCTTAACACACAAACAAGTTACTTCGATCTTCTTCTAAGTAAAACAAAGATCGTTTAAGTTTTATAATCTCTTCTTCGTTAAAGATCGCAAGTGTTTTATAAAATTGCTTTTTTTTGTTTTTTATTAATTTAAAGCGATATTTATTTATTTTGCGAAAACGATTAAATCGATTATTATTGCAATTTGAAGACGTTAATTTAATATATTTTAATATTAATTTATGCATAAAAAATATTATATCTTGCTTAATCTTATATTGTTATAGAAAAAATTGTCGCAATATTTTTGTTCAAATCTTTACATTTAATATATAGTATATAACTAAAAATTATTAAAGAATATTGTTATGTCTTTAAATTTAATTTGTTAAATTTTTTTTACATCTTTTTGTAAAAAAGTTATAAACACTTAATAAAGTTGCAACATTCGAGTTATTTAATCTTATTTATATAATTGAATATTGTCGTCTACTTTAGTTGTTTAAGTTTAACAATTAAATAAACTTATGTTTTGACTTTAAGATATAAAATTCGACTTACAATATTGTCGCGTTTATTATAAATAGATTTAATTTTTTCTCGAAATTCTTAATATTTTGCATTGTATTAAATACAACTTTAAATTACGAATTCGATTTAATATTAATATTATTTTTAAATATATTAATGTACATATTGTTTGCAATTTCTTATATTGTATTTTTTGACAAATAATTAATTTTATCTTCGATTTAATTTACGACGTCTTAAGATAAATTTAACAATATTAATAATAAAAAGAGTCGAAATTACGTAAGCGTAAGTTTAAAAAATAAAATATAAGAGCGCAATTAAATAAACGTAAATTTAAGAAATAAGATATTAGAACGCAATAATATAACAATAAAATTATAAAATAAAGTAAAAGATTGCGACAATAAGAAAATAAATCTATAAAATAAAGTATAAGAGTGCAATAACGTAAAAGTAGATTCGTATTCGAATTTGTTCGAATTTGTTCGAATTTCTCTTTTTATTACTTAAGATTTTTATTAGATTTTAAGTTTTTTGCGCAAGCAATTGTATCTTCTTTGTAATTATATTACTTGTTAATGCATTTATTAATTTGCGTTAACGTCAAAAGTTATTTACTCTTTATCTTTTTGTTTATTTAAAAACGAATAATTTGTTGTTTTTATTATAATTTTAGTCGCAAATATTAATATCTTTCGTTCTTTATATAAGTAAGTTTGTTTCACAATTAAAGAATTCGAATTATTAATATATTTTGTTCGACAAAGTTTCGAAAGAAATCAAAGTTAAAATAAATAAACTTTAGTTTGTTAAAAACAACTTCTTAATATTGTTTTTTAAAAATATTTATAACAAAGAAATAAACAATATCAATATTGTTTATTATAGAATAAATTTCGAAAATCGTATTTGTAACGTTGCTCTCTTAAGAGAAAGACTAAATTATTATAATGCTTTAAAATCGTTTACGACTTTTAGTAATTGCTAACAATTTTTTCTTCTTTATTTGTCGCTTATTATAATAACAAATGTTTTTGTATTATATAATTGAACGTTTTTTGAAATTATATCGAACTTAAATTAGAAGAAAAAAGCAATCTTAATTATATTGCTTGAAATTCTTGAATTGTATTTTGAAGCTTTCGCTTGTTGTGTCTTGTTGTTAGTAATTTATTTATAAGACTTTGCTTTTTGAGCTTAACAATTAAAGCATCAATAATTTTCTTATATTTTTTATTAATTATAAAATCGATTGTTTGAAATTTATCTTTAATATAAGTTTTCGATTAAGATTGTAAAAGAAAGATTAAATTAAAATTAAATGCAATCGCTATTTTGAAAAGATATGCTAATCGTTAATAAATACGTTAATACGATTAAAACTTATTAGATTGTTAAAGAGAAAAGTAAAGAAATAAAAAAGTAAAGACAAGATTTAAAATAAGCTTAGTTTTCGCAATTATTTAATGTAAATTAACGTAAAATAGTGTTATTTAATTGAAGTTGTTAATTTTTGAAAGTGCTTTAACTAGTAACTTGAAGAATTATTAAGTAAGCTAAAGTTAATATACAAAAGAATATATAAGATGTCTTTAAAGTAAGTCTTTATAATAGATGTTAAATTTATAAAAAACGAAATTATGCAACTCGCTTTTTTCGTCTATATATTAAATTTTTATTTCGAGTTTCACTAAATAACAATTCTAGTTTATCTATTATACAAAAATTATTTTATTTTTGAATCTTAAAGAGAATTTTTGCTACTAATAGTATTTTTAATTAATTAAGATGTCTTAAATGACTATCAATTTCTAAATAACAACGACAATAAAATTTAATTATAAAATGCTTACTAACAACGCAATTATTAGCTCAAGTTAAGCTATATTAGATTGACAATTCTAAAGAAATTCTAAATGTGTTTGATTTTAAACTTACTTTTTATACAAATTATTAAATCAAGTTAAACTATGTTAAACTAATAAATATAAAGAAGTTCTAGTTGCGTTTAATTTTAAAATCGCATTTTACACAAAATTAATAGATTTTAATTATTCGAATATCTAGTAATCAAAGCATTAAATTAGAAAAAAATGTTACTTAAAAAGAAAATATTAAAGTATTTTTAAATATTGTTGCAATTTTTAGATTACGTTAGTTTGTGTTAGACTAATTGTAATTTATAAAACTTAATTGCGTTATATTAAATTTAAAAATGTTATTATATACTTCGAATTATTGCAACTATTTTAATAGTTTGTATACAAAATCTTTTGTAAATATCTTAATTTATTTAGATTGTTTTAATATAATTTTATTGTTAATATTATAATTTTTGATTAGTTACTTAATGCATATAGTCTTTATATACATCTTATTAAAACCATTCTTTTTTGTTAAAAATTTAAAATTAAGTCTATAAAGAATTTTCTTAAAACAATAATATTGCGTTTTAAATTTTTTTTTTATTTAACAAAAAGAAATTTTTGAATTATTAAATATTGTAATAACGTTTAGACTCGAAATTGTAATTCTTTTTTAATAACTTATAATTTAAAAAATAAACTTTGAATTTATTTTATAATGTATAGCTTGTTGTATTAATTTAGTTTTTATTCTTTATTAACAATGCTTTGTTTCTTCGAATGCGAGAGAAATACTTAATTGAAAGTTAGTCTTAACTTCGAAGTTAAACAATTTAAAAATATATAATTAGCGATTTTCTCTTTCTTGTAAACACATTCGATTCAAGTAGACTAACTTGTACATGTAATCTATTACTTAATTATCGTAAAGATATTAATCTTAAATTAAGATTATTATTATTCGAAATTGCGACAACAAATGTATCTTGCTAATTACATATATAACAATTTCTTTTTTGTTTTTTATAAAATGTTCTCGTTATTATTCTAAACTTAATTCTTATAATTATAGTAACAATAAACATATATTTGTACATCTTATATTTAGTTAATTCTTAATTCTTAATTTTTTTTCAATTAACTGCAAATTATTGACTAGATTAATTTTCGTTAACGTCAAAAAGATATAACACAAACGTAGATAATATAGCGCAAAAATACAAATATTTCTTGTTAATTTTATTGTTTCGACGTTGAAGTATTGTGTTCGAAATTTATTTAGAATCGCAATTCAAAGCGTTTCGATGTTCGTTTTATATATTTTAGATATTATTATTTGCAAAACAAGATTATTTAGCGACAACATTATTTTTAATTTTTTGTTTCGAAACTATTTGCGTCAAACGTTTAAAGCGAATATAAATCGATAATTGTAAACATTTTTTAAATAAACGCTTAAATCTTTTTTATTGTTGCTTCAACATACTTTTTGCGAAAAATACTATATTGTTTGTTAAAATTTGTTATAATCGTTATCGTAGAAATTGGGAACAAATAAGTAAATATACTTTATTTAAAAACTTCGAATAACGAAAGATAAAAAATTAATTTTTTGAAAGACATAAATTATAAATTTTTTGAGATTTCTTATTTAGAGAATTAATAAAATATTAATATTATTTTTCTTTTTTTCGATAATATCTAAATTATTTGCTTATAATTCGAAGTCTTTTTATTTGTTTTATTAAGCTTTATTTGATTAATAATTACTCTCTTATTGTTTAAACAATCTTATTAATAATTGAATTTCGCTAAAGTTTTAAGCGAGACAAAGCGTTATTAAATATCGTAAAATTAGATAATAATGTTTAATTTAATAGTTCGCTTCTTTAATTGTTCTTATAATAAAATTATTTATCGAAATCGAATACGTCTTTGAATGTTGAGTTGCTTTATTTTTTAATTTTAATTCGTTAATGTCTTTATAGTTTTCGAGTAACGTTAATAAGCAAGATTTTATACTAATTTTTGTATATTTTTATTAAGTTTTTCTCTACGTAAAAACAAGTAATATCAATTTTATTTTGCGAGAACAATAGATTGCTAAATTATGTACTTGCTTTTTTACAAACGAACGCAAATAACTTGCAAAATTGTTTCTCTTAACATTTTATTAATTAAGAGCGATATTCGTTTATTGTTTGAGAAATATTTAATTTATTATTATTTCGATTTGTTTGCGTCAATTTAACATACTTTAACATTAATTAATTTACGAAAAAATAATATATATTCTCGAATTTATGTTAGTAAAAGAAAAGTCTTATTCGAGTTATCTTTTGTTTATTTACTTCTAATTTATAACGCATTGTTAAAATGCTCGATTTTTATAAATAAACTCTTTAACAAAATTTGCTAACAAGCTTCGACGTTCTTCGACTTGCTATAAAGACATTTTAGTGTATTTTAATTATTTTATTATTTCTTCTTATTAATATAATTAAATATAATAATAAACGTAAGTAATTAAATTCTAATAATAATATAGATTAATATCTTGATTGCTAGATATAGAGCTTGTCTTTTAAGTTCTTCGTACTTACGCTAATGTTAATTTGAGTACGTTCGTATATTCTTTTGTAATAATAGCGACATCAAGTTACAAACTTGTCACAATATTGTTATTATTTTTAAATATATTGTCGTACATCTTATTTGCGACTTCGCATATTATATCTTGTAACGTATTATTAATTTTGTTTTTAACTTTGTTTGTGACATCTTAAAGTAAGTTTAATTTTGTCAATAACAAAGAAAGTTAAAACGACGTAAACGTAAATTTGAAAAAAAAAAGTAAAGAAACGCGACAAAGTAAGCGTAAATTTAAGAATTAAAATAAGAAAAAACAACAATGTAAAAGTAAATTTGAGAGACGAAGTAAAAAAGAGCAATAACGTAAGAATAGATTTGAAAGACGAAGTAAAAGAAAGCAACAACGTAAGAGTAAACTTGTAATTGTCGTTGTTCGAATCGTTCTTCTTATTACTTAAAATATTTATCGAAAGTAGAATTTCTTGCGTTAGCAACTTAATTTACTCTATAAGTTTAATAATTATTAGCGCGTTTATTATTATAAGAAGACGTTAAACAATGTTAACTCTTACTTTTTTTATCTTCTTAATTGTTAATTTTCGTTTAAATCTATAGCAATTTAAGTTGCGCATATTATTATTCTTCGTTTCTTATAAAAATTTGTTCGTTCTCTTGCTTTAAGACTCGAAAGACTAATATATTTTATTTAATGAACATTCGAAATAAATTATAGTTATAATAGATCGACTTTAAGTTATTAATATAATTTTTTTTTATTTGAACTAAGATATGTTTATTGCGAAGAAGCAAATTATATTAATATCGTTTATTATTAAATTAATCTCGAAAATCGATTTCGCAATATTGTTCTCTTAAGAGAATAATTAAGCTATTACGAAACTCTAAGATCGACTTCGACTTTTAACAATTGTCAACAACTTCTTCTTCTTTACTTGTCGCTTGTTTTAATATTTACATTTCTATATTATTATCTTTGTGTTGTTTAAAAATTAATGCGATAACAAATTAAAAAGAAGAAGACATTTTAATTACGTTGTTCAAAATTGTTAAATTATAGTTGTAAGCTTTATTAACACTTTTTTGAATAAAAAGACGTTCGAAAAGACATTCTTTCTTTAGTTATATCGTAAAAGTTCGATATATAATATTCGAATTATTAATAATTACGAATTTATAAAATTAAAGTTCTTTGCGAAAGTAATACAACAATTATTGACTAACAAGAAATATTAAATTTAAGACGACGTTAACGATTGCAACAAAAGTCGCAAATTACTTTTATAATAAATTATTAAAATAATTATCTAAGAGAACGTCAAGTAAATGTAATATTTTGTATAATAATTAGAGACTCGAATAATAAAGACAATTTAAAAAAAATTAACACATGTGAGTTCGAACAAGATGCAAAGTGTTGCAAAGTCGAAATAAGCGATTTTTTACAACTAGAATAAGAGCGCAATAATTAAATATATAAATATTATATATTTGAGATTTCGATTACTTTGATAAGAATATTGTGTTAGACTAATCTCTTCTAATTTTATTAAAATATTATAGATAAATTAACTTAATTCGACAAAAATATTAATTAGATAAAGATTTTTTTTTGAACAAAGATTGCAAAGAAGCTAAGATATTTGAATAAATTTATACGTTATAATTATTATCTTTAAGATCGTCTATCTTTTCTAAGTACGTTAAATTTAGAAATTAAAACTTGTTAATCTTATTTATAACAAAATAACTTCAATTTTTTTAAAGCAAAATTGAAAAAATGCATCGACAAAAAACGAATTCTACTTATATTCGTTGCAAACAATTGCACTTCTTCGAATGTTAATACATACAACATATTTATTGTGCAAAAAAAGATAATCGTTCAACAATATACTTTAGTAATTCGTTAATTGCGTCAATTGCTATAACGAAAAAGTGTCTTTTGTTTTGTTAATTTTAGATTCTTGTTGACGCTTATTGTAGTTAAGGCTTGTTTTTGCTCTTTCTATATATAAATTTCTCGCGTCAAATATTATTAATAATTGTTGTTAACGCTAATAATAAGACACAACTCGATTAAAAATAGAAGTTCTTTTTCAAATATACAATAGAGCGAATTTCTAATAATTATTTTTAATAATAGTAGAGATATATTGATAGCTTTTAAAATTAGATTGCGTTCGACAATTTGTTAGCAAAAGACAATAGTAATTATTAATAAAAAAATTATATATCTTAGATCTAATATAAACAAGAAGAAGCTTAAAAACGCAAAGAAGATAAAGAGACGCAAGACTACAATCGAATTAAATAATAAAGAAATAACATTGACGAAAAAATTGCGCGAGCAACTTAAGAACAAGAAAAAGAAGTTGTTTGTCAAAAAGAAGCAAACACTAAAGAAGAATTGCAAAGATAAAAGACATAAAAAAAGTTATTAACGCTTAAAGATAAATAGAAGTTAACAAAGATCTCGAATTTCTTGCGTTTAACTCGTGAATAAAAAGAGTAACTTCGCAATTTAATAATTACTATTAAAATTGCAATGTTTTGCAAAGTTTATTACATGCACGAAAACTTTACTTGAGATTATACTTTTATTATTTATCGATAATTTGTTAAGTATTAAATGTTAATTTAATTTGAATCGATTAAGCGAACAACGCAATTGTCTAATTCTCTTTCTTGTTCTTCGTTATATTTGCAAATTAGTCAAGTCTTTTTTGTCGCATATTAACAATTAATTGACGCAATTGTTGATTTAACTTCTAATTGAAATGTTCGAAAATCTAAAACCTTTAAAGATCTAGTATACGTGTTATTAAGCAATTAATAATTACGTTTAATTGTTGAATTTGCAAATATATTTGTAGTTTGTTGCGTACGTAGTTTTTATTGTTATCTATTAAGAGACGAAATCAAATCAAGTTGTTAATTAAGATTTAAACTTTCTAATAATAAAGCTTCAATTTTTACTTCTTTTAAGACAAGCGAAAGAAAACGTCTATCTTAATAAACATCGTTAAATTGATAGTTATGTTTAAATTAATTTCTTTAATCGATTAAGTTGTGTTTTCTAGTAACTCAACTTAATCTACTTTAATCTCTTGTCTTTCGTATTAACAATTAAGATAATCAATATTTTAATTAAGCATCGTGATATTCGAAAATTGTTCTAAATAAGAATAACATCTTCTCTTTATGCGTATGCTTTGTTTTGATCGCATTAAGAACATATTAAATACGAGAAATTAATATAAATTTTAAGAAAAATAAAATATGTAAAACTTTAACGCGTAAGTTCGATGTTATTGTTGCAATTAGTATATTTATTATATATAAACTTTGCGCAAATACAATAAAATCTCGAGTTTAATTATGTAATTAAAAAAACAATTAAAGCAAACTTTATTTTGTTATTAATCTCGAACATTTTAATATGCAACAAATTTATATATAGTTAATATAATTTATGTCTTAATTCTTTTTATAAATTTGTCTTTAATGCGATTTAAATGCGTATGCGAAAAAACTTACTTAACAACGTTGTCTCGAAAAAAGACATATTGTTTTGTCAAAAACGTTTTAACAAAAAGCTTTAAAGAAGTATTACTAGCTCGTTCGAAAACAAAATCTTAATAAAAAAATGCATAATAAACAATCTCTTCTTTAGATTTACGACAAAATAGCATCAAAAATCTTGTATATTTTTTTTACTTTAATAAAAGAGTTTTTGTATTCTTATTAATTAACTCAAATATAAACGTACTTTTAAAGCATATTTTCTTATTATATATTTAATATAATTGTTGCGACTTTATAATCAAAAAGACAAAACTTATCTTTTCTCTCTTTATTGTCTTGTCAATTTGATAATTCTCGTTAAATTAACGACTTTTGTTAGCTTAATAAAGTTGATCAATTTGACAACAATAGCGAAGATAAATTGTCTAGTATTTTCGATCTTATAATTGATGCTTAACGCGATTTGTTTCGCTTTACGTTTATTGTTAATATCTCTTTGTTATTCTTTTTGTTATGCATTAAATTGAAGATCGAATTTACTATTTTATTTTATACAATATATTTAATTATTGAGCGATAAACTAACAAAGATTGTGCTAATTTGCTTAAAATTATTCGTAAACGTTGCGATTCTTATTAGCACAACAAGTAACAAATGTTTGCGTTATATAATTCTTAATAACATAAATTTTATTAAGAATAATTTTGTAAAAATAAATACGATGCAAAGATTTACAAGTTGTATTTTAGATTTTATTTTATTAGCTTAATTTCTTCTTAAACGTTTTCAAGTTCTCGAACAATAAAAATTTAAAATAAAATTTAATAACTTCGTTATATGTAATTAGCACAATATTTGTTATTTGCATTATATATAACGCTCTAAAATCGATTATCTTTAAAAGAATATAACACTTAATAATGTTAAAAAAAACATTAGATTTAAAATATTTCGCGAATTTGTTTATTTATTGATTTACAAACGTTAACATTGCGACGATAAGAATAATCTTAAAATTATTCTTAGCGCTAAGTTAATTAACTATTATAATCGCGATAATTATTATAGTTTTGTTTAATCTTATTTAATTAATTATTATTTCTTTAGTAAGTTTGTTTAATTTAGTTTCGAGCTTATGCATTATTGCTATATTTGTAAATTAATAATTATATAAATGCGACGTTAGATCTTTTATCTCTTAAGTTTCTTTATTATTTTGACGAACGATTTTGAAGTCTAAAATCTTATTTGCTCTAATAATATTAATTTTATTTCGTCTCGTAATAACAACATTGTATTTATTCTTTTATAAAACAAGAAAACGATATGTTTAAATAACATATATAATACTTGATGCAATTAATCTTGTTATAGTAATTGCTTTCGACAAACAATCTATTGAGCGAATTAACAACTAAAGTCGATCTAATGCTTTATTATTTAAAGTTTGACTTTATTAGCGTCTTAATTGCTATATTAGATTTCAAAGAATAAAACAAAAAGAAGTTCTATTAATTGCTAATAGAACAATTGATGTTGAACGAAAATAACTTAAAACGCTTTATAACGACTAATTAGATACAATATTAATTATACTTAAGCAAGAATATAGCAATCTCGTTATTACTATCTTTATTGTTATTGTTTTTATTTAATAAGTCTTCAACGCAAAGCGCGCGTTTGTTGTTTAACTATATTAAGAGATAAAATAAAAAGAGAAGAACGACAAGTTAGTTGTTATTAAATAGTCTTATAAATAAAACTTTAATAAGCTTATTAATTTGGAAGAAAGAGAGCGAGATAAAGAAAGAGAAAAAATCTAACATAATTTGACTCAATTTAATATAATTCGACGATCTCTTTCTATCGATAAGTAAATATAAATTAGAATAGTTAAACTCTCTAAAGACTTTATTAATTTATAATCTCTTAGACGTTCTTATTTATTATTAAGATTAAAATCTTACGTAAACGCGCGATTATAACGAGACTTAAACGAGATTCGAAAAAATAAAAGTATAATATTTTAACATAATTTGACGACATTCAAGTACAATTTGTCGATCTTTTTTTTTCCTTAAAGACTTCGTTAATGTTACGATTTTTTAAACGTTCTCTTCTATTATATTTTTCTAATTTATTTTACTTTTTCTCTTAGATTTCTTGCTTTCTTCTTGTTAAAGTTACAATTAACATCCAATATATTAAGTATATCGTCGAATTTGTCTTTGAGAAATAAATTAAAATAAACAAAGCAATAAAAGTTTAAAACATTATCGTTAATTATCTTTTTGTTCTTTATTAATACAATTAAAATTTCGCGTAAACGCGCAATTGTAACAAAGAAATAACTCGCGAGAATAAAAATATAACATTTTAACTTAATTTAATTGCGTTTTAACATTATCTTACGATTTTTTTTCTTGAAAACGTTATTAAAGTTACGATTTTTTAGACGTTCTTTTTTATTACATTTCTTTAACTTACGTTCTTTTTTTCTTCTTTTAAATTTCTCGTCTTCTCTTTGTTAAAGTTACAATTGACATCAAATACGTTAAGTACATCGTTAAATGCAAATTTAAAAAATAAATTATAGTAAAAAAAGCGATAAAAGCTAGAGTTTTATTGTTAAATATTATTTCGTTCTCTATTATTAAAATCGAAATCTTGCATAAGTGCACAATTGTAACGAAGAACAAGATTGTAACTCGTAATTTATTTATATACATAAAGAAATGCTATACAATATATCGAATACATAAAGAAAGTTAAAGTAAGTTTATAAATTATATATGTAAAATATAAGTAAATACGTAAGAATTATAAGCAAAAGAATGTAAACAAAGAGTATTTTAAAATAATTAATTTGCAAGAGTTGTAAGATTATTAGAGTAATTATAACTTAATGTTTGTTCAACAAAAAGACAATCTTTATTAAATAATTTATGTCTTTCGAATTTAATACGTTTGTCTTATTGACTCGTTAATTGTTTTGTAAGCAAAGAGTTAACAAAAGCAAAATAAAATATATAGTCTTTGCGATCAAAATAACATTGTTAATTAAATTGATTTTGTTTGACTTCGATTTATTTTAGATTTAAAAAGAACTTAATTTTTGATAATTTATTGTTTTTTGATGCAATTAAAGCAATACATTTCGTTATTAAACTTAAATATCTTAGCAATTCTTTTCACAATTATTAAGAATTTCTTTGCAAACAAATACAAAAACAATTAAAAAATATATATATAAACGCAAGTGTTTGTTTTGTTCGTGAAGAATTATATCTTTTGCTTGTATGCAACAACACTTAAGAGCATGTCTTGTATTATTAAACAAACGATTTTGTCGAAGACTTTTAGAAGAAGCACTAAGTTAAATTAACTTAAACAATGACAATACAAATTTAAAATCTTTTGTAAAAGTAAAATAAACAACAATAGATTAGCTCGAAATAATAGAATTAATCGATTAATCTTATATGTTCTTAAGAAATGTAAAGAACGATTATTAAAAGTTTACAATTCGAATGCTCTTAACTCTTTGAATCAAATTAGAGACAAACAATGTTGCATCTTTAATGCGACTTTCTAGCATAACAATCTTATTATTAAAGCGCAATTTTTGTTAATCGCAAAAAGATCTTGAACTTGTTATTAAAAAAAAAAACAATAACGATTTTAAAGAATTAGAGAAAAATAATACTTGAATAAACAAAAAAAATTAAGATTAAAAGCTCGAAAAAGCGATTAGAGACGAAGTCTACAATAGCAAGAACAATTATACAAGTCAATATTTACAAAAAGATAATCGAATATTTAGCGAAACGTTCGATTGTTAATGTATTTAAATTGTTGCAATTTTCTCTTAACTTAATAAACAAAAAGATATATTAATTATTTAATAATTAGATTGATTATATTATAATTTATTGATTGTTGCACTTTGAATATATAGTTAACAATATAAATAAATTCTTTAACAACGTCGATCTTAAATTATTACACAATCTCTTAAGCTTTAGAAGTTTAAATAAATAACAAAACAATTTGCATTATATTCTTTATAAAGATCGCAACAACGTCTAAATACGTACTTAATTTAAATTAAGTAAAACGATTCGCATCTTGCAAAATCGATTTTACATAATTTAACATTAAGAAATAACAAAGACAATCGAATTTCTTGTTGATTATTTGACGTTCGCGAACAATCTAACATATGAATTAGTTTGTCAATAAAACATAATAAGAAAAATTCAAATATATAATAAGTTTTATACGAAGAGTTAATAATAAAGAATTTAATCAAGTCTTTCGAATAAAGTAATTGTAATATTTATTATCTTGTTTATTGACAAAATCGTATTAACTAGAATGTACAACAACAAATAAACATATTTGATATATATAACAATTAAGAATCTTGACAACAAGACAAGAAGAAATTAAACTCGCTTAAACTTCGTTTAGTTAAATTTTCTTTCAATTGTTAAATCAAAGAATATAAATATCAAGATCAATATATATTATTGAACGATAAAAATAATTTTTAAGCGTAAAAGCAAGAAATTTTTTATCGAATATTTATTCTAATTGACTGTTTGTAATTGTCGAAACTTTTGTTATTAAAAAAATATTTATTTTTTGCGCTAACAAATACATTCGACGTAATTATTTTATATTAATCGACATAAATGTTAATTATAAGAAATAAATTCTAATTGTTGACGTCAAAAGCAATTAACATTTCAATATATACATAGTTTTATCTATTTAGCGCGAAAATATACGTATTAATTAATTTAATCGTATTTACGAAAGCATTTAGACGCAAATTCTTTATTAGATTAAAAATAACGTCTCGAATAAGCATTTAGATTGAATGCATTCGATAAAAAACTTTGTTTAAAAGCATTAATTTATAAACATTTACAATACAATAATAATAAATATTTTGCATCAACTTTATAGCAACGACATTGTAAATTATTTGCTTAGATAAATTTATAAATTTATTAATTATTATGTTTTACAATTTAAAAGAAGTTAGGATAACTTTATTTTTTCGAAAAAAAGTGCAATAAATTAGTTTGAGCGACGCTTTTAACTCGTAACAACGTATATAAAACTTAAACACTTTAATTATTTTAGTAAAGTTAAGCAATAAATAGACAATAAGTAAAAGTCGATTTTGCGTCAATTAATTCTTATAATAATTTTGTTGTTTACTTTAATTTTATCGCATGCAATGCTATGCGTTCAAACGTTTCTAAATTTTGTTATGCTAACATATTATCGAATTTACGACGATAAAATTTTGCGCTATATAAATTATGTCTTGTATTGTATTAATAAATCAAAGAAGATTTTTCGCAAGTTTCGAAAAGAAAAAAGAGAATTAATAAATTATTTTAACTTTCTTAAGTATTATATATTAAATTATTGAGTCTCGCACATAAAGAAATATAAAATTTTAATTAAATATAACAATTTCGCAAAGAAGACAATGCACAAAAAAGTCAAATCGCAATATAATTAAATTAATAAACACTCGAATTATTAAAAATAAATCTTATATTATAATACTTGAAAAATTAAGATGCAAACAATAAATAATCTATTATTACATAATAATTCGAGAGCGCTTAATTAAACTGACACAACGTTCGATCAAAATAATATCACAATTAATTAGATTAACACAAATAAGAAAATTAAGATTACAAGAGCTTTACAATTATAAGAGTTAAAGTTGTCTTATTAAGCAATCGATTTAAACATAAAAAGTAAACATAAGATAATTAATGTAAGTCTTAGACACTAAAGACGCGTTACTAATATTATTAAATGTTTTTAAATTCTCGATTTTATTGAAGCTCTTGATTCGTTTATTCGTTATTAATAAGTTGTAAAAGATCAAACACAAAAGAAAAGAGAAACAACTTTTAAAAGCGAGAACATCTTCTTTTATCACAAGAAGAATAATTTCTCGTGAATAAATAATTGTTTTGTTTGTATTTATTTCTCTATTATTTGTTGAAAACGTATTGTTAAAAGAACAAATATTAATAAACAAACTCGCGAAATAGTTTGTTGCTCTTATGTCTAAGACAACAAGAACAATTCGACTCGACAAGACTAAGTATAAACTTAAAACTACATGTTCAACGCAAAGAAATAGATAAATAATAGAAGAACGAAACAAAAAAAATTAAATTGCATTGAAGAAACATTAATAAAACAATTATTAATTATAATAACGATTTAAGATTCTAACAACGAGCAATATAATTGTAAAGAAAAAACAATATGTTATTAAGAAACTCTAATAAATGCTTTGCATTAACGCAATAATAATTTTTTTTATAACATTTATAAAATAATTGAAGCGAATTGTTCTAATCAAGAACGTTGATCAAATTAACAAAATTTAAACTTGCGTCAATTCTAAACGTTGTTAGTTATTAAATGCAATACTTATGTTGTTTTGATAAACAAAACAAACAAGAGTTTCTATATTAATAATTTCTATAATTAAGAAATATACAATTTGTTGTACGACAACAACTAAGAGAATCTTAACATTAGACAAGTTAACAAGATGACAAAAGACATAACAATAAAGATTGCGAAGCGAAAACAAGATGTTATTAAAATAATTGAAATCGTAACGACAAGAATTGCGAAACAAAAACAAAAGACTTAAAAAATTGTCAAAAATATAACGACAAAAATCGCGAAATAAAATAAATTAATAATTAAAGAGAGTGCGAATTAAAGTAACGCAATTGTTAAATTAACAAAGAATTTTAAAAGCGTTAAATAGATAATATGACGAAGTAATGTATATAAATTTAATTGTTATAGATTATACATTGTTGCTTCGATTGCGCTTTGCGACGTTGATCAAAACAAGTAAAGCAATATTATTGTTTAAGACTTCGAATATAAGTTATGCGAGAATTGAATAAATAGACGATGCGATGTCAAAATAACAACCAATTTGACGATCAATCGAACTTGTTAGGTAATTAGATTAACAAATAGAATAATGTTCGTTAAACTAATAATAACAATTGTTGAATCTAGTATTAGATTTAAATTATAATATAAGTTCGTAAAAAACAACGTAATTCTCTAGTTGTTTCTAATAAATAGTTCTCGTGTTTAATGTGCTCGATTATATAGTTTCGATAATTGTTCAAATCTATGTTTATAGATTTGCAAAATCTAAAAAATCTAAAAAATATCTATCTTTTTAAAATATTATATTATAATAGAGTTACAAAGACAAAGAGAGAGATTGTCTTAAACAACAACTTTGTTAACAACGTATATATAATTATTTATATATTCGACAAAGATAAAGACTTCTCTATATATTGTTTTCTTATAAACAAAAATAATATTGTTCAATTTATAGTTGTTTGAAGCGTCTAAGTAAAAGAAGTCTAAATTAGATATCTTAAATTAACTAGAAAATATATTTGTATTTTTTGTAAAAACTTATTAAAGTATCTAGAAATACAACAAAAATTAATCGATTTATTTTAAGACAAATATTATATTTATTTTACAAAAGAATATTAATCTTCTTTATACAATATAGCTTGCAACTAATCTAAACCAAAGATTGCAAAAAATAAAGTTTACTTAAAAGTTGCAAAGTTAAATTGCAAGATCGAAGTCTATTTAAAGATTGCTAAATTAAGTTGCAAAAACAAAATCTATTTAAAAGTTTCTAAATTAATTTAAGTATTAAAAGACTATCGAACAAGCTTTTGTTTTTGTTGCAAGTCTATATTATTAAGTATAGTTATATTCGACTAAATTAGCAAAAAATAAATAAACTAAGTATTCGATTATAAGATATTAGATTCGATATCTTGTTATTAATTGTACTAAGCATATTGTTTAGCGTCAAACAAATTAAATAACTATAAATTCTATAACTACGCAACAAAGTTAAATTAATCAAACTATTGTTAATTACTTTGCAAAGAATTATTAGAGTATAAATTTATTATTTTGAATCTATTGTTTATTTCGAAACTTGTCTAATTAATTTTAGATTAACAACAACAATTTATACTATTTTTCTCAAGAGAGAAAGCTTGCTCTTGACAATATAGATTGTTAATATTTGCTAATATATCTTTGCGCAATTTATTATTGTCTAATTTGTTAGTCTTGTTGCTTCTTAGTTTGTCAAAAGAATTAGTTATTAATTGTTTAGTTAAGAACACAAATAAGATAGAAGATATAAATATAAAAACAAGACTTAAAATACTTAAAGACGTAGGTTTATTTTGTAAAACAACAAGAACTTTGACGAGATACTCTAAGACAATAATCGAATTAAAATATTCTAAATCTAGAATATTATTAAAATAAATATTTAGATTCTTTTGCTCAAACTGCTTGTTTCAATATTTAGATAATTGTTTTGCTAACAACTCTAATAATATCTTCGAAATAGTATTGTCTAATATAAAGACAATAATATTTTTGAAGTAACAAGATTAACTATAGCAAATTGTAATATTTTCGAAATCTAATAGTTAAGAATAATAGACAATAATATCCCTATTAAAGACTTGTTATAAACTATAATAGATAGTAGTTTCTTTATCGAAACTTTATTGTTAATTGTATTAAGTAGAATTGTTTGTTGCAATCTTTCAAATTTATTAATTGCTTATTTAAGTAAAATCTTGTTAATTGTCTATTTAACTAATTAAATCTGCTTATCTTTACTAGATTAAGCAAACTAAGCAAAATAATAAGTTCTATTTGTTAATTTAAGTAAAAATAGACAAGACAAAAGTTTGAAGAGCTTCTCGACTCTTAGTCTAGTTAATTTACTAATATAAGAGATATACTAATATTTAGTAGTATAGAATTGCAGAATTTGATAAATAAGAATAAAAAGAATAGAATTAGTTAATTTAACTATGAAAGATATCTTAATATAATTAGACAAATATTTGCAAAAGAGAAATAAGTATTGACTCTAATACAATAACTTAATATCTAATAATTGCAAAAGATAGACAAATATTAACTCTAATACAATAATTTAGTATCTAATAACTGCGAAATACAAATGGATATTAATTCTAATACAATAACTTAATATCTAGCAATAAATGCAAAGCTAAGCAAGAGAATTAACAATCAATACTGTTTGTCTAAATTAGATAAACAATTAACTCGAATTGTTAATTAAAGCTATTATTTGCTAGACAAAGAATAATAGTTAAGCAAACAAAGCAACTAGACAAAGCAACTAGACAAGATAAAAAGACACGCAAATAAACAAGACAAACATCTATAATAATTGTAAAGATAATTCTCTAAAAACTAAGTTGACAATCAAGTTATACTTGATTGTTCAAGAACAAACGTTATTAATAGACGTTAAACGTTCTCTTGCTATTTGACAAAAGCATTAGACACAAATCTTGTAACAATAATAGTAATAATTATATAAAAGATTTCGAAGAAACAAATATTAAATTTATATTAAATTTATCTTTGTTGTTGTTTAAAACTATTAATAGCATAAGAGATTTTACTTGTATTAAATTTAAGCTAAAAGTATGCTAAGAATTTGTATTATAGTTTTGTTTTTTACATTATTTATATTGTATTTGCGTCTAATTTTTAACTTAATTTTTCGAAAATATTATTATGTAAGTTTTGCGATATTTAAATTTAATAAAAGCGTTATTTATATTTAATATATACTAAGCAAATTTTAAATATTTTGCAAGTACAAAAATAAATATAGTTTCTTTATTAAATATAAATTTAGAGTCGATGATAAATACAAACTTAATTAATAATTTGCATTTATAGATTTTAGATATATTAATAAATTTATATTTAGATAATTCTTAATATTTGCTTTTGTTAGATAAGATTATTCTATTAAATTTTGTCTTATAATATAATATTAAAGTATATACTAAATTTAAACTTAATATATATTAAGCAAAGATCCAACTTTTATCTTTTTAAAATTAAGTATTTTTTGTATAAAATTGTTGCGCAAAAAAAAATCGAAGTTTAAATTTAATATATATTGAGCTAATATATAACATCTATCTCTAAATAAGATTGCGTTTATATAATAATATAATACAAAAATTAATTTAGAGTTTTAATTCTATATAAGTTAAATTAATACTTAATATTAAGTTTTGCTCGAATAAGTAATTTTTAAATTGCAATTAAAAAATAAATTAAAAAAATTGCAATTTAAAAATTAATTAAAAAAATTAATATTTAATTTCGAGTCTATATTTATACTAACTTTATACTTAGAACTAAATATATCTAGAAAAAACATATTATAAGAATTTTTTAAATTGTAAAAAAAATATAATTGTTGTTAATAATATATTGCAACTTTGCAATACTTTTTGTCTTAAACTTAATTAATTATAAGAACTAGACTAATCGTTGGGTCGAGTTATGATATCATCCCTCTAGCTCGACCCGGCGCCAAGACTGGGTCGCGACAATTTTTTGAAATCGAATCGCTCAAAGTAGTTTAGCGCACTTTGCGCTAAACTACTTTTAGTAATCGACTAAACTACTTTAAGCGATTCGATTCTTCGAAATTTTTTTGACTCGAGTCTTGGCATTTGCACGTGACATTTCCGGGTCAGCGCGGCCAGTCTAATAAGAACAAGCTATACATATATTAATTGTATGTATCTTTCTTAACTAATTAAGCGATAGCAATTGTATTAAGTAAATAAGATTTCTCTTTCTATCTTAAAATTGTTCTTGTTAAAAATCTCTATAGTATGCTTTCCTATTCTAAGTATATGTCGAAATATTGTATTCGATTTGACCTAGTATTAAATACTATTTAGTTCGACATTATTCGATTCAACATTACGTAATTGAATTAAGTAGCATCGATCAATATATATAGTCGAACAAGACTTTTAGCTTCTACATAGTAACTAAGCGTGCTACTATTTATTATTTTGACAAATTATAAATTTAAAATAGAGCGAAAAACTTATTTGCTTATTAATTAGAATGTTTGAAGCATAGCTAATAAATCGAATTGACAATTGAACTTACAATTACTATTATTAGCTAAGTTTTCGTTAATTTCTAATATACGAAAGTTGATAATCAAATTGTCTTAATACTTAAATCAATCTTTAAGAATCAAAATATTAATATTATGTTTAATGCTATCGAAACAATAATTAAGAGATTGTCGAAACTTGTCGAACAATTAATTACTCAATTACTTAAACAACTAAAATCTTCAATTATTAATAATCAAATAATTGATATTTAATCAAAGATTCTAAACACGAACGTTTTATTAAAAAGAACTGATATAAGTTGTAAAACAACTAAGTTTATTTTATTTGCAACTTGTTGCTTTTGTCGAAGAACGCTAATTACTTTTAACAAATATTTATTAATAATAAGTTCTAAAAAGATCGAAAAATTAGCTATATAACAATTATACAACTAAAAATCGATAATTAGATAATTAATAGTTAGTCGAAGACGCGTTATTAAAGCGAGACAAGATTCTACTTTAACGCATTAATAAAAAAACTAAATTATTTAGTCTTCTTAATCTTTGTTCTTTTGTCTATTACAAAAATTCTCTTATCAACAATTAAATAAATCAACTTGCTAGTTCGATAATTGAAATAAGTGCTAGTTGACTTCTTTTACTATAATGTACGAAACGAATTAGTAAACTAAATTGCGAATATACTTCGAAGATCGAAATAACTTTATTAATTATTTTGAAAATAACGTCGAGACACAACTTTTAGTTAAATAACTTGTATTCTTATCTAAATAAGAAGTTAAAAAAGATCTTAATTATCGCGAAGATGCGAAAGATTTAGATCGAAAAGATTGACTTTTAGTCTTGTTAAAATAAGAGAACTAAGAAGATCGATTTAACAATCGCAAAGACGCAAAAGAGCGTTATTATCTCTATAACTATTAAAATTAAGAAGAAGAATAAAGAGATTAAGTAATTTAATTAGATTCTAATTAGTTAAAGAGCTTTATCTACAATCAAACGAAAACAACAATTTAATTAGAAATTATTTGTTATTAATATATTTTTATCTATTAAGCAAATTAAGTTTATCGATTTTATTCTTATCTATATTTGTTATAATCTTAAAACAGAACAATAAAATTACAAGACTTATTTAAGAGTTTATTGAT
>JAABUZ0100002538.1_pt1 | contig 29994 bp, 30 predicted proteins | sample 5562091 | NCBI WGS metagenome assembly JAABUZ01 (sample SAMN12813069, study PRJNA571459) | rock metagenome | isolation source: Antarctica rocks | place: Antarctica: Victoria Land, Linnaeus Terrace sud | collected 2015-12-21
CCGATCTCACTGTGGCCTTCCCCCGCCGTCGCGCGGCCGCCGCAGCCCGCGTGCGACACCCTCCCCGATCCCCGCCGTCGTGAGCTACCCGCCCGCCGCGCCGCGCAGTGTCACTTCCGCCGCCACCCAGGGTGGGGGCGCCGGCGCGCGCGCGGGCCACGATCCGCTGCCGCAGGTGCTCGTCGCGGCGAGCGGGGCGAGTCGCTGTGGGACGACGCTCTCGAGCGCGATCCTGGCCGTCGCGGCGTCGGCCCTCGGCCGCGATGTACTGCTCGTCGACGCGAGTTCGTCCGGGGCGCTCCTTCCGCTCCTCGGCGTGCACGGCGCGACGTTCGCGGCCGTGAGTCCCACGCTGACCGCGGCCGAGGCGGGCGTAGCCGCGCTGGTCCCGCTCTTCGAAGCGCCGCCCGTGTCGACCGGCGACGCCGTCCTCGTCGACGCCGGCGCGCGGCTCGGCAACGTGTTAGGCGCACTCGCCGCGGCGCTCGCCGCCGGGCTCGCGCCCGGCCTCCTCGTCGTGACCGGTACCGAGGCCGCTCAACTCGCGGCCGCGTACGCGCTCATCAAAGTTGCCGCCGAGCGCGGACTCGCGGCCGCGACCGAGGTCGTGATCGTCGGTGGCGACGCGACGGAGGCCCGCGACGCGTTCGCGCTGCTCACCGCGGGCGTCCGCCGCTTCCTCGACCGCCCACTCGCGCTCGCGGCCCACGTCCCCGAAGACCCCTCCCTCGCCGTCGCGCTCGCGGCGGGGATGTCCGTGCACGACGCGGCCGCCGGCTCGCCCGCGGTCGCCGCCCTCAACGCACTCGCGGGCCGCTGGGCCGTTGCGGCGTCACCCCCCGTCGCGTCTCCGGACGCGGCCGCCCGATCGGTCCGGGCCGCCGGCGCCCGCCTCGCCGCCGCACCCGCGCCCCGCCGTCCCGCCGTCCCCGGCCTCACCGGCCCCCTCGCTTTCGCCGCCGCACCCGCGCGATGACCCCCGCCGCCCTTCCGTCCCGCGCCCGCCCCGCCGGCGCGGCGCCACACCGTCCCGCCGCCGACGACGCCAACTGGTGGGCCCGGATGGCCGCCGGCGACCTCGACGCGCGCAACCACCTCATCACCGAACACCTCGGCCTCGTCCACCACGTCGCACGGCAGATGTCGCGCACGCTGGCCGTCAAGGCCGACTTCGACGAACTCGTGAGCGCCGGGACGATGGGCCTCATGGCCGCGCTCGAAGCCTTCGACCACTCGCGCGGCCTCGCCTTCAGCACGTTCGCCGCACCGCGCATCCGCGGCTCGATTCTCGACGACCTGCGGCGGCAGGACCACGTGCCGCGCTCCGTCCGCCGCAAGACGCGCGAGATCCACGCCGCGCGCGAGACGCTCATGCGCGTGCTCGGCCGCGCGCCCGAGGACAACGAGGTCGCCGAACACCTGGGCGTCGACCTCGCGACGCTGTGGAAGTGGAAGGGAGACATCGAGAGTGCGCACCAGGTGCCGCTCGAGCGCGGGCCGAGCGAGCGCGACGGCGCCACGCCGGCGCCGGCCGACGTGCTCGCGCACGAGGAGCAGAAGGGCGGCGTCGAGGAGCGCATCAACCACGAGCAGGAGGTCGCCATCCTCCGCGAGGCGATCCTCACGCTCAAGGAGCAGGAGCGCGTCGTCCTCTCGCTCTACTACTTCGAGGAGCTCAAGCTGCACGAGATCGCGACCGTGCTGGAGCTCACCGAAAGCCGGGTCTCGCAGATCCGCAGCAAGGCGTTAGGCAAGCTGCGCGGGCAGCTCGGGCCGCTGCGCGGGGCGAAGGTCGCGTAGGCGGACGGGGTCCCGCGGCGCCGCACGGCGCCGCGGGGCGCTTGACGGGAGGGGACGCGGCGGGCAAGCTGCGGGAGACGTTCCGACGTTCTCCTCGCGCCGACGGCCGCCGCCCCACCGATGCCCCGCATCCGCCCGCTCCTCGCCGCGTCGCTGTGCGCGGCCTTGTCCTCCGCCACCCCGGCCGTCGCCCGCGCCCAGGACCCGGCGGCGCCCGCCCCCGCCGCGCGCCGCGTTATCCGCGGCAACGGCGTGCCGCGCGCGCTCGCCCGCGGCGACGCGCCGCAACGCGCCTGGTGGAAGGAGGCCGTCGTCTACCAGATCTACCCGCGGTCGTACCAGGACACGAACGGCGACGGCGTCGGCGATCTCAAGGGCATCGTCCGGCACCTCGACTACCTGAAGTCACTCGGGGTGGACGTGATCTGGCTCAACCCGATCTACGGCTCGCCGAACGACGACAACGGCTACGACATCAGCGACTACCGCGCGATCATGGCGCAGATGGGCACGATGGCCGACTTCGACGCGATGCTGAAGGGGATGCACCAGCGCGGCATCAAGCTCGTCATGGACCTCGTCGTCAACCACTCGAGCGACGAGCACCGCTGGTTCCAACAGAGCCGGCGGAGCCGCACCAACCCGTACCGCGGTTACTACCATTGGTGGCCCGCGGAGAAGGGCAAGCCGCCCGCGCGGTTCAGCTTCTTCGACGAGGAGGGGAGCGCGTGGCGCTTCGACTCGACGACGAACGCGTATTACCTGCACTACTTCAGCCGCAAGCAGCCCGACCTGAAGTGGGAGAACCCGCAGGTCCGGCAGGAAGTCTACAGCTTGATGAAGTTCTGGTTCGACAAGGGCGTCGACGGCTTCCGCATGGACGTGATCCCGTTCATCTCGAAGGACACGACGTTCCCGCCGCTGCCGGCCGAGTACCACGGGAACTACGTCGCGTACTACGCGAAGGGCCCCCACCTGCACGAGTACCTGCACGAGATGAACCGACAGGTGCTGAGCAAGTACGACGTGATGACCGTGGGCGAGGGCGCGGGCGTGCAGATCGAGGACGCGCTCAAGTTCGTCGACCCCGCGCGGCAGGAGCTGCAGACGTTCTACCACTTCGACGTGCAGGGCTGGGGGCGCAACGCGAAGGACGGCGGCTACCCCGACAGCACCAACCGGCGGCTCCCCGACCTCAAGGCGACCTTCACGCGCTGGGATTCCGTGTTCGCCGACCGCGGCTGGGGCACCGTGTACTGGGGCACCCACGACCAGAGCCGCGCGGTCAGCCGCTTCGGCAACGACGCGCCCGCCTACCGCGTGCCGTCGGCCAAAATGCTCCACACGCTGCTGCTGACGATGCGCGCGACGCCGTACATCTACAACGGCGACGAGATCGGGATGACGAACATCCGGTTCACGAGCATCGGGCAGTACAACGACCTCGAGCCGAAGAACCGCTACACGCGCATGCAGCGCGAGGGCGTGAGCGAGGACTCGTTGCGCGCGTTCGTGCGCGGCCAGGCGGAGGTGTCGCGCGACAACGGGCGGACGCCGATGCAGTGGACCGCCGGGCCCAACGCCGGCTTTACGACCGGAACGCCGTGGCTCCCGGTCAACACGAACCACGACGTCATCAACGTCGAGGCGGCGGAGCGCGACTCCGGCTCGGTGCTGCACTACTTCCGGCGCATGGTCGCGCTCCGCCACGCGAAGCCGACGCTCGTCTACGGCCGGTACCAGCTGCTCGACCGCGACAACCCCGAGGTGTTCTCGTACACGCGCGCCCTGAACGGGCGCACGCTCCTGGTCGCGCTCAGCTTCAGCACCACCGGCGGGCGCGCCGCGGTACCGGCGGGGTACACGGTCGGGCGCACGCTGATCAACAACCTCGCCGCGTCGCCGGTCCAAGGAAGCACGCTCGTGATGCAGCCGTACCAGGCGGTCGTGATGGAATTGCGGAAGCCGTGATCGGCAGCTCCGGCCGAGCCGGCAATCCGTGCCGAGGGATGTAGCCCCGGCCGGAGCGGACGCTGCACGCGTAAGTATCTCACGTCTAACGACTTAGGCGGCGGGTACCGAACGAAAGCGCGGGGCGTGTGGCTTGCCTTCCTCGATGGCATGCCCCGCCCCACTGGTCTCACCAGCGCCGCCGGCGCGCTCCGCTACTGGGAGCGCCGCCAGGAACTCGTCGCGAACAACCTCGCCAACGTCTCGACCGACGGCTTCAAGGGCGACCGCGGCTTCGCGCGCCTCGTCGGCGCGGGCACGGTCGGCGAGAGCACCGCCGTCCAGAGCGCCGTCGACCTGAGCGCCGGGTCGCTCCGCGAGACGCACAACCCGCTCGACGTCGCGCTACAGTCGGATGGCTTCTGGGGCGGCCCCCCGCCGCGGGCCCCGGGCGCGGGGGGCGGGCGGGCGCCCGGCCCGGGCGCCGCCCCCGAACGCTGGACGCGCGCCGGCTCCTTCCAGCTCGACGCCAACCACCAGCTCGTCACCGCCGACGGCAGCGCCGTGTTAGGCACCGCGGGCCCGATCACCGTGCCGCCCAACACGACCGTCTCGGTCGCGGCCGACGGGACCGTGCGCGCGAGCGGCCCGAGCGGCGATCGTCCGATCGGCCAGCTCCGCATCGAGCGCGCGCCCGCGGGCGCCTCGCTCGCCCACGACGGCGCGACGCGCTTCGTGCCCGACGTCGCGCGCCAGAGCGTCCCGCCCGGCGACCGCCGCGTGCGCCAGGGCTTCCTCGAGGAGAGCAACGTGACGCCCGTCGGCGCGCTCGTCGACATGATCGCCGTGCAGCGGGCCTACGCCTCGGTGCAGAAGGCCGTGACCACGATCGACGCCGTCCGCGGACTCGCGACGAGCGAGCTCGGAAAGCCCGTCTAGGAGAGGAGAGACCATGGACCCCGCACTCCGCGCCGCCGCGAGCGGCATGATGGCCCAGCAGACCCGCAGCGAGGTCATCGCGAACAATCTCGCGAACGTCAACACCACCGGCTTCAAGCGGAGCCGCGCGCAGTTCGAAGACCTGCTCTACCAGAACGTCCAGGGCGCGGCCGTGATCGGCGCCCCCGAGAGCCAGACCACCCCGGCCGTGCAGGTCGGCCGCGGCACGCGCCTCACGGCCGTCACCCGGCTCCACACGCAGGGCACGCTCGAGACGACGAACCGCCCGCTCGACGTCGCGATCGAGGGCGAAGGGTTCTTCCAGGTGCAGGTCGGCCAGGGCCAGCTCGCCTACACTCGCGACGGCTCGTTCCAGATCAGCGACCAGGGCGTGCTCGTCACGAGCGAGGGCTACACGGTACAGCCCTCCATTCGCATCCCCTCGGACGCGACCACGGTCAGCATCTCGCGCACCGGCGTCGTCACCGCGACGCGCGGCAACGACGCGAGCAAGCCGCAGGAGGTCGGGCGACTCGAGCTGGCGCGCTTCGTCAATCCGGCCGGCCTCATGACGCAGGGGCAGAACCTCTACACCGCGACGGCGGCGAGCGGCGAGGCGCAGGCGGGCTTCCCACAGGACGACGGGCTGGGCACCCTCGTGCAGGGCTCGCTCGAAGGGAGCAACGTCGAGATCGTGCAGGAGATGGTCGACATGATCACCGCCATGCGCGCGTACGAAATCAACTCCAAGGCGATCAAGAACAGCGAAGACATGCTGGAGATCGCCGACAACTTGGTGAAGTGATGCGTGCCGCCGCGACCCTCACCCTGCACCGCCCCAGCGGTCCGCGCCGCGGCTACCGCCGCGACGGCGCCCGCCCGCTCCGCCCGGCGTCGCTCGCCCTGCTCGCCGCCGGGCTCGCCCTCCCGCGCCCGGCGCACGCGCAGGCCGCCTCGGGCCCGCGCGCCGCGCGAGTCCTCGCGCGCGGCGAGGCGCTCGCCGCTGCCGACATCGAGGCCGCCCCGGGCGACACGCTCGCGCCCCGCCTCGTCGGCTGGACCACACGCCGCATGATCGCCGCGGGCGAGGTCCTCCGCGCTCCCGCGGTCACCCCGCCCGCCGCCGTGCGCGCCGGCGACCGCGTCGCCGTGCTCTGGCAGCAGGGCGGCGTCGCGCTCCGGCTCGCCGGCACCGCGGCCGCCGACGCCGCGTTAGGCACCCGCGTCCCCGTCCGCGTCGACGCGCGGCGGCGCTTCGAGGGCGTGGTCACCGCGCCCGGCGTGGTGACCCTCCCGTGAGCGCGTCCCATCTCGGCCTCCGCTTCCACGTCCGCCTCGGCCTCTGCCTCAGTGGCGTCGCGCTCGCGCCGGCGATCGCCCGCGCACAAGCCCCCGCGTCCAAGCCCGGCGCGAACACGCCCGCCGCCCCGGCCGCCGAGCCCGCGTTCGCGGCGACCCCGGCCCCGTTCCGCCCCGCGCTCCGCGCCTGGACGGGCGACCGGCGCGACTTCGCCGTCGGCGACATCCTCACCGTCCTCATCGACGACTACACGATCTCGACGGCCATCAAGGACGACATCGACTCGCAGCGCCGCACGCGCGACCTCGGGCTCACGATCACCAAGCCTGGCACCGGCCTCTCGACCTCCGCGGGCATCAGCTCCAACAACAACGCCGACGCGCAGAACCGCGGCGAGGCGCGCCGCGAGAACCGCTTCCAGAGCGAGATGAGCGTGCGCGTCGTCGGCGTCTCGCCTAACGGCACGCTCCAGGTCAAGGGCGTGCGCCGCATCGACGTCGACAAGGGGCAGCAGAACGTCGCGCTCGCCGGCTTCGTGCGACCGCAGGACGTCACCGCGGCCAACACGGTCGAGAGCTCCCGCCTCGCCGACGCCCAGCTCACGTACCAGTCGCCCGGCCCGCTCGGCAAGCCGAAGCAGGGCATCCTCACCCGCGTCATCAGCATCTTCTGGCCCTGACCGCCCCGATGCTCCGCGCCCTCGCCCGCCACCCGCTCGTGGGTCGACTTCTCACCGCGCTCCGCCGCCCGCCCGCGGGCCGCCCCGCCCCGCGCCCCGACTACGCTGCGCTCGGCCGCGCACTCGCGGCCGAGGACGCACGCCGCCTCGTCGCACGCCGCGCCACCGACGCGGCCGCGCGCGCCGCCCTCCTGCGGCTCAGCGGCGACGGCGCCCAGGCGCGCGCCGACCGCGCCCGCCGCGGGGCCGCCGGCGCGCCGGCCGCGGCGAGCGCCGACGCGCCCGGGGATCGCCCGGTCGGCTTCCGCGTCCCCGGCGTCGCCGACCGCGAGCGCCTCACGCCGCCGATCGGCGTCGACGTCGTGCGCGACGCGGCCGGCCGAGCCCGTCGCTACACGCTCGCCTTCGCGTGGGCGCTCACCGCGTTAGGCGCCGCGCTCGCCGGGGCGCGCCCGGCGGCGGCGCAGGCCGCGCAGGACGGCGCGGGGGTGCGCATCCGCGACCTCACGCTCGCCGACGGCGCCGCGCCGATCCGCCTCATGGGCTACGGCCTCGCGGTCGGCCTCGACGGCTCGGGCGACCGTTCGGTCGGCGGCCGGGGGGGCGGGATGACCGTGCAGAGCGTCGTCAACCTCCTCCGCAACTTCAACGTCGAGGTGCCCGCGGAACTCGTGCGCACGCGCAACGCGGCCGCCGTGCTCGTCACGGCCGAGGTCTCGCCGTACCTGCGCGCGGGCGGGCGGTTCGAGGTGCAGGTCGCTTCGTTAGGCGACGCGCGGTCGCTGCGCGGCGGCCTGCTCTACATGACGCCGCTCCTCGCCGAGGCGGGTGGGCGGCCGGTCGCAGCCGCGCAAGGCTCGCTCATGATCTCGGACGGCGTCGACCCCCGCAACCGCTACGGCCCGCCGACCGTCGAGACCACCGTACGCCTGCCCGGCGGCGGCCAGCTCGAGGCCGACCTGCCGCGCCCCACGCTCGCCCAGAGCAACCGCCTCCTCCTCCGCGATCCCGACATCGGCACCGCGACCAAGATCGCCGCCGCGGTCAACGCCGCGTTAGGCGGGACGGCGGCGACGGTCGAGGACCCCGGCGCGGTCACCCTCAACCTCCCGGCCGCCGGCCGCGCCGCCGCCCTCGCCCGCCTCGGCGACCTGCGCGTGAGCCCCGACCGCGCGGCCCGCGTCGTCATCGACGCGCGCGACGGCACCGTCGTCGCGGGCGGCGACGTCGTCGTCGGCGCGGCCGTGGTGAGCCACGGTGCGATCACGCTCTCGATCGCCGCGGGCGGGGCGCCGAGCACGCCGAACGCCCCGCCCGGCGACGTGCGCGTCGCGCCGGGGACGTCGGTGCAACAGGTCGCCGCCGCGCTGCATGCCGTGCAGACGCCGGCCGGCGACATCGCCGCGATCTTCGCGGCGCTCCGCGAAGTGGGCGCGCTCGCGGCCGAAGTGGTCGTGCGATGACCGCTCCGATCGCGGGCGTGGGACAGAGCGCGCCGGACCGCGCCGCCGCGGACAACGCCAAGCTCCGCAAGGCCGCCCGCCAGCTCGAAGGCATCTTCACGCAGCAACTCTTCAAGGCCATGCGCGCGACGGTCCCCGAAGACCAGGGCGCCATCGGCGGGAGCAGCGCGCAGGACATGTTCACCGGCCTACTCGACGAGCACCTCGCGAGCGACCCGCGCGCCGCGAGCACGCACGGCATCGGCGAAGCCATCTACCACCACCTGCTGCGCACCCGCGGCGCCCAGACCGCGGCGGCAGACGGCGCCGTCGGTGATGCACCCCACGTCCCGCCCGTGACCCCGCCCCCCGGCGGGGCGTCGTTGCGTCGAACGTCTTAGCGCTCTCCCGCCCCGCCGGTCATGGTCACGCTGTCCCCACCCGCCGCCGCCTTCACGCCCGCCTCGCTGGCCGCGGCCACGGCGCCGGCCGTCGTCGCCGCGCTGCTCGACGCGCTGCGCACCGAGCAGCGCCTCGTCGACGACCTCGCGGCCACCATGCGGCGCCAGCGTGCCGCGGTCGGCCGCGACGACCTCGAGACGGTCGACGACACCGTCTTCGCGACGCACCGCCTGCTCGCGACGCTCGGACAGGCGCGCCTGCGCCGCCGGCAGCTGGGGCGTCTCGTGGCGGGCAGCGACGACGTGCCGATCCGCCGACTCCGAGAGCGCGCCGCCGCGATCGCCGCGTCCGAGCCCGGCACCGACGCGCTCTGCGGCGCGTGCGACGCCCTGCTCGCCGGCGCGACCGCGCTCGCGCGCGAGGTCGACATCAACCGCCGCGTCCTGCGCGACGCCCTCGCCGGCGGCGACGCGCACGCGCGCGCGCTGCGCGGGCTCCCCGCCGCGGCGCCGGGCGCCCCCGGCGCGGTCCCCGCCCTCGTCGACCGCCGCGCCTAACGGTCGCCGCCCATGTCCCTCGGCTCGGTCCTCGGCACCGCGCGCTCCGCGCTCGCCGCCCAGCAGGTGGTCATCGACACCGCGGGGCACAACATCGCCAACGCGCAGACGGCGGGCTACTCGCGCCAGCGCGTCGAGCTCGCCGCGGGCGCCCCGCAGCGGCTCACGTACGGCATCGTCGGCGGCGGCGTACAGGTCGCCCAGATCACGCGCGCCCGCGACCAGCTGCTCGACACGTCCGTGCGCCAGGAGGCGGGCGGCGAGAGCGCGGCCACGCAGCGCCAATCGCTCCTCGGCTCGGTCGAGGGCGTCCTCGGCGAACCGTCCGACACCGGCCTCGCCGCGGCCATGGACGCGTTCTGGTCGGGCTGGTCCGACCTCGCCGCACAGCCCACGAGCGGCGCGGCCAAGGCGGTCGTCGTCCAGCGCGGCGCGGCCGCGGCGGCGATGCTCAACCAGTTCGACGCGCGCCTCACCGACCTGCGCACGCAGACCACGACGTCGCTCGACAACAGCCTGGCGGGTGCGAACACGCTCGCCAAGCAGATCGCCGAACTGAACGGCCGCATCGTCGCCGACGAGGCGGGCGGCCACCAGTCGAACGACCTCCGCGACGCGCGAGACACCGCGATCGACCAGCTCTCGGCGCTCGGGGCGGTGCAGGCGTCGCCGCAGGCCGACGGGTCACTCCAGGTCACCTTCGGCTCCTACACGCTCGTCGCGGGGACGGCCGCCCATCAGCTGCAACGCACGACCGACGTCGACGGCACCGTCGCCCTCGCCTTCACCGACCAGCCGGAGCACGCGCTGAAGCCGGCGGGCGGCTCGACGGGGGCGATGGTCGACGCCCTGAACGGCGGCGTGCAGGGCGTCCAAGACCGACTCGACGCGCTCGCCAACACGCTCGCCCGGGCGGTGAACCAGGTCGTCGCGCAGCGCACGGACGCCTCCGGCGCGGCGTCGCCGCCGTTCTTCGTCAGCGCGAAGGACGGCCAGTTCGACGCCGCGGCCGACCCGTTCGCCTCGCCCGCCGCGGCCGGCACGGTCACCGCGCGCACCATCCGCGTGAACGCGGCGCTCGCCGCCGACGCGTCGACCCTGCCGACGTCCTCGAGCGCGCAGCGCCCGAGCGACAACGACCTCGCCCTCGCCCTCGCCGGGCTCCGCACGTCGCCTAACGCGGCGCTCGGGGGAGTGAGCGTCGGCTTCGTCGTGCCCGACCGGAGCAAGCCGGCCACGACGACCGGCGGCGTCACCGTGCCGGCGAAGGCCGCCGCGTCCGGCCCGACCACGTTCGCCGACTTCTACAACGCCACCCTGACCGGCCTCGGGGTGCAGGTCAAGGCCGCGACGGACGACGCCCAGGTGCACACCACGCTCGCCGATCAGGCCCGCGCGCGCCGCGAGAGCGTCACCGGCGTGAACACCGACGAGGAGCTGACGAACCTCATGCAGGCACAGCAGGCGTACGCGGCGGCGGCCAAGATCGTGACCACCGTCGACGCCATGATGAAGACGCTCGTGGAGATGGTCTGATGCTCATCCTCGGCCGCAAACCCGGCGACACGGTCGTGATCGACGGCGGCATCACCGTGACGGTTCTCGCCTGCGAGAAGGGCGGCGTGCGCCTCGGCTTCTCCGCCCCCGACGCCGTCACGATCCTCCGCGGCGAGATCCTCCGCCAGGTAGCCGACCAGAACCGCCGCGCGGCGGCCGCGCCGGCCGACACCGCGCGCGCACTCGCCGCGTTCCTCCCCGCCCCGGCGAGCGCCTGACTGCGCGGCGGCCTAACGACGTCCGGGCGGCTCCCTACGGGCCGCCGTCGATCCGGAAGAGCTGCGTCGTCAGCGCCTTCGGGTTCTGCGGCTTGTACCAGTTCATGTCTTGGATGTGCGAGGCGGTCACGTAAACGGCCCCGTCCGGCCCCTGCGAAAACGTGTCCGGCCAGCGCAGACGTGCATCGCGCACAACCGGCGTCATCCGCCCGTCCGCCTCGCGCACCCTGACCGCGTTCTCCTCTGGGGCGCTCACGTAGAGCCGGCCCTCGGGCGTCATCCAGAGTCCGTCGGCCACGTTGGTCGTCCCCACGCGCTCGACACGTGACGCGAGCTGGTCGGCCGAGAGCGCGGCGTCGCGCAGCGACGCGGTGGGGACACGGTAGAGCGTGCGGCCGGTCAGCGCCTGGTAGTAGAGGGACTGCCCGTCCGGCGAGAGCGCGATGCCGTCGGCGGCGAACTCGACCCCGCGCCCGTCGGGGCGCCGCAACTCGCGCCCGTCCGCGTGCACGACCACGTCCTTCTCCGGCTGCACGCTCGGGTGCGCCGACAACAGCCGTCGCGCCGTCCCCGCCTGTAGGTCGACCACCACGAGCGCGCCCTGCCCGCCCGAGTCGGTGATGTACGCGGTCCGCCCGTCGGGGCTGAAGCGCACGTCGTTCAGGTAGGACCCGTTGGGCGCGACGGTCGTGTCGAAGCGGATCGTCTGCGCCGGACGGTTACCCGACAGGTCGATGCGCACGAGCTTCGGCCCGCCGGGCACGAGAGCGCCGTTGGCGGGCGCGGCGGGGTCGAGCACCCAGAGGTTGCCGCGACGGTCGGCGACGACGCTCTGCACGCAGATCCAGTGGTCGGCGGGGGAGATCTGATTCTTCTTCGTGTTCCGCCACGCGTTCCACTCGGCGTCCGGGTACGGCCGCACGGAGCCGTCCTTCAAGACCTCCGCGACCGACACGGGCGCGTCCTCGGTCCAGCGCGGGAAGTTGACGAAGATCCGGCCATCGGCAGCGACCGAGACCCCGGTCACTTGGTGGCCGAACGTCGCGACCTGCGTTAGCCGGGCCGGCGGCGCGGACCGCGGAACGATCTGCGGCGCCGCCGCCATGATCGCCGCGGCAGCCGCGTAGGCAAGTGTCAGTTTGGTCATGACCGCGCGCCACGGGCATGTGGCGTGCCGAACGCCGGCAGAAGGAGCGCGTCGCCCGCGCCCACCCGCACCCCCGACGCTGCGAGCAGCCACGCGGCGACGCGCATCCCACTCCCGGCCGCCCCGAGGTCGGTACGGAGTTGGACCACGCCGCTTTCGCCGACGTCGGCGCGCAGCGCCACCGCGCGTTCCCCCGCGGCGGCGAACACGACGAGCATCGCGTGTAGCAACCCCGCACGCGACACGAGCGCCGGCGGTACCGCGTCCACCCCGACCGTCGTGACGACGCGGTCGCGCCCATCGGCCGCGTACGCGTGCAGTGCGACGGCGTCGCTCACGACGTCGACGAGCACGACCGGCTCCGGCTCGGCCTCGTCCCCGAAGGGGTCCGCCGTCACGAGCCGGAAGTGCTCGAGCAGCAGCTCGAGCCGCTCCGCTTCCCCGCTCAACACGCGGCCGGCGACCTCGGCGCTCCCCGCTTCGAGCATCCCGCCGGCCGCGACCACCGTCCCGACGCGGTTGCTGAGCGCGTGCACGAGGCCGCGCAACACCGCATCGCGTGCGACCACCCAAGCACGGAGCGCGGCCGCGGGCGTGGCGTCGTCCGGTGTGGCGTCGTCTGGTGCGAGGTCGCCCGCTGCGGCGGGACCCGCGGCGTCCGCGCTACGCATGCGGTCCAGCAGGGGGCTGGTGTGGCCGATACTCCACAAAGTTCGCCCCCCGCACGCCCTCCCGCCGCACTTCCGCCCCCCGCCCCGTGTTCGTCGCCATCGGACTGCTGATCGTCTTCGGAAGCGTGATCGGCGGGTACGTCATGAACCACGGCCACCTGGCCGTGCTCGTACAGGTCAACGAGTTCATCGTTATCGGCGGCGCCGCGCTCGGTGCGTTCGTGATCGCCAACGGCTTCGCCACCCTGAAGAGCGCCTTCGCCTCGACGATGGGGCTGCTCAAGCCCAACCCGTACGCGAAGGCCGGCTACTCCGAGCTGCTGCAGGTACTCTACGACACGTTCCAGAAGGCGCGCAAGGACGGCCTCGTCGGGCTCGAGTCGCACATCGAGGACCCGGAGAAGAGCGACATCTTCTCCAAGTTCCCCGGCTTCGTCAAGAACCACCACGCGCTGTGCATGCTGGCCGACACGCTCAAGGTGCTGCTCTCGGGCGCCGTCGAGGACCACAACCTGGCCGAGATCCTCGACGTCGACCTCGACCAGCAGCTCGAGGCCAACATGCACGTGCCGCATGCGATCAACGGCGTCTCGGACGCGATGCCGGGGTTCGGCATCGTCGCCGCGGTGCTCGGCGTCATCATCACGATGGGCGCGATCGGCGGCGCGGCGAGCGAGATCGGCGAGCACGTCGCCGCCGCGCTCGTCGGCACGTTCCTCGGCATCTTGCTCTCGTACGGCGTGTTAGGCCCCATCGCCAAGGCGATCGAGGGGCGCGTGAAGGCGGAGCACGCCTACATGTGCTGCATCCGGACCGCGCTGCTCTCCTTCGCGCGCGGCGACGCCCCGATGACCGCCGTCGAGTTCGCGCGCCGCAACATCGACCCGCACGAGCGCCCGAGCTTCACCGAGCTCGAAGAGCTGACGCGGAAGAAGGCCGCGTAACGGATGGCCGCCGACAAGGGCAAGAAGATCATCGTCGTCCGCAAGAAGAAGGTCGCGGGCGGCGGGCACCACGGCGGGTCGTGGAAGGTGGCCTACGCCGACTTCGTGACGGCGATGATGGCCTTCTTCATGGTGATGTGGATCCTCGGCATGGACGACAAGGTCAAGCAGGCCGTCGAGGGCTACTTCGCCAACCCGGTCGGCTACAAGAAGGGCTACGGCGCCGGCGCGAGCCCGATCTCGAGCGGCGCGAGTCCCGCCAAGGCCGCGACGCAGCAGGTGCGCATCCTGATGCGCGGCGCGGAGTCGCAGGCGATGATGCGGACGGCCGCGCAGATCAAGCGACTCATCACCAGCGACGCGAGCCTTCAGCAGCTTCACGCGAAGGTCGACGTGACGGTCTCGCGGGACGGCCTGCGCATCGAACTGGTCGAGAGCGGCGACGGCGAGACGTTCTTTCCCGTCGGCTCGACGACCATGAAGCCCGCGACGGTGATCGCGCTGCAGCTCATCGCCCCGGCGATCGGCGCGCTGGCCAACCCGGTCGTGATCGAAGGCCACACCGACGCGGCCACATACGGGGCGGGGGCGTCGTACAACAACTGGGACCTGTCGGCCGAGCGGGCCAACGCCGCGCGCCGCGTGCTCGAGGCGTCGGGGCTCGCCGGTGCGCGCGTGGACGAGGTGCGGGGGATGGCGGACCGCCGCCCGCGCGTCCCCGGCAATCCGTACGCGGCGGCGAACCGCCGCATCAGCATCCTGCTCCCCTACCGCAGCCCGCCCCCCGGCGCCGACGACGGCGGGTCCGGGGAGCTGGCGTCCACCGCACGGTAGCGGAAGACGGCTGGGCCTAACGGCCAGCCGGGGCCTCGCCGAGCAGCGCGTCGGAGAGCTCGCGCATGCGCTCGGCATGTTGGGCGAGGAAGGCGGCGAGCCGGGCGCGCACCGCTGGCGGCATGCGGCGGGTGCCGAGGCGGTAGGCCTCGAGCGTCGCCCGGGGCACGCCGAGGACGTCGGCCATGCGGGTGATCGTGAGGCGCGGAACGTCGAGCGCCGCGTGTACGTGGGCGTCGCGCGGATCGGGACGGCGTCCCATGGGTGTCACCGGCTCGGCGTACGTCGGACGGGTCACCGAGACGTCGCCCAGCGCTGGGGCTTGGGCGAGGTCGGTGGCGTGGTTGGGGGCGAAGGTGAAGGGGCTCATGCGGACACCGCGCAACGACGACGGACCGCGGTGCCGGCGAGGCAGAGGAGCCCCGCGCCGAGGAGGGCGACGGAACCGGGTTCGGGGGTCGTCGTGGTGGGCGCGAGCGTCGCGAGGAACTCCTGCGCGTAGCCGTCGCCGACGCGCTGGGCGCCCGTGCCGCTGACCCGCGTGTCGGCGAGGACCGCGAAGCGGCTGTAGTCGTACGTGCCGTACCGCGACGAGTTCGCGAAGTTGCTGGCCTGCGTCGTCCAGTAGGAGACCGTGCTGTTCCCGGTGGCATCTGACGGGTCGCTCAGCGTCGTGCTGCCCGTGCCGAAGATGCGCCAGATTGCACCCTGGATCGCGCCGAACTTGGTGTCGCGGTCGGACGCGTTCGCGAAGGCGGCGAACTGGTCGGTGAGGAACGCGGCCTCGCGGTATTGGACGAGGCTGTTGGGGTGGCGCGTGGCGGCGAGCGTGGAGCCCGCGGTGAGCGCGGACACGTTGGCCGTGAACGTCTGGCCGTCGGTGATGCGGTCGAGGAAGTCGACGCAGAAGAGTTGCACGCCTAACGTCTGGACGACGCGCGTGCCGGGGACGGCGTAGCTGACGGACCCCTGCTCGGGGCCGACATAGTAGCCGAACGCGTTCGCGCCCGTGCCGGAACCCTGGTACGTGACGGAGACCTGGGCGGAGGCCTGGGCCGCGGCGGCCCCGGCGAGCGTGAGGGCGGCGGCGCTGTGGGCCGCGAGACGGGCGAGTGTGCGGGCGAACATTGGGGCTGGGTGCGTGGTGTTAGGCAGAGGAGCGGTGCGACCCTCGTCGGCGCCGTCGGTGGGACGGCGTCTCTCAAAGCAGCCCGCAGGCCGTGAGCGGCGTCACAATTTCGGAACCGTTGGTTCTGCCCTAACTCCTTGCCGAGCTTGCGGTTACACCCGGCTCCACGGCACCGTCACCCGCGCCGCCGCCGCCCGCGGGTCCGTGGTGTGTTGCAGCCTTGCTACGCATCTCGCAACACCGTCGCTACGACGCGCGACCTGTCGGCCCGCCGCGTGCCGGAACGCAGAACGGACGGCGGGAGTTCGCCGTCCGTTCTGTTAGTCACTTCGCGCCTCGCGGCCTGCGCCGCGCGGCGCCGCCGGTCAGTACGCCTGCAGCGATCGGAAGAGCGACACCGGGTCGAAGCGAGACGGGTCGCTTTCGTAGTAGCGGTTCAACAGGTACCGTCCTGTCGTCGGGAAGTACGGCGGCGAGGTCACGAGCATGCACCGGTCGACCTCGCGGTTCTCGGCGAAGCCCGTCGAGTTGCCCGTCCACGTGGCCGAGATCGACTGCTCGATGACGCCGCCGACCTGCGCGATGCAGCCGCCCGACGTCGGCTGGCCCATGCAGGCGCCGGCCGCCACGCTCGGCCCCGTGAGCGGGTCCACCACGCCCACCGTCCCCGTCAACGACATGAGTACGCCGTTGAGGCGGAAGTTGGGCCCGGTTCCCGACATGAACCGGGTCTGATTGGTATCGAAGGCCGCCGGTGGAACGTTGTTGAGAATCTTCACCGGCCGGTGCAGAACGTTGTCCTCGATCATGATGTCGTTCACGGCAATGACGCCGAGCATGTTCGCGTTGTCGGCGTTGCAGTCGACCCCCGGCGTGTTAGGCGGCACGACGTACGTCAGGTCGTCGAGGAAGGTCAGCGACGCGGAGCTGTAGAGGGTCACGCGCGAGCGCAGCAGCCCCGACACGTACGCACTGCCGTTCACGTAGATGATGCCCTTCCACCCCGGATTAGCAGTCTTGTTGAGCGGGAACAACCACTTCGCCTGCCCCGCGCGCTTGCTCGCCGCGAGCGCCGCGCTCACGGCGCCGGGCCAAGGGCGCCACGTACCCCATCGCCCGTTCGGCGTGAAGGTGGTGTCCTCGCCTCCTTTCAGCATGCTGGTCGTGCTCCATACGCCGCCGTTGCCGTCGCTCGTGTTTGCCACGCGTTCGACGGCGGCCAGTTGGGGAGACCCCGCGGAGTAGCAGCGGGCGCCGACGTTCCGCATGACCGCGTCGTGGTCGGTCGTCGTGACCGCGCCCCCGACCGCGATGCTCGGAGCACTCTCGAGTGGAAGATTGGCCGCCTTGAGCGCGTCGACAAACCATTGCTGCTTGTGGACGGCGACAGGGTAGAACTTCCCGCCATGGAAGTCGCCGCACATGCTGTCCACCCACGCGTAGGCATTCGCGGAGGCGGTCGAGAGTGAGGTGCCCGACGGCCACGCGGCAGGCAGTTTCAGCCGCGTACGCGCGAGCGAGTCGGATGCCGAGGTGGCAGCGGTCGATTCGAAGACACGGACGAATCCTTCGTTGAGGCCGGTCGAGTCGCCGCTCGCGTCGACGTCGGCGGCGACGAAGTCCAAACGCATGGTCCGGTTCGCGCCGGGCGTGAACGAGAGGTTCGCGCCCGCTGCGTAGCCGGGCATGAAGGCGATCCGCGACACCGTCGGCATCGGGATCGGCGCTTGGTTCGGCTTCACCGACGCGGGGCCCTTCACGTATGTCGGGGTGCCGTTCGTCGCGTTGATCGTGCTAACCGCGCCGACCGTGTCGTAGTACGTCGGCGACCCGTACGACGCCCAGGTCTGGTTGCTCCACGCGAGGCCGCGGATGAATTCGCCCGTGCCGTAGTACAGGTTGCTCTGCCACGTATTGGTGAACATCGCGAAGCGCGCGAAGTTTTCGGCGGCGAGTTCCAGCCGCCGCACGTAGCGCGTGTTCCGGCCGTCGTCGGCGCGGGCCACGACGGTGACGAACTGCCCGTACTGCCCCGTCGTGATCCCCGATTTGCCGATGTACAGCGTGACCCCGACTCGCGGCAGCGCGACGCCGTTGGCGTCGAGCACGGGCGTGCGAGCGACCGTCACGAAGCCGCTGTCGGGGAGCACGAGCGTGCTGTCGCGCTGGACGCGGCTCCGCCCGCCGGCGAGTCCCGCCTCGGCGGCGTAGCGGAAGTCGCGCTCGCGCTCGTAGTACGCGCTCACGAGCGACGTGGTGCGCGTGAGCGCGACGGCCGACGCGGCGATCGCCCCGAGGGCGACGGTGACGAAGAGGACGAGGAGCAACGCGCCGCCGCGGCGATCGGCGCCGAGCGGGCGTCCGATCGGGCGGCGGGGCGGGCGCGGGCGGCGGGGCGCGGAGCGGCGCATGGCGGGGCGGGGGCCTAATGAACGGCGGTTAGGGGGCGACCGGGAGTCGCAGCGGGGAGGTGGGCACGGTCACGCTCACCTGCGGCTGACAGTCCTGCGCGACCACGGCGTAGACGAAGCTGTTCGTGCTCGAGGCGGTCTGCGGCGGCACGGGGGCGCGCTTCACGTCGTAGTCGACGTACGTGTACTGCTGCCCGGAACGCCCGGTGGCGGGCACGTCCGCGATCGGGTTCTGGAACGCCGCGCCGTTGATCGAGCGGTAGATCAGGTAGCGGTCCACGTCGCGTTCGCCCGCGCCGTCGTCGGTGACGGCCGTCCACGTGAGCGTGACGTAGTTAGGCGACCCCGAGCTCGGCGTGGGCGTCACGCCCGTCACGGGAACCCCGTCGGGCGCGGTCCCGCACGAGTTGCGGCGGAGTGCCGTGACGTTGATGAGCGTCGTGCTCGCGCGCGCGGTGCGCTGGCCGAGCGTGCCGCCGCGGCGCGGGTCGGCGTACTGCGCCGCGGCGTTCACGATCACCGCGCGCACGCGGTCGACCTGCGACGCGATGCGGCCGTTCTCGCCGGTGTCGGCCGGCGACCCGTGCGTCGCGGCGAGGTGCCGCAGCGGGAACGCGCTCGGCGGCACGGTGTCGATCGTGGCCGTGGTGTCCTTCACCCAGAGGTACTTGAAGAACACGTCGCCGGGCTTGAGCACGATCCCCGTCGTGACCACGGCCGGGGCGAGCCGGTTCACCTGGCGGAACAGCACGTACTCGTTCGGGCGGGGGCTCGACGAGTCGCGGCTAACCCAGTAGGAGATCGTCTCCGCGCCGGCGACGGTGCCGTCGCGGTCGAGGAAGGGCGCCTGCGGGTAGGAGCCTAACGATCGCGGGAGTGTGACCGCCGGCGGCTGGAGCGCGACCGTGGCCAGGGTGTCGACGCTCGGGTCGTAGCTGATCCCCCAGATGTCGAGCGAGTCGGAGGTGACGAGGTCGGCGTTGAAGGTGATCGCGTACGGGTCGGCGGCGATGAGCATCGGCTGCGTCGGCGTGGTGCCCGTGCCGACCATGCGCAGCTCGCGGTCGAGTGTGGTGAGCGCGAAGCGTGCGTTCTGCGCGGCCTCGCCGCGCACCGCCGCCGCGGCGATGACCTTGGGCTGGCCGGTCACGAACGGCAGCGCCGCCCCGACGACGACCACCGTCAACACCGCCGCGACGAGCAGCTCGGCGATCGTGAACCCCGCGCGTGCAGCGCGACTCGGCCTTCGTACGTTCATCGTCCGGGTCCCCACGTCAGAAGGCCGCGACCGCCGTGGTCTTGCTCACGGCGGTGCCGAGCGCCGGGTGCGTCACGGTCACGGTCACAGTCTTGTAGTCGACCTGCGTCGTGCGCGTCTGCCGCACCACGGTGCGGCGCGCGTAGCCGGGCGGCGCGGCCGGGACGCTCGTCTCGGAGCCCGCGAGGGCGTCGATGGCCGCGTAGGTCGTCGTGGCCTTCGCCGCCTCGAGGCGTTCGACCGCGTAGTCGCTCGCCGCGGCGCGGAGCGCGGCGGCGTTGGAGGCGCGCACGAAGTTGCGCGTGAACGCCGCGAACCCGAGCAGCACGCCCCCGAGCATCGCGATGGCGAAGATCACCTCGACGAGCGTGAAGCCCGCCCGCGCTCCGGCCCGCGCGACCCGCGCGCGTCGCGCGCGCCGAATCACAGGCTCCTCCGCTTCCACGCGCCGCCCGCGGCCGGCCGCGCCCACCACGTCACGCGCCCCGTCGCGCGGGCGACCGTGACAGCGCGCCACTCGACGACCGCGCCACGTCGGACGCGCACGTAGACCTCGACGTTGTCGCTCGCCGCCCCGTCGCGGCGGAACGCCACGCTCGGGAATCCGTCGGTCTTCGTGGCGGGGAGCGTGAAGCTCGCGAGCGAGGCCGAGACCGTCCCGTTCACGCCCGAGGGCGGCGTACCGAACGCCGCGGCCGGCGTGTCGACCGGCCGCCACGTCACGCGCTCGGAGTCCGCCGCGGCGGGGTCGTAGCGGAGGTTGCCGTTGCGATCCTCGAGCACGCGCATGCGGGCGTGCGCGGTGTCGAACCCGACGACGACCGTCGACTGCTGCGTGACGGCGAGGCGCTGCGCGACCTGCAGCGCGCCCGCGATCACGCGCGCCGCGGCGTCGGCGTCGTACGCGGCGCGGTTGACGCGCGGCGTGACCGCGGCGAGCGCCACGGCCATGATGACGAGCGTGAGCAGCAGCTCGACGAGCGAGTACCCCGCGCGCGCGCGGCGGCGCGGCGGGGTGACGACGGCAGATGGCACGGCGGCGGGGGCGGACGGGTCCGCACCCGGGACGCGCGGCCCGGCGGCGAGGTCACCTCGAACGCGCGGCCCACTTCCGCGCGCCGTTCATTCCCGCAGAAACGCCCCCACCGGCGCGAGCGCTTCCACGCGCTCCGCGAGGACGTTGAGCGCGGCCGCGGCCGGCACAGCGAGGAAAACACCGGCGACGCCCCACAAGGCGTATCCAGCAAGCACCGCGACGAGGATCGCGAGCGGGTTGAGGCGCAGGCGGCGCCCGTAGGCGATCGGGCTGACGAAGCTGTTTTGGAGCGTACTCACCAAGAGGTACGTCGCGGGCGGCGCGAGCGCGGATGCCGCCGACCCGCCCGACGCGAGCCCGACGACGGCGAGCCCGGTCACCATCACCGCCGCCCCAAGGTACGGGAGGGTCTCGAGTACCACAGTCGCCAGCCCCCAGACGAGCGGACTCGGGACGTGCAGCGCCCAGAGGGCGAGCGCGACGACCGCGCCCTGCCCGGTGCTGATCAGGAGGAGTGTGCCGAGGTAGCGCGCGACGTGCGCCTCGGACTCGCGCACGACCTCGACGGCGGCGCGCTTGGCGTTCGCGTCGCGCAGGCCGCCGACGAGGCGGCGCAGGAACCGGTCGTCGCCCGCGAGCAGGAAGTAGAGCAGGAGCAGCACTTCCGCCGTGCTCGCGATGAGCCCCGCGGTGGTGCCGAAGAGGTGCTCGAGCGCGGTGGCGAACGCGTTGGCCGGCACGCCCGGGATCGGGCTCGCGGCGGCGCCCGGCGCCCCCGCCCCCGTGCCACCGGCCGCGGCGGCGGCGGTGGTCCCCGCCCCCGTGCTCCCGGACGCCGCGCGGCGCCCGCGCGTCCGGGTCGCGCCGCCGTCGAACGCCTGCGACATGCGCTGCAGCGGGCTCCGGAGCTCGTCGATGCGCGTGCGCGCCTTCACGAGGAGCTGCGGCGCGTCGCTCATCAGGCCGCGCGCCGGTTCCTCGAGCGAGACGCCGGCCGCACCTAACGCACCGAGCAGGGCGAGCAGCACGAGGGCCGCGCCGGCCGGCACGGGGAGGCGCGCAGCACCGACGCGAACGCGGCCGCGAGGGCGAGCGGAACGAACACGTCGCGGCCGGCCCAGAGCGCGACGCCGACGGCGATGGCGGCGATGACTACGAGGGCGACCGTGCGCACGCGGTCGAGGGGCCACGTGCCGGTCAGCACGTGGGTGGAGGACTGCGACTCGTCGGTGGACATGGGCGCGGGCGGTGGCATGCGGCGTACCGCGCCGCGCGCCTCCTGCGCCGGCACGACGCTCACGGGCGTGGAGCTGCGGTGCTACGTCGTGCTGGCGAGCCGGTCGCGCGCCCAGCCGAGGGCTTCGGTGTAGTCGCCGCTGACCGCCGCGGGCGCGACGCCGACCGCGGACGCGGCGTCGCCGACCGCGTCCCAGTCACCGCGCTCCTGTGCTTCGACGAGGGCGAGCGTCGCCGCGTACGGGCCGGCGCGCGTGAGCAGCGCGGCCTTCACGTCGGGGGTGATGGACATGCGCGAGAGCACGCCGTCCATCGGCATCCGCAGCAGCACGTCGAGGAGCGAGAAGAGCCCCGTGAGGAAGAGCGGCCCCGTGGCCGCCATCCCCGCGCGCAGCCCGCGCGCCTGCGCGACGCGCTCGCCCACGAGTTCGGACAGGCGGCCGCGCGCGAGCGCGGCGAGCACCAGCTCGCGCGAGATGCCGCTGCGCGCCGCCATGCTCGAGACGAAGAGCAGGGTGAGCCAGCGGTGGAGCGGCTTGCGCCCGACCATGCGCAGCGCGAAGCCGATCGACGACACCTCGCGCCCGGAGAACGCCGCGGAATTCGCGATGCGCAGGAGCTTGTACGAGAGCGACGGGTCGCCCTTGAACGCCTGCTCGATCTCGGCGTCGGTGGTGGCGGGGTCGTCGAGCAGATTCATCAACCGCACGAGCGTCGAGTGCTCCATGCCGAGTTCGCGATGCGACACGATCTGCGGGCGGCTGTAGAAGTAGCCCTGGAACAGCGTGTAGCCGAGGCGGCGGCAGGCGTCGCGGACCTCCGAGGTCTCGACGCGCTCGGCCAACAGGCGGACGCCGTACGGGCGCAGCTCGTCGGCCGTGCATTTGAGTTCCGCCTCGCTCTTGCCCAACACGTCGATCTTCACGACGCTCGCCAACTTGAGCAGCGGCTCGTAGCCGGGCCGGTTGACGAAGTCGTCGAGGGCGAGTTTGTAGCCGTTCGATACGAGACGCTCGCAGGCGCGGACGACTTCCTCGTCGGGCTCGACGGTCTCGAGCAGCTCGATCATCACCGTGCTCGGCTCGAACAACTCGTAGAGCCGGCCGAGGAGGAAGTCGCGGGTGAGGTTGACGAAGGCGAGCGTGCCGCCGGTGAGCGGCGCGAGGCCGATCGTCATCAGCGTATGCAGCACCGTGTCGGTGCACATCTGGTCCTGCGACACGCCGTCGGCGCGCGTCTGGACGGCGTTGCTGCGGTAGAGCAGCTCATACGCGAACAGGCGGTCGCCGTCGCCGAAGATGGGCTGGCGCCCGACGAATACGTCGTGGATGCCGCTCACCCCGGCCGCGGCCGAGTCGTAGGCCGGCGGCGCCGGGGCGACGGCCGCGGCAACGACGGGCGCGGGGGTGGCAGGCGCGGGGGCGGCGGGCGCCGCGCGGCGGAACAGGGTGCGCATGGGCGCGGGGGCGGCGGGGAGGGAGGCCGCTTTGGGACGAGCGAGCCCGCGCGACGCCACGGCCGGCCCGGCCTCGTCTCCGCGCGGGCTCGTGCGTGACATCCGCGACCCTGTCCCGTCCTCTGCCACAATGCCCGCGTTCGCTTCGGCTTCCATCGATCACGCCGCGCTCCTCGACGAGATCGACGAACTGGTCTGCGTCACCGACGCGCGCGGGCGCATCAGTTACGTCAACCGCGCCTGGCAGCAGGCGCTCGGCTACACGCCGGCCGAAGCGTCCACGCGCGCGCCGGTCGACTACGTGGCGGACGAGTGGCGCACGACGTACCGCGACGCGGCGTTGCGCCTCGTACGTGGCGCGCCGGTCGAGGAGTTCGAGGCGGTCCTGGTCGCGCGCGACGGGCGCCGGATCGTGGCTCGAGGTCGCGCGCGTCCGATCTACGCACCTTCGGCGGTGCCCGGCACCGCGCCGGCGTTCGCCGGCACGTATTCCGTGTATCGCGACGTCACGGCCGCGCGCCAGGCCGACGCGGTCCGCGACCGGCTCGTCGCGACGCTCGAGGCGAGCCCGGACTTCGCGTCGGTCGGGACGCGCGACGGGACGCTCCTGTTCGTCAACCGGGCCGGGCGCGAATTGTTAGGCATCGGCGCGGGGCGGACGACCGGCATACTGCGCGTGACGGACGTGTGCCCGCCCGCCGAGGCGGCGCGCCTCGCGCGTGAGGTGGTGCCGGCGGCGCTCGCGACCGGGCGCTGGAGCGGCGAGTCGGCGCTCGTCGACGCGCGCGGGACGGTCGTCCCGGTTGCGTTGACGTTGATCGCCCACCCGTCCACGCGAGCGGGCGACGATACGCCGTATTTCGTGTCGTGCCTCGCGCGCGATCTGCGGCCGGAGCGGGCGGCGGCGGCGGCGTGATCGTCGCCTGCAACGCGAGCGCGGAGGCGATCCTCGGGCTGGAGCCGGGCGCGCTGCAGGGACGACGCGATTTCTGGTCGGCGTGGAGCGATCTGGTGGACGCGGATCGGGTGCCGTTCGCCGCCGACGCACTCCCGACCCCACGCACGCTCCGCACGGGCGTGGCGGCGAGCGGCGGCGTGTTCGGGATTCGGCCGCCCGACGGCGCGCTGCGCTGGATCCGCGCGTCGAGCCGCGGGCTGTTTGCCGACGACGCGGCCCCGGGCGCGCTGCCGTACGCGGTCGTCACCACATTCAGCAACATCACCGCGGAGCGCGAGGCGGCCGAAGAAATCGACCAGCTCGCGACCGCGGTGTCGATGTCGCCGGACGGGCTCCGCGTGGGCGACGCGACGGGCGCGCTCGTCTACACGAACGCGGCCCACGACCAGCTCTACGCCTACGAGCCGGGCGAACTCATCGGCCGCTCGTGGGAGTTGTTGTACGACGCGGACGACATCGAGCGGCTCGGTGGCTCGATCGCCTCGACGCTCGCGGGGTCGGGGCTGTGGATTGGCGAGACGACGGGGCGGCGGAAGGACGGGACGTCCTTCCCCCAGGAGTTGCGCATGCGGCAGCTGCCGGGGGGGGCGTGGTGGCGGCGGTGCGCGACGTCTCGGAGCGCAGGGCGCACGAGGCGGCGCTGCACGAGCTGTCGCAGCGCGACGAACTCACCGGGTTGTTCAACCGGCGCGGCTTCTTCGCGCACGCCGAGTCCGCGCTCGTGCAGGCGGCGCGGACGCAGACGCCGCGGCTCCTGCTGTACGGGGACCTCGACCGGTTCAAGGCGATCAACGACACGCGCGGCCACGCCGCGGGCGACGCGGCGTTGCGGGCCGTCGCGCGCGCGCTGCGTGCGGTCTTCCGGCCCGTCGACGTCCTGGGCCGGCTCGGCGGGGACGAATTCGTCGTACTTGCGGAAGGAACCGCGGAGCGCGCGATTGCCCTGCGGTCCCGCCTCGCCGACGCGCTCGCGAGCGCCGCGCACGACGCCGCTGCGCTCGGCGGAGCCGACGTCGCGATGAGCGTCGGGATGGCGGCGTTCCGCCCCGACGTGCCTGGCGTCGGGAGCGGCGCCGCACTGCTGTCGGCGTTGTTGAAGGAGGCGGACGCGAAGCTCTACGCCGCGAAGGCGGCGCGGAAGGGCGCGCGCGGCGTAACCGCCGCGTAGCCGCCGTCGGGAACGGTTACGTTGTCCGGGGTGACGCCCGACCTCCTGCTCGAGCTGCGCGACCTTCGGAAGCGGTACGACGGCCACCTCGCCGTACGCGGCGTGTCGTTCGCCGCCGGGTCGGGCGAGATCGTCGGGCTCGTCGGCCCCAACGGCGCGGGCAAGACGACGACGCTTCGCTGCGCGGCGGGGATCCTGAGCCCGAGCGCGGGGAGCGTGCGCGTGGCCGGGGTGGACGTGGCGCGCGACCCGGTGGCGGCGAAGCGTGCGCTCGCCTTCGTGCCCGACGAGCCGCACCTCTTCGACTACCTGACGGTGGACGAGCACCTGCGCTTCGTGGCGCGGCTCTACGGCGTGCGGGACGCGGCGGCGCGGGCGCCGGCGCTGCTGGCCGAGTTGGAGCTGGAGGACAAGCGCCGCGCGCTGCCGGGGGAGCTGTCGCGCGGGATGCGGCAGAAGCTCGCGATCGCGTGCGCGCTGCTGCACGACCCGCGGCTGCTGCTCCTCGACGAGCCGCTGACGGGGCTCGATCCGTTAGGCATGCGGCGGATGAAGGCGACGATCGCGGCGCGGGCGGCGGCGGGCGCGGCGGTGGTGCTCTCGTCGCACCTGCTGCACCTCGTCGAGGAGCTGTGCACGCGCGTGGTCGTGCTCCACCGCGGGTCGGTGGCGGCGCAGGGGGCGCTCGCCGACATCGTCGCGGGGCGGCCCGAGCTCGCGGGGCGCTCGCTCGAGGAGGTGTTCGAGGCGCTGACGACCGGGGTGGTGACCGGCGTCGGGGTGCCGGGATCGACCGGGGTGGTGTGAACCGCGGGTCCGCCGCGTCGCCGATCCGCGCGGTCGCGTACCTCACCGCCGCCTCGCTCAAGAACCGCGTCTTCGTGCAGCTTCGGCGGCTGCGCTCGCCCCGGGCGCTCGTCGCGGCGGCGGCCGGCGTGACGTACATGTGGTGGTTCCTGTTCCGTCCGGCCGCGCGCCCCGCGGCGGGGGTGCTGTTCTCGGGCGCGGGGTGGCCCCTGCGCGTGGCGGCGCTGCTCGCGTTCGGCTTTCCGGCGTTCTGGTGGCTTGGGCGCGGCGGGAAGGCGGCGGCGGCCGTGCTGGCGTTCACGCCGGCGGAGGAGCACCTGCTCTTCCCCGCCCCGGTCTCGCGCCGCGGGCTGGTGCACTGGAAGCTGTGGCGGGCGCAGCTCGCGGTGCTGTTCAACACGGTGCTCTTCACGGTGCTGCTGCGGGGCGGGGCGGCGCACGCGGGCGCGTGGGCGCGGGCGCTCGCGGTGTGGCTCGTGCTCTCGACGTTGCAGCTACACCGGCTCGCCGCGGCGCTCGTCACGGGCCCGCCGGGCGAGGACGCCCCGGACGGCGGGCCGACCCGCCTGCGCGCGGCGCGGTGGCTGCCGCCGCTGATCCTCGCCGCGTTAGGCGCCGCCCTCGTCGCCGCGCTCGCGCCGCGTGCGGGCGCGCTCGCGGCCGCGTGGGACGCGGGGCCGGTCGCGTTCGCGGGCGCGCTCGGCGCGGCGCTCGACCGGGCGCCGGCGCGCTGGGCGCTCTGGCCCACCCGCACGCTGCTCGCGCCCCTGTTCGCGCTCGGGGACCCGGGCGCGGGCACGGCCGTCGGCGCGGCGGCGGCGCGCGCGCGGTGGGCCGCGACGCTGCCCGCGGCGGCGCTGCTCCTCGCCGCGCACTACGCGTGGGTCGTGCGCGTGGACGCGCGCGTCACCGAGCTCGCGCTCGACGCGGGCGAGGCGCGGCGCCGGGCGCGGGCGAAGGCGCGCACGCGCGCGCCGAGCGCGTCGGCGCGGCGCACGCTCGCGCTCGGGGCGGGGGGGGCGCCCGCGGTCGCGATCGTTTGGAAGAACTGGCTCGCGTTCACGCGCGCGACGGCGCTCGTGCGGGTGCTCGCGGTGTTAGGCGTCGTGGCCGCGGGTACGCTGGCCGCCGCGGCGCGCAGCCCGCGCTTCGCGGAGTTGGCGACGTTCGTCGCGGCGACGTGGGGCGGGCTCCTGGTCGCGGCGGGGCCGCTCTGGGTGCGGTACGACCTGCGCCACGACCTGCCACACCTCCCGTTCCTGAAGGCGGTGCCGCTCGCGGGGCGCACGCTCGTCGCGGCGGAGATCGGCGCGTCCGTGCTCGCGTTGACGGCGGTGCAGGTCGCCGCGCTGCTCTTTTTGCTTGCCGCGGCGGCGGGCTCGCGGGACGGGCTGGGGTTCACGGCGGGCGAGCGGGCCGTGTACGCGCTCGCCCTCGCGCTCGCCCTGCCGGGCCTCAACGCCGCGACGCTCACGGTGCAGAACGGGATGGCGCTGCTGTTTCCCGCCTGGACGCGCCCGCCGGGCGGCAGCGCGCGGGGCATCGAGGCCACGGGGCAGAACCTCGTCGGCTCCGCGCTCACGCTCGCGGCGTCGGCCGTGCTGCTCGCCGTGCCCGCGGGGCTCGCGTTCGTGCCGCTCTGGGCGTTGCACCACGCCGGCGCGGCGCGGCTCGGCGCGTGGCTCGTCGTGCCGGCCGCCATCGTCTTCACGCTCGGGGCGGCGGCCGTGCTCTGGCCGGTGATCGGCTGGCTCGGGCGCGTGTTCGATCGCACCGACCCCGTCGAGTCGACGACGTGAGCGTGCGTGGTGACGCGACCCCGGATCCGGCGTCCCTGCGACACATGGCAACGAACACGCTTTCCGAGCGCGGCGCCGACCACGTGGTCTACGCCGCGGACGCGCTCAGCTCCGCGGAGCTCGACGCCCTGCCATACGGCATGATCCAGCTCGACTCGCAGGGAACGGTACTGCGCTACAGCAGCGCGGAGACGCGCCTGAGCGGGCTGTCCGCGGGCGAGACCGTCGGGCGCAACTTCTTCCGCGACGTCGCGCCCTGCACGCAAGTCGGCGAGTTCCTCGGCCGCTTTCAGGACGGGGTGCGCGCGCGGCAGCTCGACGCGGTGTTCAACTTCCGCTTCGCGTTCCGGCCGCCGAAGGACGTGCGCATTCATCTGTTCTACTCCAAAGCCACGCGCTCGGTGTGGGTGAAGGTCGTGGACCTGAGCGAGCCGACCGCCACCGACGGACTGGCCGGGGCCGGGCTGCTGGCCTGAGGACCCGATATGCCGTTCTCCGCACTCGACGCGTCACCGGCCGCCCCGGAGGCAGCCCTTCTCTACCGCGCGCTGCTCGACTCGCATCCGGAGCCGACGTTCACACTCGACCGGTCGGGCGGGGTCCGCGAGTGTAACCGCGCGTTCGCGCACTTCGTCGGCCGCCCGAGCGCGGCGCTCGTCGGCGAGTCCCTTGCCGCGCTCGTGCTGCCCGGGCACCGGGCGGCGGCCGAGCAGGCCTGGGCACTCGCGTCGATGGGGCGCGCGCAGTCGTGGCAGGCGGAGTTCGTCGGGCCGGACGACACGGTGAGCATCGCCTACGTCACGCTCGTGCCGGTCGTCGTCGACGCGTGCGTCGTCGGGCTTCAAGGGATCGCGCGCGACGTCACGGTCTACCAGGTCATCGAGGAGCAGCTCCAGGCGCGCGTGTTCACCGACCCGCTCACGGGTCTGGCGAGCCGCACGCAGTTGCTCGAGGGCACCGCCCGCGCGATCCGGCGCGCGGAACGGCCCGCGGGCGTCGCGATGCTCTTCCTCGACCTCGACGACTTCAAGCTCGTGAACGACGCGCTCGGCCACGCGGTGGGCGACCAGGTGCTCGCGGCGATGGGGGCGCGTCTTCGGCGGGCCACGCGGGGCGCGGACCTGCCCGCCCGGCTCGGTGGGGACGAGTTCGCCGTGCTGCTCGACGCGCTCACCGCGCCGGAGGACGCCGCGGTCGTGGTCGAGCGCATCTTCGCTGCGCTGCGCGAGCCGGTCGTGCTCGACGGCCGGTCGATCACGCTCGTGGCGAGCATCGGGATCGCGCACTGGGACGGGTCCGCGACCGCGGCCGAGTTGCTCCGGAACGCCGACCTGGCGATGTACCGCGCGAAGACGTTAGGCAAGGGGCGGCACGCCGTGTACGACGCCGGGATGCAGGCCGCGGCGCGCGAGCGGCTGGAGCTGGCGAGCGACCTGCGCGCCGCGCTGCGCGGCGACGCGGACGGCGGCGTACTGCACCCGGCCTACCAGCCGATCGTCGACGCGGCGAGCGGGGTAGTGGTGAAGGTCGAGGCGCTCGCGCGGTGGACGCACCCGGCGCGCGGGCACGTCTCGCCGGGCGTGTTCATCCCGGTCGCCGAGGAGACGGGGCTGATCGAGGAGCTCGGGACCTTCATGCTGCGCGCGGGCTGCGCGCAGCTGCGTGCCTGGGCGGACGCCGCGCGCGCGACCGGGACCACGCCGATCGGCGTGACGGTGAACGTGTCGGGGCGGCAGATCGAGCGCGGCACGCTGGTCGAGACGGTGCGCGAGGTCCTGGCGGAGACCGGGGCGGACCCGGCGGCCCTCACGCTCGAGATCACGGAGAGCGTCGCGATGCGCGACCCGTCGCGCGTGCTGGAGGTGCTCAACGCGCTCACGGCGTTAGGCGTGAAGCTCGCGATCGACGACTTCGGGACGGGCTACTCGTCGCTCTCGTACCTGCAGCGGTTCCCGCTCGACGCGCTCAAGATCGACAAGAGCTTCGTCGACGGACTCGCCCTCGGCGGCGCGGCGGGGGCGCAGGCGGCGGGGCTGGTGCGGGCCGTGGTACAGATGGCGGCCGCGCTCGGGCTGCAGACGGTGGCCGAGGGCGTGGAGACCGCGGCGCAGCACGAGGCGCTGCGGGCGCTCGGGTGCGACCTCGCGCAGGGGTACCTGTTCGGGCGGCCCGGCGCAGCGGCCGCGGTCACCGCGAGGGCGGCCTAACGGTCGACCGTGCGCACGGCCTCGGCGGCCGCGTGCGCCACCTCGGGGCGGCGCACGTCGCCGTGGCCGGCGATGACGCCCGGGGCGCC
>JAABUZ0100002544.1_pt1 | contig 29907 bp, 21 predicted proteins | sample 5562091 | NCBI WGS metagenome assembly JAABUZ01 (sample SAMN12813069, study PRJNA571459) | rock metagenome | isolation source: Antarctica rocks | place: Antarctica: Victoria Land, Linnaeus Terrace sud | collected 2015-12-21
CCGTCCGAGCGACTTTAGTCGCCGTCTGTTTGCCATGCGACTTTAGTCGCAGGCCCACGGCGCTCATGTCACTTTTTTGGGGTACACCCGTGCTATTTTTGCCCTTGCGGACGCGTCGAGGGCCTGTTATGCTACAAGTTGCCGGATAAAATATGGGGAGGGGGACGCGTGTCCCCTTTTTGGCGCTTCCCCGCGTCCGCCCGCCCCGGCCGGGTACGGAGCGTACCGGTGTACCTCAAGGAGAGTGCGATACATGGCATTGGCGGTCGAGAGTCCACAGCGCGTCTCGTTCGGGAAGCTGGCCGATGTGCTTCCCATGCCCAACCTTATCGAGATGCAACTCAGTTCCTTCAAGTGGTTCCAGACTGAGGGACTCCAGGAGCTTTTCGCCGAGATCTCGCCGATCCAGGACTTCTCGGGCAAGATGGAGCTGGAATTCAGCGTCCCCTCCGAGCCGTTCGGCGAGCCTAAATACTCGGAAGCGGCGTGCCGCGAGCGCGACATGACCTACTCCGCTCCGCTCAATATCCGCGCCCGTCTGGTCATCAAGGAGACCGGCGAGATTATCGAGAAGACAATTTTCATGGGCGACTTCCCGCTCATGACCAAACAGGGCACCTTTATCATCAACGGCTCCGAGCGCGTCGTGGTCAGCCAGTTGGTGCGCTCCCCCGGAGTGTACTACACCCGCGACCAGGACCCCAGTTCCGGCCGCTTCCTTTATATGGGCAAGGTGATCCCCAACCGCGGCGCCTGGCTCGAGTTCGAGACCAGCAACCGCGACATCCTGACCGTGAAAGTCGACCGTAAGCGCAAGATCCCCGTCACCACGCTGCTGCGGGCGGTCTGTTACGACCTGCCCAAGGACGAGCGCTTCGACAGCAACGAGAAGTTGCTGGAGTTGTTCGCCGACGTGGACACGCACGCCGACCACCGCTATGTCGCCTCCACTCTGGAGAAGGACACGGTCAAGGACGCCGAGAGCGGCTTGCTCGAGGTCTATAAGAAGCTGCGCCCGGGCGATCCGCCCACCCAGGAGAACGCGCGTTCGCTGATGCAGTCGCTCTTCTTTAACCCGCGCCGCTATGACCTCGGCCGCGTCGGCCGCTATAAGCTCAACAAGCGCCTGGCCCTGGAGCCGCCTATGACCGGCCGCACGCTCACACGCGACGACATGGTGGCCATCGTCAAGCGGCTGATCGAGGCCAACAACTCGGTCGACAGCGACGCGGGCATGGTGCGCGAGGACGATATCGACCACCTGGGCAATCGCCGGGTGCGCTCCGTCGGTGAGTTGCTGCAGAACCAGTTCCGCATCGGCCTGCTGCGCATGGAGCGCGTCATCAAAGAGCGCATGACGATCCAGGACCCTAGCTCGGCCACGCCAGGGGCGCTGATCAACATCCGACCCGTCGTCGCCAGCATCAAGGAGTTCTTCGGCGGCAGCCAATTGTCCCAGTTCATGGACCAAACTAACCCGCTGGCCGAGTTGACGCACAAGCGGCGCCTGTCGGCGCTCGGTCCGGGCGGCCTCAGCCGCGACCGCGCCGGCTTCGACGTGCGCGACGTGCATAACTCGCACTACGGTCGTATCTGCCCCATCGAGACGCCCGAGGGTCCCAACATCGGCCTGATCGGCTCGTTGGCCACCTACGGCATCCCCAACCGCTTCGGCTTCATCGAGACGCCCTATCGCCGCGTGGTGCGCTCACTGCCGGCCTCCGACCCGCGCCTGGTGGGCCGCACCCTGGGCGAGGATCTCAAGGACGGCGGGGGCGAGGCGGTCGCCGCGCGGGGCGAGGTGGTGACGGCGGAGACCGCGCCGCGCATCGCCGCAGCCACGGAGGGCTACGTGCGCATCAAGCCGTTCGTCTCGCGCGACATCACCTACCTGACGGCCGACGAGGAGGAGCGCTTCGTGGTGGCGCAGGCCAACGTGGTCCTGGACAACGACGGGCACTTCCTGGAGGATCGCATCTCGGTGCGCTTCAACGAGCGCTTCACCGAGCTGCCCCCCGACCGCGTGGACTATATGGACGTCTCGCCGCGCCAGCTGGTCTCGGTGGGCACGGCCATGATCCCCTTCCTGGAGCATGACGACGCTAACCGCGCCCTGATGGGCTCGAACATGCAACGCCAGGCGGTGGCCCTGGTGGCGCCTCGGGCGCCCGTGGTGGGCACGGGCATGGAGTACCAGGCCGCGCGCGACTCCGGCCAGGTGGTGGTAGCGGAACAGGACGGCGTGGTGGTGCGCGCCACTGGGCGCGACATCGTGATCCGCGACGACGCGGGCGCGAGCCACACCTATACCCTGCGCAAGTTCCAGCGATCCAACCAGGGGACCTGCATCAACCAGCGCCCGACCGTGGGCCGCGGCCAGCGCGTGGCCGCCAACGACGTGCTGGCCGACTCGTCCTCGACCGACCACGGCGAACTGGCGCTGGGTCAGAACGTGCTCTGCGCCTTCATGGCCTGGGAAGGCGGCAACTATGAGGATGCCATCCTGATCGCGGACCGCGTGGTGCGCGAGGATGTCTTCACATCCATTCACATGGAGAAGCACGAGGTCGACGCGCGCGACACCAAGCTGGGTCCCGAGGAGATCACGCGCGACATTCCCAACGTGGGCGAGGACGGCCTCAAGGACCTGGACGAGCGCGGCATCATCCGCGTCGGCGCGGAGGTGGGCCCCGGCGACATCCTGGTGGGCAAGATCACGCCCAAGGGCGAGACCGAGTTGACCGCGGAGGAGCGCCTGCTGCGCGCCATCTTCGGCGAGAAGGCCCGTGAGGTGCGCGACACCTCGCTGCGCGTGCCGCAGGGCGAGCGCGGTAAGGTCGTCGAGGTCAAGGTCTTCTCGCGCGACGGGCAGGACGAGCTGCCGCCGGGCGTCAACCAGTTGGTGCGCGTCAGCATCGCGCAGAAGCGCAAGCTGGCCGAGGGCGACAAGATGGCCGGGCGCCACGGCAACAAGGGCGTGGTCTCGCGCATCGTACCGGCGGAGGATATGCCCTTCCTGCCCGACGGCACGCCCGTGGACATCATCCTCAACCCGCTCGGCGTGCCCTCGCGCATGAACGTGGGCCAGGTGCTGGAGACGCACCTGGGCTGGGCGGCGCAGGCGCTGGGCTTCACCGCCGCGTCGCCCGTCTTCGACGGCGCGACCGAGGGGCAGATCCGGGAGCAGTTGGAGCGCGCCGGGCTGCCGCAGGACGGCAAGATCACCCTCTACGACGGGCGCACCGGCGATCCCTTCGACCAGCCGGTGACGGTGGGCATTATCTACATGCTCAAGCTGCACCACCTGGTCGAGGACAAGATCCACGCGCGCTCCACAGGCCCATACTCGCTGGTGACGCAGCAGCCGCTGGGCGGCAAGGCGCAGTTCGGCGGGCAGCGCTTCGGCGAGATGGAGGTGTGGGCGCTGGAGGCCTATGGCGCCGCCAACATCCTGCAGGAGTTGCTGACCGTCAAGTCGGACGATGTGATCGGCCGCGTCAAGACCTACGAGTCGATCGTCAAGGGCGAGAGCATCCTGGAGCCGGGCGTCCCGGAGTCCTTCAAGGTGCTGGTCAAGGAGTTGCAGAGCCTGGGGCTGGCGGTGGAGGTCCTGAACGACGACGAACAGCGCATCACGTTTACCGACGACCAGTCGGCCGACACGATGCTGGAACTGCCGGCCGACCTGGGCGCGGACCTCATGAAGGGCGAGTATTAGGAAGTGACTAGTGACTAGTGGTTAGTGACGAGTGGGGAAAGCACCTCACTCGTCACTAACCACTAGTCACTAGTCACTTGGTAAGGAGACGACGTTGCTAGAAGTCAACGATTTCAACGCGATCCGCATCAGCCTGGCGTCGCCGGAGCAGATCCGCAGCTGGTCGTACGGCGAGGTGACCAAGCCGGAGACGATCAACTACCGCACGCTGCGCCCGGAGAAGGACGGCCTGTTCTGTGAGCGTATCTTCGGCCCGCAGAAGGACTGGGAGTGCTACTGCGGCAAGTATAAGAGGGTGCGCTATAAGGGCATCATCTGCGACAAGTGCGGCGTGGAGGTGGCGCGCGCCAAGGTGCGCCGTGAGCGCATGGGCCACATCGAACTGGCCTCGCCGGTCAGCCATATCTGGTACTTCAAGGGCACGCCCTCGCGCCTGTCCTTGCTGCTGGACATCTCGCCGCGCAACCTGGAGAAGATTTTGTACTTCGCGCAGTACATCATCTTCGAGGTCGACGAGGACGCCCGCGCCTCCGCGCGGGAGCGCATCGAGCAGGAGGAGGCCGCGCGCATTCAGGAACTGGAGGAGAGCCTGAAGGACCGCGTGGAGGCCGTGCGCAACGGCACGGCCCGCCTGGACGCGATGGCCGCCGTCAACACGCGCGCGGCCGAGCGCGGCCTGCGCCGCGAGCGGCTGGACCGCGAGCACGACGCCGAGCTGGATCAGGCCACGGCCGACGCCTCCGAGCTGGAGACGCTGCTGCAGACCTTGGTCGGCGACGTGGCCGAGGAGGATCTTAAGCTGGGCGAGGACACGGTCGTGGCCGCGGGCGAGACGATCGAGGAGGCGCATAGCGAGGACGGCAGGGTGGGCGCCGCGCTGACGCGCCTGATCGAGGCCATCGACGAGCGCTACAACCAGGACGTGGCCGTCATCCAGCTGGAAGCCGACACGGACCGGGAGGAGCAGGAGTTGCGGTCCGAGGCGCCCACGCAGGGCGAGGGCGAAGCAGAGGTCACGGGCCTGCGCATCGAGACGCAGAAGACGATCGACGCGGTGCGGGGCGAGGCGCAACGCAAGCGCGAGGACCTGGAGTCGATCAAACTGTTCGACCTGCCCTCGGAGGGGCGCGTGCGCGAACTGCTGGAGACCTTCCCCGGCGTGTTCAAGGCGGGCATGGGCGCGGAGTCGCTGCGCACCATCATCGGGAACCTGAGCCTGGACACGCTGGCGCAGCAACAGCGGGACGACATCCACAACAACCACGCCAGTTCGATGCGGCGCAAGAAGGCGACGAAGCGGCTGCGCGTGATCGAGGCCTTCCGCAAGAACGGCCCCAAGCCGGAGTGGATGATCCTCTCGGTGCTGCCGGTGATCCCGCCGGACCTGCGGCCGATGGTGCAGCTGGACGGGGGACGCTTCGCGACGAGCGACCTGAACGACCTGTACCGGCGGGTGATCAACCGCAACAACCGGTTGAAGAGGCTGCTGGAGCTGAACGCGCCGGAGATCATCGTGCGCAACGAGAAGCGCATGCTGCAGGAGGCCTGCGACGCGTTGATCGACAACGGGCGACGGGGGCGGGCGGTGTCGGGCAGCGGCAACCACAAGTTGAAGAGCCTGTCGGACATGCTGAAGGGCAAGCAGGGGCGCTTCCGGCAGAACCTGCTGGGCAAGCGGGTGGACTACTCGGGCCGCTCGGTGATCGTGGTGGGGCCGGAGCTGAAGCTGCACCAGTGCGGGCTGCCGAAGCGCATGGCGCTGGAGCTGTTCAAGCCGTTCGTGATGCGCAAGCTGGTGGACCGCAACTTCGCGCACAACATCCGGTCGGCGAAGCGCGTGATCGAGCGGGTGCGGCCGGAGGTGTGGGACGTCCTGGAAGAGGTGATCAAGGACCACCCGGTGCTGCTGAACCGGGCGCCGACGTTGCACCGGCTGGGCATCCAGGCGTTCGAGGTGGTGTTGATCGAGGGCAGCGCCATCCAGATCCACCCGCTGGTGTGCCAGGCCTTCAACGCGGACTTCGACGGCGACCAGATGGCGGTGCACGTGCCGCTCTCGCGCGCGGCGCAACTGGAGGCCAAGACCTTAATGCTGTCGTCGCGCAACCTGCTCTCGCCGGCCAACGGGGAGCCGATGGTGGCGCCGACCAAGGATATGGTGCTGGGCTGCTACTACCTGACCTGCCACATCGCGTCGGATCGGGACGACACCCGCGTCTATGGTGACTTCGAGGAGGCGGTGCAGGACTACGAAGCCGGCCGGGTGCGGCTGCACACCTACGTACACGTCATGATCCCGCAACGGGAGTTGGCGCGGCAGGACGGCCAGGAGTGGATCGACACGCCCGTCGGCCGCTTCAAAGCCGACGACGTAGTCAATGTACCCGGAAGCCGGGCGCGCGGCGTGCGGGTGACGCCGGGGCGCATCATCTTTAACCAGGCACTGCCGGCGGCGTTGCCGTTCAAGAACGACACGTTGGACAAGGGCAAGCTGAAGGACGTGATCGGCGAGGTCTACCACGTCTACGGGCCGGCCAAGACGGCGGGGGTGGCGGACGACATCAAGCGCATGGGCTTCACCTACGCCACGAAGTCGGGGACCACGATGGCGATCAGCGACGTGACCATCCCGCTGGCCAAGACGGAGATCCTGGCCCAGACGCAGAAGGAAGTGGACGAGATCGACCGTCAGTTCCGGCGGGGGTTGATCACGGCGCAGGAGCAGTACGAGGCGCGCATCCGGCGCTGGACGGAGGCCAAGGACCGGGTGACCAAGGCGGTGACGGAGGCGTTGGATAAGAACGGGCCGATCTACGTGATGGCGACGTCGGGGGCGGCCAAGGGGCAGTTCACGCAGGTCAGCCAGATCGCGGGGATGCGCGGGCTGATGGCCGACCCATCGGGCCACGTCATCGACCTGCCGATCCGCTCCAACTTCCGCGAGGGTCTGACCATGCTGGAGTACTTCATCTCGACGCACGGGGCGCGCAAGGGGCTGGCGGACACGGCGCTGCGCACGGCGGAGTCGGGGTACCTGACGCGGCGGCTGATCGACGTGGGGCAGGACGTGATCGTGTACGACGACGACTGCGGCACGGAGGCGGGCATCCTGATCGGAGCGGAGGAGGCCAACAAGGCCAAGGCGAACGAATTCCGAGAGCGGATCACGGGGCGACGGCTGGCGGACGCGTTCGTGGACGAAGAGACGGGCGAGGTGATCCTGGGGCGCAACGAGGAGATCACGGAGGCGTTGTCGCACACGATCCAGGACCTGCTGAAGGAGGGGCGCAGCTACGGGGTGCGGGTACGCTCGGTGCTGACGTGCGTGTCGAAGCGGGGGGTGTGCCAGTTGTGCTACGGTTGGAGCATGTCCTCGCGGCACATGGTGATGCGCGGCGAGGCGGTGGGCATCATCGCGGCGGAGTCGATCGGCGAGCCGGGCACGCAGTTGACGATGCGCACGTTCCACTCGGGCGGCATCGCGGGGGAGGACATCACGCAGGGCCTGCCGCGCGTCGAGGAGCTGTTCGAGGCGCGGGTGCCCAAAGAGCGCGCGGTGATCTCGGAGATCGACGGCGCGGTGGAGATCCAGCGCGGCGACAACGAGACGCACGTGTTCGTGACGGCGGCGCAGGAGTTCAGCGAGCCGTACATGCTGCCGGCGGGTTATACGGCGGCGGTGCAGAGCGGGGCGCAAGTGGCGGCGGGCGAGGCGCTGGCGTTGCCCACCGTGGAAGGCGAGGGCGAAGGCCTGATGGCGCGCAAGGCGGGGACGGTCAACCTGGAGGGCAACCGCCTGATCGTGACCTACCAGGACGTCGACCGGCGCGACTACACGGTGCCCAACACGGCGCGCATCAAGGTCCTGGTGGGGCAGGAGGTGCACGCGGGGGATATGCTGACCGAAGGGTCACAGAACCCGGACGACATCCTGAACGTGCTAGGGCCACAGTCAGTACAGAAATACCTGGTGGACGAAGTGCAGCGCGTCTACCGGTCGCAGGGGGTGGGGATCAACGACAAGCACATCGAAGTGATCGTGCGGCAGATGCTGCGCAAGGTGCGGGTGGAGACGCCGGGGGACACCGAGCTATTGCCGGGGGAGCTGATCGACCGCTTCGCGATCGACGAGACCAACCGGTCGGTGCTGGCGCAGGACGGAGAGCCGGCGACGGCGAAGACGGTGCTGTTGGGGGTGACGAAGGCGAGCCTGAACACGGAATCGTTCCTGGCGGCGGCGTCGTTCCAGGAGACCACACGGGTCTTGACGGACGCGGCGATCTCGGGGAAGAAGGACCGGCTGGCCGGACTGAAGGAGAACGTGATCATCGGCAAGCTGATCCCGGCGGGCTCGGGCATGTTCGCGCGCACGCCGCGCCTGTCCCCGGTGGCGGCGTTCCTGGGCGGGCCAGAGGGCGACGGCGGGGTGGCGCTGGAGGACGGCGACGCCAGCGCCTTCGCCGAGGAGGAAGTCGGCAGCGCCGCGGCCCTGCTGGGCGCGGGCGACGCCGACCTCTTCCAGCCCGACGAGCCCAGCCTCGTGGGGGAGTAAGCGCACCTAATAGTACAACGTGACGTGGACCTGCGACCTCAGTCGCAGGCTAGATAGAGGGGGGAGGGAGCAGGCTGCTGCGCCTGCTCCCTCCCCCCTCTATTTGTATGATGGCCGGCGACTCTTCGGCGGTATTCGCCAAAATCCGGAAGCATGCGTTGTGCGGCGATGGGGCGGCACGATCCAACTGAGGCGCCTTATTGGTCGTAGCCCAGCCATTTCTGCTCACACTGGTATCGACTAGACTGACAGCAGGGGGACATGCGACATGGACATCATAAAGAAACCTAACATCTCCGCAGGAACATGGGAGATTCCCGAGGACCTACGGCTGCAGCTGCTCGCCTTGCTCTCCACTGACCCTACACACCCGGCGATCATGACCTATGAAGAGTTCCTTGATTGGGCCGATGAAGATACGTTGGCCGAATGGGTCGAAGGAAGGGTTGTTATGGCAAGTCCGGCTAGCAAGAAGCACCAGGACCTCGTGCGCTTTCTATCCGACGTTCTTGCCGCATACGCGGAGACCCATGAACTGGGCTCAATCCTGATCGCTCCCTTTCAAATGAGGCTGGCGACCTCCGGCCGGGAACCGGACGTCATATTTGTGGCGTCGGATCACCGGGATCGCGTGCTAGCGACGCGCATTAGTGGGGCGGCCGACCTGGTGGTCGAGATCGTGTCGCCCGAGAGCAGGAGTCGCGACCGCGGCGAAAAATTCTATGAGTACCAGGCGGGTGGCGTCCCCGAATACTGGATCATCGATCCCGACGAGCATCGCGCCGAGTTCTATCAACTCGATGAGAACGGCTTGTACCAGATCATGCTGCCAGATGCCGACAGCATCTATCGCTCCCGTGTGATGGATGGACTGTGGATACGCACCCTCTGGCTGTGGCAAGATCAATTACCGAGGATCAACCAGGTGATGCTAACCATCGACCCCGCTGCTTATAGCGCGCGCCTCATCGCAGACCTGACTGAGAACGGCCTCTTACCCTAAGATACAAAAAGATACAAACAAGGTGACGCGCCTGGACACGTCAATCCACCGTGATCAGCTCACCATCGTTACCGCCTGCGGGGCGTCCAGTTCGAGTGTAGAGAGCAGAGGGGACGAAGGATCAACAACACAAGCGTTGTCCACCCTCACTTTCCATTTTTGCGGGACGAAAGGGGACACGACGATGATGTGGCGACACGGGGATGTGATGATCGCGGCGGTGGCGGAGATCCCGACGGGGGCCAGGCGACGGCCGGGGCAGGTGCTGGCACGGGGCGAGGTGACGGGGCACAGCCATCGCGTCGCGGAGATCGGCGCGGCCGAGTTGTGGGAGGCCATGGGCCTGACCTACCTGACGATCACCGCGGAGACGGCGACGCTGATCCACGACGAGCACAAGCCCATCGTGCTGCCGCACGGGACCTACCGCTTCTGGCAGCAGCGCGAGTATACCCCCCAGGCCATCCGCCGGGTCGTTGATTAATCTCCGGGGACGCCAGATACTGCGCGTCCCGCCGACCACGCGCTCGTGCCACCAGGCCGCGGCCTGGATCGCCGGCTATGACAATCCCGCCGACTACAGGCCCCTGGGCGAGACGTAGCGGTGACGCGGAATAGCGTATCATCTTGGGGGACGGTCGTCGTCACCGGCGCGGGCGCTGCCGGCCCGCGCTATCTGACGCCATCATACATAGAGGATCGAGTCGATGGGATTCTACGAGGATGACACAACCTTTGGCGGCTTAACCGTCGTCGACAGTCTAGTTGCCCTAACAATCGAAAGCGGCGGCCTGCCCGCTGCGGTCGTGCGCGAGGTTGCGTCGGCGCACCTGCCCGCATTGGAACACCTGGAGCTATGGCTGGGCGAGGAGAACTACGGCGGCGATGCCACAGGAACCCGACAAGTACGACGACGAAATCTACTACTATGTGGCCGTCGGCGAGTAACAGTACGGTACCAGGAGTGACAGCGGAGGCGTCGGACGTGGTCGTGGTCGGCCACGGTGCCGGGCGGCGCGTCGCCCTGTTGCGGGAGGCGCTGGCGCGACTGGGCCTGCCTCCGGCGCGGGTCGTCTCCTATCCCGACCTGCTGGTCGGGCGCGTGGCGCTGCCGGATGTGGTACAGGCGGGGAGCATCGTGCGCATCGAGTCGCCCGACAAGGATCTTGAGGGCGAGCGGGCACTGCTGGCCGCCGGCGCGGACGAGCCCGACCCCGATGGACCGGACGCCGACGGCTACGACCGCCTGACGCGGGAGCAGGTCGCGGCGTTACAACCAGAGCGCGGCCGCATCCTGCCCACCCGACAGTGGTACTTGGGCCTGTGCCGCGTACTGCGACTGATCGAGGAGCAACTGGCCGCCTGCCCGCCGCACCGCCCAATGAACGCGCCGGCCGATGTCGCGACCATGTTCGACAAGCGCCGCTGCCACGCCCTGCTGCAGCGTCACGGTGTCGCCGTCCCGCGCTGCCTTGGTCTCGTCCGATCCTATGCTGAGTTGATGGCGCGCATGCATGACGAGCATTGGCGCCGCGTCTTTGTCAAGATCGCGCACGGCTCCAGCGCCTCGGGCGTGGTCGCGCTGCAAACCAATGGCCGGCAGTTGCACGCCACGACGACGGTCCAGCTAACCCGCGACGCCGGCGCGCTTCGCCTCTACAACTCGCGGCGACTACGGGTCTACCGAGACCCCGACGAGGTTGCCCTCCTGATCGACACCCTCTGCCGCCACCGCGTCCACGTCGAGCAATGGCTGCCCAAAGCAAGCGTGGGAGACCGGGCGTTCGACCTGCGCGTGGTGGTCATCGCCGGGCAAGTACGACACGTCGTGGCGCGCTTCAGCCGCGGCCCCATGACCAACCTGCACCTGCTCAACGAGCGCGGCGGCCTGGACACCGTGCTGCCCCGCATCGGAGCCGACGCCTGGACCAGAGCCAGAGACGCTTGCGAAGCGGTCATGGCGGCGTGCTTTCCGCACAGCCTCCACGCCGGGATCGACCTCATGTTCACGCCGGACTATCGTCGCCACGCCGTGCTGGAGGTCAACGCCTTCGGCGACCTCCTGCCGGGCGCCCTGTCCGACGGTCAGGATACCTACACGGCTGAGGTGGTGGCGCTGCTGGACGATCGGGTCACTCCTGGCGCCGCGCGCCAGGGGGGCGGGACTGCGACTAAAGTCGCATGGCAGGGCACGGACACTGAAGTGTCTTCCAAGACGTTATCCCTCTGCGAGATGGCATCACCGATAACTCCCTACCACAACGCCATCCCCTCAAGCGACTTTAGTCGCAGGCACGTCCCCCTGCCACGCGCCTTGGGTCAAGGGCTCCCCGTCCAAGGTACGGCAACCCAATCATGACGAACACAACCAGGCTGCCTATCGACGCCCGCGCCATGCTGGGCGATGGGACGCACGATCTGCTGTTCGTGACGCTGGATACGCTGCGCTACGATGTGGCCCGCGACGAGTTGGCGGCGGGACGCACGCCCAAGCTGGCGGCTGTGCTATCGGATGGCCGCTGGGAGGAGCGGCACTCGCCGGGGTCGTTCACCTCACCACGCCTTCTTCGCCGGCTTCTTGCCGACCCCCGTCGCGCCCGGACGCCACCCGCGCCTATTCGCCGCGCGCTTCCCTGGCAGCGAAACGACCGCGGACCAGACCTACGTCTTCGACGCGCCGGACCTCGTGACCGGCCTGTCCGCGCAAGGCTACCACACCGCCTGCATCGGCGGGGTCGGCTTCTTCAACAAGCAGAGTCCCCTGGGCAGCGTCCTGCCCGGTCTGTTCGCCGAGAGTCACTGGAGCACGGAAATGGGCGTGACTGGGCCCGACTCGACGCGGCTGCAAGTCGCGCTCGCCGCCCGGATTCTGGAGCGATTGCCCCGCGAACGACGCATCTTCCTGTTCATCAACGTCTCGGCGCTGCACCAACCCAACCGCATGTTCCTGCCGGGAGCGGAGCACGACTCTCCCGACTCGCACGCCGCCGCGCTACGTTACGTCGACCGGCAGCTCTCGCCGCTCTTCGTCGCCATGCAACGACGCGGGCCGAGTCTGGTGATCATCTGCTCCGACCACGGGACCGCCTACGGCGAGGCCGGCTACAGCGGCCACCGCGTCGCCCACCCCATCGTCTGGACCGTTCCCTACGCCGAGTTTGTCCTACCGGAGGCACGCCCGTGACACCTGTCGCCGCCACGACTACCACGACCACCACAATCGCATCCGCGACCCCTCTGGAGCGCCTGCTAGTTGGGACGCCGTACGTCTCGTACACCTACTCCTACCCGCACAAGACCGCCTATCGCGCCCTCGACCCCGCCGTTCCGTTGCGGGAGGCCTGGGCCGCCGAGCGCCGCGACGCGCTGTTCCTGTACCTGCACATCCCGTTCTGCGAGATGCGCTGCGGGTTCTGCAACCTGTTCACCACGGCCAACCCCCACGAGGACCTGGAGGCGGCCTACCTGGCGGCGCTGCGGCGGCAGGCGCCGCGCGTGCGCGAGGCGGTCGGGCCGGCCACGTTCGCCCGCCTGGCCATCGGCGGCGGCACGCCCACCTACCTCTCGCCGGCCGCCATCGACGGTTTGTTCGACCTGGCCGCCGAGGTCTACGGCGTCGACGCGCGAGCCATCCCCGTGTCGGTCGAAACCTCGCCGCACACCGCCACGACGGAAAAGCTCCGCTTGCTGCGTGGGCGTGGCGTTGACCGGGTCAGCATCGGCGTGCAGAGCTTCGACGAGGCGGAGGTCCACTCCATCGGGCGGGCACAACGCACGGCGGACGTCCTGGCGGCGCTTGACCGCATCCGCGCCGCCGGCTTCCCCACCCTCAACATCGACCTGATGTACGGCCTGCCAGGACAAACGGTCCCCAGTTGGCTGGACTCGGTGCGGATGGCGCTGCGCTTCAACCCGGAAGAGCTGTACCTCTATCCCCTCTACGTGCGTCCGCTGACCGGCATCGCGGGGCGTCGGCGGCGCGGCGTCGACGCCGCGCCCCCGGTCGACCTCCGGGCGGACTGCTACCGGGCGGCGCGCGACCTGTTGCTAGCCCACGGCTACACGCAGGTCACCATGCGTATGCTCCGCGCCGCCCACGCGCCGACGGCGGACGGTCCGGTCTACTGCGTGCAGGACGACGGCATGCTCGGCCTGGGGTGCGGGGCGCGCTCCTACACCCAGGCGTTGCACTACTCCACCGAGTATGCGGTCGGCCGTCGCGGCGTGCGCGATATCCTGGCCGACTTCGTGGCCAGGCGCGACGACGAGTTCGACGCGGCAACCTACGGCTTCCGGCTCGATCCCGAGGAGCAGCGCCGCCGCTACGTCATCAAGTCGCTGCTGGAGTCCGATGGACTGTCCCAACACGCCTATCAGACCCGCTTTGGCGCGCCAACGTGCGACGATCTACCGGACTTGATCGAGTTGGCCCAACACGGGCTGGTCCGGGAGGAGGATGGACTGCTCCAGCTAACCGCGCGCGGCCTCGAGTATTCGGACGCCATCGGTCCCTGGCTCTACTCCGCGCGCGCCAACCGGTTGATGGGGGGCTATGACTTGCGATGAACGCCGACGACAGACAAGGGGCATGGCAGCCCGCGATGACCGCCGATCACATGCAACAGCCAACGGACCCGCTGCAGCTCTCTATCCTTTACCGGGGACCGCTCTCCAGCTGCAACTATGGCTGCGACTATTGCCCGTTCGCCAAGCATGCCGAGACGGCGGCGGAGCACGAGACGGACCAGCAGGCGCTGGAGCGTTTCCTGGACTGGGTCGACGCGCGGCCGGCCCACGACCGCATCGGGGTGTTCTTTACCCCCTGGGGCGAGGCGCTGATCCGCCGTCGCTACCAGCAGGCCCTGATCCGGCTGACCGCCCTGCCCCAGGTGACGCGCGCCGCCATCCAGACCAACCTCTCCTGTCGCCTGGAGTGGGTCGAGCACTGTGACAAGGACAAGCTGGCCTTATGGGCCACCTATCACCCGTCCGAGACCCCGCGCGAGCGCTTCGTAGCCAAATGTCACGACCTACACCGGCGCGGCGTGCGCTTCAGTGTGGGGGCGGTCGGCCTGCGCGAGCACGCCGACGAGATCGAGGCGCTGCGACGGGAGTTGCCGCCCGAGGTCTATCTGTGGATCAACGCCTACAAGCGCCTCGACGGCTACTACCACCCCGAGGACCTACTGCGCTTCGAGCGGGTCGATCCCCTGTTCCCGCTCAACAACACGCGGCACCCCAGCCGCGGCCGCGCCTGCCGGACCGGCCAATCCGTCATCTCCGTCGACGGCGAGGGCACGATGCGGCGCTGTCACTTCATCAAGGCGCCCATCGGCAACCTCTACGCGCCGGACTTTGCCTCCGTTCTCCGGGAGCGCGCCTGCGGCAACGACACTTGCGGTTGCCACATCGGCTACATCCACCTGGACCACCTGGGCCTCTACGACGTCTTCGGCGACGGCGTGCTGGAGCGCATACCGTCCGTGCCTCTGTGGCGCGAACGCGCGCTGCCCGTCCTATCCTGACCTTCTTGCCAACGGCCGCCAACCCGGAAGGCGCCGTAGATGCAGGAGATGGCCAGGGCGAGCAGGAGCGCGCAGGCGACCGCCAGCGGCGCGGTCGGGACGCCCTGGTAGGAGAGCAGCCGCCACCAGGTGTGGGGCTCGACGGTGATGTTCTGGCGCGTCAGCAACTCGGGCGACACCCGGCCCGGCGCAGTCCACGTCCCGGCACGCCCCAGTTGTTGCCAGCTGCCAATAATCGGGGACCACGTGGGACGGTTGATATAGTCGTCCTCCAGGGTCGTGACGTCCACCGCATGCCCCGCTTCTCTCACCGTCGCCTGCAAGTAGTGGATATAGGTGTGCGGCTCATACACCACCAGGGCCGGCGCCTGCGCCACGATGCCCGCCACGACCAGCGCGGCAAGCGCGCCGCGCAGCACGCGCCCCTTTAGGAGGCCTACCGAACCGCTGGAAGAAGGGGATTGGCTGTCCAACCGACCGCAGTCGGCCCATGGCTGACTGGCCCCCGACCGGCTGCGGCCGGTCCCGGTCCAGCGCGGTCGTTTGCCATGCGACCGCAGTCGCAGGCCCGAAGACTGCCCCCCCTCTCCCGCGGCCGGGAGAGGGGGCCGGGGGGTGAGGGCTGTCCCCAGCAGCGGCGCCAGCAACAGCAGCGCCAGCGGCAACACGGGCAGCAGGAAGCGTGGCCCCCACGACCACCCCCCCACCCAGCGGATCAACACGTTGGCATGGGCCACGAGGTCGAGCGCGAACACCGTCAGCAGCAACAGCAGCTCGGGACGCCGCCATCTCCACAGCATGGCCGCGCCGAGCGGCGCCAGCAGCAGCACCGGCGCATACTCCAGCAGCCCCTTGCCCGGACTGATCAGCAGGCCGTAGAGTCCCTCGGCCAGCGAGGCCAGGGTATGCGGCGGATGCGTGTCGCGCATGGCGGTACCCAGCCCCTCGCTATAGCCCGTCTCCAGCAGCGACCCGAAGCGGGCGGCGTTGTAGAGCGCCAGTCCGGCCAGGGCGACGGCCAGCGGTAGCGCGAACGTCGCGGCGCGTGGCAGCCGTGCGCGGCGCGGCAGTACAGCGTAGAGCAGCAACGGCGGGACAAACAACAGCGATTCGAGGCGCGTGCAGACCGCCAGCGCGGTTGCCGCCCCCGCCAGCAGTGGACGCCACAGGGTGAGCCTGTCCTGGTCGCGCAGCAACAGGTAGACCGCCGCCAACGTGGCGCAGGCCGTCAAGGGCTCGCTGAACCATAGCGTGGCGTAGACGCCGGCAGGCGTGGCCACGGCGTAGACGATCCCCAGCAGCAACGCCCCGCGTAGGGTGGCGCCCAGCTCGACCGCCGCCAGCACGAGCAACGCGGCGGTGCAGGCGATGGCCAGCGCGGGAAGCGCCGAGGAGACCAGGCCCGGAAGCTCCAGGCGATACCAGGACGGGACCACCGCCTCCAGCGCGCGCCCGAACAGGTAGAGCGGGATCGCCAGCAGCGACTGCCCCGGCCCGAACTTGGAGTAGTAGCGGCCGCCCAGTCCAGGCACGCCGATCACGGCGTCGTGGACGGTGACGTCCCAATGCTCCACGATCGACCGCGTGACGCCGAACATGCTCTGCCCGTCGAAGCCGCTGAGCGCGCCCGGCGCGACTAGCAGCAGCGCGGCCAGGACTCCGAGCCCTAACAGTGTCGCGGCTCTAAGAATAGTCACACAGCTAACGGCTTGGGGCAATAGTAAGGTTGTGCGGCGCGCCCGGGCCCGTGAGCGTGATCAAGAGGATGAGACGACCAGCCGGATCGGCCTGGGCCGCGTGCGGTTGCCGCACGCCGTCGACGTCGATAGCGTACGAGGTGCCAGGGTGGTAGAGGGACGCGGTTTGCAGCGCCAGCAGCCCTGTACCGGCCGCGCTAAAGCCGGCCGCGGACACGTTATCCAGGTAGGTCCAGCCCGGCCCGCCGCCCGTCCTGATCCCCTGGTACCCCCACACCGAGAAGCGATCGTCAGTAGTGTGGTAGCTCCAGGGCGTGGGCTGCGCCGGCGGGTGCGCGAACGCATCCAGGAACAGCGGCATGGCGTGGTGCAGGTCGCGCGTGAAGTGGGGCCAGGTGTGGATGCCGAGGCCGTAGTAGTCGACCGTGGCCGGGATGCCGTTGCGCACCAGGGCGGCGCCCATATCGTTCAGCGAGGCGTGGCAGTAGGACTCGCGCGAATCGGCGGGCCGGATGCGCCGCTCGTGCGGATCAGGATGCCCGTTGCCGCTGGCCAGATAGAGCCGCAGCCCGCGCAAGTTGGACGCGAGCTCGACCGGGTCGTGCCCTTGCCAGGACCAGCCGTACGTGCGCGGGTCGCCAAAGACGGAGGAGGTGCTCGGATATTGTCCCTGCCAGTAGGGCGCTTGCAGATCGATGAGGTTGAGGAAGCCGCTGAACGAGGCGGCCGCCACGAACAGGTCCGGGTGCCGCGCGGCGTACACAAAGGCGCCGAGCCCCCCCATCGACGGACCAGCAATGGCGCGCCCGCCGCGGTCTCCAACCGTCCGATAGTGGCTGTCGATATAGGGGATGAGTTCACCGATATGGTAGTCTTCCCAGCGTGGTTTGTTCGCGCCGATCGGGTTGGCGTACCAACTTTCCTCGCCATCGGGCATCACCACGATCAGCGGCAGGCGACGCGCAAAATGCACGACATCGCTATTGACGCCCCACTGCAGGTAGCTGCCCAGGTGGCCGGCCAGCAGGTAGAGGACAGGGTAGCGCCGCGTCGTGGACGCGTAGTCGTCGGGGAGCAGGACGTGTATGTGCGTGACACTGGCCAGGGCGCGGCTATAGAACGCCACGGTGCGCAGATCGGCCGGACCGGCCAATTGTCGAGCAAGGCGTTGGGGTATGAGGCGCCGTGATAGAGCGTTAGCGTGGCGCGGTGGGTCGATGCGTGGCGCGCCAGCCGGCGCCGGCATCCATTGCACGGCCCCGGCGAGGCCGGCCAGCGCGCCCACCACGGCGCAGGTTTTGATGAAACGATGCCGCATGATCTCCCCACATTCCCTGTCTGTGTCTGCCCCCATATCTAGAATACTAGAATACAGGAGGACCGACGGACTGTGCCATCGCTCACCGTCCGCTAGCGGCCGATGACAAAGGTGCGCGGCGCGCCCGGGCCATTCAGCGTCACCTGCAGGGAGAGGCGACCAGCCGCATCGGCACGCACGACCGATGCCTGGCGCACACCGTCGACGGTGATGACGTACGAAGCGCCGGGATGGTAGAGCGGCGCGGTGCGCAGGGTCAGCAGTCCCGTACCGGCTGCGCGAAAGCCAACCGCGGACACATTATCCAGGTAGGTCCAGCCCGGCGCGCCGCCCGTCCTTGTGCCCTGGTAGCCCCACACGGCGAAGCGGGTGTCGGTCGTGTGGTAGTTCCACGGCAGGGGCGGCGCGGGCGGATGGGCAAACGCCTCAAGGATCAGCGGCATTGCCCTGTGCAAGTCGCGCGTGTAGTACATCCAGGAATGCACGCCGGGGCCATAGTAGTCGACCGTGACGGGGATGCTGTTGCGGGCCAGCGCCGTCGCCATGTTTTTGAGCGCGCTGTAAGAGTAGACCTCGCGAAAGTCGGTGTGATAGGGCGGGGTGGGGTGGCCGTTGCCGCTGGCCAGATACAAGCGTATGCCGCGCAAGTTCGGCGCCAACTCGACGGGATCGTGTCCCTGCCAATTCCAGCTGTCCGTACGGGGATTGCCGAAGACGTCGACCGTGGTGGGGTAATCCCGCAACAAAAGGGGCTCCTGGAGGGCGATAAGGTCCACGAAGCCGCTGAACGACCCGGCCACCACGAACATATCGGGGTGCCGCGCGGCGAGGTTGAAAGCGCCCAGCCCTCCCATGGACGGCCCGGCCAGCGCACGCCCCGTGCGCGCCGCGAGAGTGCGATAGTGGCTGTCCATGTAGGGAATGAGATCGCCGATGGGGTAGTCTTCCCAGCGCGGTTTGTTCGCGACAAGCGGGTTGGCGTACCAGCCTTCGCCGCCATCGGGCATCACCACGATCAGCGGCAGGCGGCGCGCGAAGAAGATAACGTCGCTGTTGGTACCCCATTGACTATAGCTGCCCTGGTGGCCGGCCAGCAGGTAAAGGACGGGGTAGCGCCGCGTCGTGGACGTATAGTCATCGGGAAGCAGGATATGGATATGCGCGACACCGCCGAGGGCGCCGCTATAGAACGACGCGCTGCGCAGATCGGCCGGGCCGGCCAACCGTCGAGCAAGGCGTTGGGAATCGTGTCCTCCTGACACGGCGCTGCCATGGCGCGCCGTGCCGGTTCGTGGCGCGCCGGCCATCGTCGGCATCCATTGGACAGCCGCGACGAGGCTGACCAACGCGCCCACCACGGCGAAGGCTTTGATCGAACGGCGCCGCATGATATCTCCGCCCCCCCGTCGTTATTTTCCCCTGTTTAGAATACAACAGGATCGACTCACCGCGCCACCGCTCGATGATCCCCGAGGACGAACATAGGGACGCATCAAGCGCGGCCACGATGGCCCGAGCCCCGGTAGCGACAGCCCTGGTAAAGTGATGGTGCGCTGTCTCTCCACCCTATGTCGCAACCGTCGCAACCGTCGCAACCGTCGCAACCGTCGCAATCGGCGTACCATGCGCACAGAGGGAACACAAAACGATAGGCTTGGTATGCAAAACGTCAGCAGTGTAGAGGCAAGGTGGGTATGACGGCGTCCGTCGCCCCGACGGCGGCGCTGTCACGGGATGCCGGGGCGACGGTTGAGCGCCCCCGAACGCCGCATCTGCGGGCCCTGACCGGCCTGCGCCTGGTTGCCGCCCTGCTCGTCGTCATGTTCCACTTCCTCACCATACACATATCGTCCGGCACGGGACCATGGGACACTATCACACGGTTAGGCGCGCATGTCGTTGCCAGCGGCTACACGGGCGTCAGTTTCTTCTTCCTGCTCTCGGGCTTCATCCTGGCCTACACCTATATGGACGCGCAAGGCCGGTTACGGGTTACGCGGTCGCGCTTCTGGTGGGCGCGCGTCGCGCGCATCTACCCCGTCTATGCCCTGGCCATCCTGGTCAGCTTCGTGCCCTACCAACAATGGGGCGCGTGGCACGAGCAGTTCTGCGTCGGCGGCCACCCGTTTCTGGAAGGCAACCGTCCGCTGGTCACCCTGCTCGGCGGCATCTTCATGCTGCAGGCCTGGCTGCCCTGCTCCATGACCTGGAACGCCCCGGCGTGGTCGCTATCGGTCGAGGCCGTCTTCTACCTGCTGTTCCCGCTTATCGCCCTGGCGACGGTTCGCCTGGGCCGGCGCGGCCTGCTCGTCTGCGCGGTCGGCGCCTGGGCGCTGACGCTCACCGCGGCCCTGACCTACCTGGCCCTGCGCCTCGACGCCTCGGCGATGGGCACGGCGTGGTGGGAGCGCTACTGGGCCTGGATCTTCTACAGCAACCCGCTGCTGCGGCTGCCCGAGTTCCTGATCGGCATCGCCCTCGGACGCCTGTTCGTGACCCAAACGACCAGGCCAGCCGGGCCAGCGCGGACGCCAAAGTGGCCGCTAGCGCTCGCCGGCCTGCCGCGGGCGCGCCACGTCACCGTGCTGGCCGCCGCGGGCATCGTCGCCATCTGGTGCCTCGGGCCGCTGCCGCTGATGCTCTTCAATCAGGTCCTGCTCGACCCGTTGTACGCCGCGCTGATCTACGGGCTGGCCTTTGGCGAGGGGCCGCTGGCCGCGCTCTTCGCCTCGTCGGCCGTCGTCCTGCTGGGCGAAGCCAGCTACGCCATGTACATCCTGCACTGGCCGATCAGGTACTGGCTGGGCCACTACGTCCCGCGGCTGCCCCTGGGCGCGCCCCCCTTCCTGGCGGCCAGTACGGTCTACTTCTTTGTCTATCTGTGCGTCGTGATCGGCCTATCGGCGCTCTCTTTCCGCTTCGTCGAGCTGCCAGCGCGCCGCGTCATCAACCAGGCCGTCAAGCGGCGACAAGGTCGGCAATCATGAGGATAGACACGGGGAGCGCGAGCTGCCCGGACGCTGGTCCAGCCATGGGTGGGAGCGTGGGCGAGCCGTTCGCCAATCCAGCCAGCAAGGCGTTGACGATTGCACCGGCGCGCTAGCACCCTGGGCGACCAGGCCGCCCGCGCCCCCAGCGCGGATCTGCCCGCGCAACCACACGCGGACGGTCGCGTGATGCGGCGGGAGGCTATCCTGCTCCTTGGCTTGTTGGCGTTCTGTCTGGCGTTGCGCACGGCTCAGTTGCTGGCCTGGCCTATCTTCATCGACGAGAGTCTCCACATCCGCGCCGCCCAGCTGATGGATATACGAACGCCAGCGACCCTGCTCATGTCCGAGAGCGCCGATTACAGCGGAGATCCTCCGCTCTACGCTTGGCTGATGGCCCCGTTGCTCCATCTGCTGGCCGACCCCTTGCTGGCGGCGCGGCTGACCTCGGCGCTGATCGGCGCCCTCGGCCTGCCGTGGACCTGGGCCGCCGCCCGCATGCTCTGGGGTCCGCGCACCGGTCTCGCGGCGGCGCTCCTCTACGCGCTGTGCCCGTTCCTGCTCTTCTACCACCGCATGGCCCTGCACGACGGTCTGATCGCCACCTGCGGCGCAGGGGCGCTCTACTACGCCATACGGTTGGCGTGTCGCGGGCGCATGCGCGACGCCCTGACCCTTGGCCTGTGCCTCGCCGCTGCCCTGCTGACCAAGGCCGTAGCCGTGAGCCTCTTACTGCTGCCGCTGCTGGCGGTCGTGGCCGCCCATTCGGGCGAACGGCGCGCGGTCGCCCGGGGCGCCGCGGTCGCCATGGTGCTCGGCGCGGCGCCGTACACCTGTCTGGCGCTGTGGCCCTACGACAACACGCCCTACTCGTTCGTCTTCCATGGCCACCTGCAGGTGGCTGGCGGCGTCGAGGGCCTGCTGAGCGTTATAGGGGGTCAGGCTGCGCGTTGGGCCAACGCATTGTGGCTCTATCTGACGCCGCCCGTCCTGCTGCTCGCCGCGCTTGGCCTGTGGGCGACGCGACGGGAGCGCATGGCGCTGCTGCTGGGAGCGTGGGCGCTGCTGGGCAGCCTGCCGGTGGTGGCGCTGCCCAATCGCCTGTTCGTGCCGCGCTACTTCCTCTACATCGCCGTTCCCACCGTGGTGCTCGCCGCGCGCGGCCTGCTGCTGCTGGCAGACCTGGCTCGGACCCGCCTGACCGCGGGCAGACCGCGACCATTGCTCCTCTCATGCGCCGTAGGATTGATCCTCCTCCCGGCCATTGCCTCGGATGCGGCCATCATCGCGGCGTCCACGCGCACTCCGCTGCTGCCCGCGGATCGCTTCCAGTACGTGACGGGCTGGCCCTCCGGCTACATGCTCACGCCCATGGTAGGCTTCCTGCGCGGCCGGGCGCGGCGCGGTCCGATCACGGTCGTGTCCGAGCAGAGCAACCCTCCGCTGGACATGCTGCGCATCGCGCTGGTCCGCGACACATCAATCACCCTGGTGGAGGCGAGCGTGGATAGCCCGCGGGATCTGGGCGCCGGCCTCCGGCAGGCCGTCCGCGGCACCGACGGCAACGCCGGCAGTCTCTACCTGATCGTCCACTACACCTCTGACCGGCCGTCTCCCATCGCCCCCGACGGCGCCATGATCCTTGCCAACAGGGGGACTCTGCGGCTGGTCCTGCGCGCGCGCAGCCTCGACGAGGCCAGCCGCTACGATGTCTATACGCTCGTTGGTCCATCGTATGCTATATAACGATATGGGTCCTCTTCCTCACACGACCCGACGCCCCCGCCTGGACCGTCGTAGACCCACATGTCCCCTTCTGGTCGCGTAACGTTGGGAGATTTATGGGGCGCCGTTTGGTCCGTTGGGAACGCGCATCGATCTGTGGCCTCCTGGTCCTGTGCCTGACGCTACGCGTCGCGCAACTAACGGCCTGGCCCATCTTCGTCGACGAGAGCCTCTATATCCGCGCGGCGCAACTGATGGACCTCCACCGACCCGCGACGTTCTTCACCATGGAGAGCGCCGATTACGGCGGCAATCCCCCGCTCTTCGCCTGGCTGTTGACCCCCTTGCTCCATCTCCCGGTCGATCCACTGCTGGCGGCGCGGCTTACAGCGGCGCTCATCGGCACGCTGGGCCTGCTGTGGACGTGGGCCACCGCCAGGATGCTCTGGGGCTCTGTCGCGGGCCTGTCGGCGGCGCTGCTGTACGCGCTGTGCCCGTTCCTCATCTTCTACAACCGCATGGCCCTGCTCGATGGCCTGGTCGCCACCTGCGGCGCCGGCGCGCTTTACTACGCCGTCGCCCTGTCGCGACGTGGGCGAACGCTCGACGCGGGGGCACTGGGCCTGTGTCTGGCCGCCGGCCTGCTGACCAAGATCCTGGCCGCGAGCCTGCTGCTCTTACCGCTGCTGGCCGTCGTGGCTGCCCGTCCGCGCGACCGGCGCGCCGTCGCGCGGGGTGCGGCCGCCGCCGCGGTGATCGGCGTGGGCCCGTTCCTCTGTTTGTTGTCGCGCCCGTACATGAACACCCCCTACTCCTTCGCCTTCCACGGCCACTTGCAGACGAATGGCGACATCATGGCAACGCTGCACGTCGTCCAGGGTCAGGTGATGGTCTGGGCAACCGGACTCTGGCTCTATCTGACGCCTCCTTGCCTGGCGCTCGTCGCGCTCGGTCTATGGTCGTTGCGGCGAGAACGGCTAATACTCCTGATCGGGGCCTGGGCGGTTTTGGGCAGCCTGCCGGTGCTTATTACCCCCAACAGGCTGTTCGTACCGCGCCACTTCTTGTTTATCGCCGTCCCGTTGATTGTGCTTGCCGCGCGCGGCGTGATCATGCTGGGCCACACGATCCATGCACAATTGACCGCGAGCCGGCGAGCGTGGCTTGCCATCCTGGCTTGCGGCGGGGCCGGTCTGATCGCCCTGCCCGCCATCGGCACGGACGTCACCATGATCGCGGTGCCCTCGCGCACGCCGCTGATCCCCGCGGACCGCTTCCAGTACGTGGCGGGCTGGCCCTCCGGCTACATGCTGACGTCCGTGCTATCGTACCTGCGTCGTCAGGCCCGGCGCGGCCCGCTCACGGTGGTGACGGACGGCGGCAACCCGCCCCGCGACATGCTACGCGTCACCCTGTCGCGGGACGTATCGATTACCACGACCGACGTCAATGTCGAGGACGCGCGCGGGTTGCGCGACTTTATCAAGAGTGCCGGCCGCGCCGGCAACCTCTACCTCATGATGCACTATACGTCGGACCGTCCGCCGCCGTCCGCCGCCGACAACCCGACGATGCTGGCTCAGCAGGGGTTGCTGCGGCTGGTGCTGCGCGCCCGCAGCCTCGACGGGGCCAGCCGCTACGACCTCTACGCGGCGACTCCCACCGCCTCTCCCTAGATTAAATCGCCAGCCCATCCTCGCGACGACGGATGACCAGCAGCCCGCACTGGTACATCTCGAACAGCTCGAGCCCGAAGGGGAGGTAGCCGAGATAGCCGGGCAGCGGCATCGCGAAGAGGTGCGGGAACCCGTCGACCCAGGGCACGGTGTAGTACCACTGGGGCAGCGCTGGATAGTTCCACATCTCCCAGAAAAAACCGCAGCACAACGCGGCCAGGGGCAGCGTCACGAAGAAACGCCAATCGCGCGCCAGCAGGTGGCCCATCGACGACTTGCGGCGCGCCAGGTTGTTGATGGGGTCGAGCATGAAGGTGACGCACAGCCAAACAAACCCGAAGGCATAGCGCGGAAAGAATACCGCCAGGGCCAGCATGGCCACGCCGGCGCCTCCCTCGGCCACCGCCCACCCCGTCCGCATACGCGGGCCGACCGCCGCGGCCCAGAGGCGCGGCCGGAACACGGCAAAGGTCGCCAGCAATTCGGCCATCTCCATCACGACCGGCAGGACGGTGCTGAAGTCGATCGATGAGATGACGTGGTAGCCCAGCCAGGAATAGGGATGGTCCAGGCGATAGTGCCAGTTCTGCACCGGGATGTTCAGGATCTCGTAGACCCACCAGCAGGGGATCGAGAACGCGAACAGGCCGGCGAAACGCCACGCGCTGCGCGTCAAGATCGAGGTACCTCGCCGGGCCACGTTGAGTCCGTCGAGCACCAGGATGAACCCGAGCCACAACGGGAAAAACGTATAGGGCCAGGGGCCGATACGCGCCCACGACGAGGTCCAGGCCAGCACGTTGAGCAGCAGCCCCACGTAGGCATAGCGGGGCAGCCGCGCCAGGAAGGAAGGGGCAGCGGGCACGGCATGCGTGGCGGACCCGCGGTCGGTCAGATTTGTCGTCTCGAGCATGTATCCTATCCGGCCAATGAAGCGGCCAAGGGGCGAAGGGACAGAGGGGCAAAGCAAGGCAGGGTCGCGCTAATGGTCAGCGCGCCGCGCCGCGGGCAGACCGGCGCACCCAGCCCGCATAAGAGTACCAGAGTGGGCAATCAGAGATGGCGATGCCATATAGACAGTAGGGACTGCCTACCCCCGTCAACTGAGGTTGACGAGGGCGAGCAGTCCCTACAAAATGAGGCGACGGCTTGACCGCACGCCTGGCGCTAGTCCCCTATCGATAGCGGCGCGGGTACTGTGGAGAGACTCGCACAGGCACCGGCACGGGCTGGGGTTGCTGCGGGCGAAGGATATTGCGCAGGGCCTCAACAAGCTCTCGTAGTACTCGTTCCATCGTTGCCTACTCGTAAACTTCCTGCATGTCTAGGGAGACGCTGCATTGCCCGTCGCAGTGCAGCGTCGCCGCCGGGACACCTATACTGATATTATGGCAAGCCGCGTGCCACCCGCACCTATTTGAGGATAGTAGGGAGGGATACTCTCTCCGTACTCTGTTAGTATACCGCAAGCTACACTGTTCTCACACTGCTCACCAATAGGACATTCGGAATGGATGGATTGACACCGCACCACGACCGCGTCGGTCGGGAATACGACCAGAACGACGAGGCCATGCGCCTCGACCGCGAGGACCCCATTGAGTATGCCATCACGGCACGCTACCTGCAGCGCTACGTCCCAGACGGCGCGACCGTGGCCGACATCGGCGTCGGCGGTGGACAGTATAGCGAGCAACTTGCTCGTCGCGGCTGCCGCGTTCACCTCGTCGACGTCTCGCAGCGCCTGCTCGACACGACGGTCACTCGCCTCAACGCCGCTGGTCTAGAGGACCAGATTGCCAGCGTTCAGCGCGCCTCGGCGACCGACCTCTTGCACCTACCCGACGCCGGTTGCGACATCGTGCTGCTGCTCGGCCCGCTCTACCATCTCCTGACCTCGGAGGAGCGGCGGCAGGCAGTTAGGGAAGCCGCGCGCCTGCTGCGCCCCGACGGCCTTGTTTTCGCCGCCGGCATCAACCTGCTGACGTTCTTGCGGGACATCATCCACAACGACCCGGGGGAGTTCGCGCAGCGCCGTGACTTCTTCCTGGGCCCGCTCCCGCGCGACGGCAACCTCACGAAGCTCGATGGACAGCCAGCCACGATGCACGTCACAACCGTCGCGGAGCTGCGAGCCGACCTTGGCGTGGCGTTCGAGGAGTTGCTGCTCGCCGGCGTGGAGTCGTTCGCCAGCAAGAGCGCCGAGGCGCGGGCCTATCTGCAAGCCTCGCCGGAGGCAAAGGAGGTGCTGCTCGACCTCGTCGAGCGCACCGGCACGACCCTGGAGGGCCTTGGAGCGACCAGCCACTATCTCTACATCGGCTGCCGCAAGCCAGAGAGAACTCTATGAGCCTGAAACAGTTGGCCATCAGACGCTATCGAGAAGCATATCGCAACGGATAACGAAGGAGAGACTGATGGAACCTTCCGATGAGACGGGCATGCCCTGGAGCGAGGCCGATTCGCGGCGCTTCATCGAGCGCGGTCAAATCCACATCCCGTTGCGCAACGAGATACAGGAGACGATCCTGGACCTCATCCCGGCGGAACCCGACGAGTCGTTCCTGGCCGTCGAGTTGGGCGTGGGCAGCGGGTGGCTGAGCGAGTCTATCCTGGAGCGATTCCCTGCAGCCCGCGTGCTGGGGCTTGACGGCTCCCCCACGATGCTGCGGGAGACGGACGACCGGTTGCGGCGGTTCGCCGGGCGGTTCAAACTGCGGCCGTTCCGGCTGGAGGACCGCTCCTGGCTGGCGCGGGTCGGCCCCGACGTGCGCTGCTTCGTCAGCTCGCTGGTCATCCACCACCTCGACGGGGATGGTAAACGCGTGCTCTACCGCGACCTGCACGAACATCTCGAGGCTGGCGGCGGCGTACTGATCGCCGACCTCGTCGCGCCGTGCGGCGAGCGGGAGCGACGCTATATAGCCCAGCGGTGGGACACGGAGGTGGAACGCCAATCCCTCACCGTGACCGGCTCCCTCGACGCGTACCGGGAGTTTGTCGACGGCCACTCTAACTGGTACGCCTATCCCGACCCCATGGATATGCCGTCGACCGTGCCGGAGCATCTGACGTGGCTCGCGGACGCGGGCTTCGCCGGCGTCGACGTGTTCTGGATACGGGCCGGCCATGCCGTCTATGGCGGCTATAGAGGGTCTACTGGCCAATAGCTCTAAGGACATGTCGGCATGTTCTTGCAGTGTAGAGGCACAGGAGTCTCTCCCAGGGGTGGCCTCGCGCGCATAATCCAGGCTGGCGAATACAGGAAATAGGACTATTAGGACCTCTATCTGGTCTTGCGGGACGCGGGTGCGACGGCTGATACTGGGACCGCTACACGATGCGTCGCGGTTATGAGGACGGAAGAGAGTATGAGCCTGAGCGCGCCCGTTGTCCCCGCCGTCCCCGCCGTCCCCGCCGTCCCCGCCGTCCCCGCCGTCAGCGCGGGAGAAAGCCGCTCACCGATCGCGGCGCGCCCACGCCCCGACGCCCTCGCCGTGCGGCCGCTGATCGAGGCCGAGGGGTTAGAGCGGCGCTTCGGATCTTTTGTCGCCGTCCAGGGCGTGTCCTTGCAGGTTGCCCCGGGCGAGGTCCTGGCCCTGCTGGGACCGAACGGAGCCGGCAAGACCACGACCTTGCAGATGCTGGCCGGCCTGCTGCCGCCGTCGGCTGGCCGCGCCACCGTGGCTGGCTTCGACGTGGCGCGACAAGGCGACGAGGTGCGCGCGCGCGTTGGTCTGATGGTCGACGAGCCGGGCTTCTACCCCGAGATGACCGTGAGCGAGTACCTGCCCTTCGTCGGACGCCTCTACGGCCTCGATAGGTCGGCGGCGCGGGCCGCGATGGACGAGTTGCTGCGGCGCTTCGGCCTGGAGTCGAAGCGCCAGGCCCGCCTCTCCTCGCTGTCCAAGGGCATGCGCCAGAAGGTGGCCCTGATCCGCGCCGTCATTCACCGCCCGCCCGTGCTGCTGCTGGACGAGCCGACCTCCGCGCTGGACCCCCTGTCCGCGCGCGCCGTGCATGACTTCATCCGTGAGCGGCGCGCCGCCGGCGACGCCATTATCATCTGCACGCACAACCTGCCCGAGGCCGAGGAGCTGGCCGACCGCGTGGCCATCGTGGCGGCAAGCCGCCTGCGCCGTCTTGGCACGCGCGCCGAGTTGTGCCACGCGCCGGACGGTCTGGAGTCGTACGCGCTCACGCTTGCGTCTGGCCCGTCGCCCGCGATCCTCGACGTTCTGGCCTCGACGCCCGGCCTGACCGATCTGGTCTCGACGCCGCTGGCCGGGCATGACGACGAGGGCGCATCCCGCTATCACCTCACCTACCGCACGCACACCCCCGACGCCACCAACGCCGCCGTCTCCCTGCGGCTGGCCGCGCGCGGCGTCGCCGTCCTGGAATTGACGCCGCGCCCCTACAGCCTGAGCCAGGTCTACCTGCGGACGATAGAGGAGGCCGCCGCATGACTACCATGACCAACACATCCGCCCGCGCCCGCCCGTCCCCGCCGTCCCGCCGCTCCCGTCAGTCCCGTGACCTCTGGATCATCGTGGGCCGCGAGGTGCGCTCCTATGCCCGCCAGCGCCGCACGCTGGTGGCCATGATCGTGCTGGCCGCCATCCTGGCCAACGCCGGCCGCGCGGTGGTGGCGATCTCGCCGCTGGTCCAACTGGCCGTCCACACGCGCCACGCCGCAGGCATCAACCTCTCCGGGCGCCAGGGATTGGCGCAAAGCGCCCTGGTGTGGATCGGGCTGCTGCCGGTGCTGTTCGGCGCGCAACAGGCCGCTATCACCATCGCCGCCGAGCGCGAGCGGCGCTCGCTGACCGCGCTGCTGGCCACTCCGGTCTCCATGGGCTCCATTTTCACCGGCAAGCTCCTGGGCTCGCTCACCCCGGGCGTGATGATGCTGGCCGTGGCCTACACGGTCTACCTCATCAGCATCGCCACGTCGGGTCCAGTGGGGGCCACGTGGCTGCCCCTGCCCATCGTGTTCGCCGTGCTCTCGCTGCTGCTGGGCCTCTCCACACTGATGAATACCATCGCGCTGCTGATCTCAGCCTTTGCTCCCACCGTGGCGGCGGCCTCGATCAGCGCCACCTTCGTGCTGCTCCCGCTCAGCTTCGCCGTGGCCATCCTCTCGGTCAAGGTGACCGACCTCGGGCCAGGACCCCTGGCCGTGCTGGCGCTGGCCGCCCTCGGCGCGACCGGCCTCCTCCTCGCCGGGGCCGCGCGCTTAATCGGGCGCGGCCAGCTGCTCGCCGTCTGAGAGACAGGCCATGCGCCGCGCTCGTGTCCGGGGAGGCGGTGTGGTACGATAGGGCAAACAAGCAGGATGGGCGACAGGCGCGCACAGCCGACGAGAGGACCCCATGCGACAGACCCAGGACGAACCGCTGTCTCTCTACGAGGCGTTAGGGCGACCCGACGAGACCGACTGGCCGCCCGATGACACCGAGGAGAGCGTCGTGGGCTCCGAGTACCACCAGCACGTCATCGACGCCGCGCGCGACGGCCTGCGCATGGCCGCCGACGCCAACGGCGCCTCCTGGCGTGCTCTCGCAGGTCCCGCTGGCCGGTTTCCGCCGCCGCAACGGCACGCCCTACCCTATGCGGCCCGATGTGTTCGTCCATCCCCACCCCAAACCCGCACCCTGACGGCGGCGAGCACCTGACCTTCGCCGAGGTGGGCGTGCCATTATT
>JAABUZ0100002545.1_pt1 | contig 29899 bp, 32 predicted proteins | sample 5562091 | NCBI WGS metagenome assembly JAABUZ01 (sample SAMN12813069, study PRJNA571459) | rock metagenome | isolation source: Antarctica rocks | place: Antarctica: Victoria Land, Linnaeus Terrace sud | collected 2015-12-21
ACCCTAACCCTAACCCTACCCTAACCCTAACCCTACCTACCCTAACCCTATACCCTACCCAACCCTAAACCCTACCCAAACCCTACCCTAACCCAAACCCTATACCCTACCCAACCCTACCCTACCCTATACCTACCCTAACCCTAACCCTACCCTGCCCTAACCCTACCCCTGTACCCTAACCCTACCCTATAGCCCCCTATACCTACCTACCCTATACCCCTATAGCCCTGCCCTAACCCTATATAAACACGCTTGGGTCAGTGACGCGTACGGCAAGGCAGGGGGGCGTAGTTTAGCAGCCGAGAACAATGAAAGACAGTGCCTGATGTTCCACGTTACTGCAGGCTGAGAAATGCGCGTGCACGCGGGCTGGCTCTTGATGCTGCTGCTCTGCAGTCCCCAAAGCTGTTGCTCAGATTAAGCACCACATAACAGGAGCTGTCTCGCGCACACGTGAAATCAGGACTGCCGCACCTCCTCGGCGCCTGGATCCCGAGCTCCAAGGGGCGCCATGCTCAGATCTGCCTGCGGCGCAAGACAAGCCTGGGTGCATACATCACGCGCGGCCCCTGTACCTCCAATCGGTGTCACACTGCCGCACTCCAGCCAACCTCCTGCGAGCGCAAGGCAGTGCGCGTGCAGATGACGCCAGCCACTTTGTTTGCAGCAGCTCTGTTCACAAAGCACAGTTGTGACACCTTGACAGTAATTGAAAAGCAACGAGGCGCTCCATCAGCGAACGCAGCGGGGGGAGCCAGGTGCGCGCCTGCTCAGCAGGCACACACAGCGCGCCCAGCGTGCTCTCCTCTGCCATACTATCCACGGCCTTCAGCAGCTCGCCGCCGAGCCTATAGTCAGCAGCGCCTCAAGCTGCTGCGCGCTGCGCAGCGTGCAGATATGCGTCGCAGAGCAACTACTTTACGCTTGGCACTGTGAGAGAGCACGCGCGTGCGCTGGTGCATACTCTGCGCTCTTGGACCAAGTGCCAAAAGCTGTGCAAGAGCATCACCTGGCATAAAGCTTCCCGGTAGGTTGCCTGGTGAGCTTCAATGGCGTGCCAATTCTCCTGGAACCTTGTTTGCGCACGGCTAAGCAAACAGGCCTGGTGTATCGAAGTACAAGGGAGCGGGCAGGCTGCGGGAGCAGCGCGCCTCTGGTTGCCAAGAGGCCGCAGGGGCGGGCGTGTCAGAAGAACAGGCGTACGAAGAGCGTAAGTGTCGCAAGGCTTGTCGGCGCGTTCTTCAGGCGCGCTTCTTGCGACAGCGGGCTGTTCTTGCAAACTACAGACTTGAGCTTACGAGACAAGGCCTTCCAAGCTGAACTTCTTGCTTATAAACAAGCGCACCCCAACCTATCCCTGGGCTTAAGAGTAGAGTGTTCTCAGTAAAAACCCAGGACCGAGCAGTTGCTGGTGGTTGTTAATTAACCCCGCCTCATAAGAAGGCGGGCACGGAGGTGCCAGGCGCACGGCGGAGCAATCTGAGGCCTTGAGCCAGGCTTGCGTCAAGAGGAGCGCGGCGCTTCTCAACCGCACTCCTGGCTGCCGTCCAGGCAAATGTCAGTGATTTCAAGTGCTGGGTGGGCCGTGTCGCACATGAAAGGTAGCACAAAGCAAGTGGCGGTTGGCACTGTGTCCTTGTGAGCGTGCGCGAGAGGAGTGGTCACACAGTGAGAACAACAGACATGATTATGCATGCAGGCAAGCAGACGGGCTGCGACCGGCATCCACACAACACGAGGTCCGACCCACCCTCTTGCTCCACCCCCGCCTCCCCTCGCAGCCGCCCAGCAGGCCACAGCACAATAGGTAAACCATCAGTGCACGGCCCCGCCTGCCTGGGTTGGGTTATACCCTAATCCTATATACCTGGCCGCTTCGGACTGCAGGGCCGTATGCATTGCCGGCACAAGAGCTTGTGCATTTTGTCAGACCATGTCATCCTGCTCATGTTGTTGCCGCTGCTCCGCCTCCCACCGCTCTGCCTCAGCAGCCCATACGCGGGCGCGCTCGTGCGCCGCCCTGGCCGCCTGCAGACCGGGCGCGCCAGGGGCGGGCCAGCGGCGGCAGGCCAGGCGGTGTAGCGTGTGTGTGCGCAATTGCCCTCCAGTATGCGGCTTATCGTAAACGCCCACCGCAACCGCAAAGCGGTCTGCAAACCTGCTGACCAACTCGCGCACGACCTCGTGGACGAGCTTGGCATCACGGGGCCCCAGGTGAACGTGGCGCGCACTGCACAGCTATGCAGCCTGCAGGCCAGCGGGGCAGAGGCGGTCCACGAACGTGGCCACATCACCCCGGCAATCCCACAGAAACACACAGCCACCAGCAGCAACGCGCACAGACCTGGCCCGGCCAAACAGGTTGTTGTGGATGTCCACGTGCCCCCCCGAGCTGTCGTGCACCTCAAAGGCAGGCGAGACGGGGAAGCCATCCAAGAGAGGGACTTCGGCAATGCGCAACGGTTCTCCTGCTGCCATGCATGTCACGTGGAGGGTGTGCAGCCGCAGCAGCCGCCCTGCCAAGCCTGCGCTTGGATGCTGCGCCCACGCCAGGCGCTCAAGCCAATCACCGTCCAGGCCGGACAGGTGCAGCTCCTCCAAGCTACCTGGCAGGCGCACGGGCCACAAACACTTGCAGTCTGTGCTCGAGTTGCGCAGCAGGTATTTGATATTACGGCAATCAAGGCTCAGCCTGGTCAGGCGCAGGCCGCTCAGGTCCAGGGTTGGCCGCAGCTTGTGGCCTACACGAGCCACAAGCCGCAGGGGCAGGCCAGACAGGTGCAAGCAGCGTGCCACTGTGCAAGGCCAGAAAGCCACCGAGCAGCGTCCGCTCCCACAGAACGTCCTCGTCGTGAAAGCTGGCGGCCTCCACGCGGCCGGCTTGCGCGGGGTCGTGCAGCCAGCAGCGCTGGGCGTCGCTCAGGCGCGCCGCGCTAAAGTCGAGCACTAGCGGCAGCGCTTGCGTGCGCAGCAGCTCGCGCCAGCGGCGGCACACAGACGCCAGGCCGGCTGCGGCGCGCACCTCCTCCGCTGCAGCGCGCGGCGGCCTGTCCGCCCAGGCGCGCCACAGGATGCCGCCCAGCAGCTCGTCCGGCAGCGCGATCAAGGACGCCTGCGCGTCCAGCACGACTTACAACCAAGGTAAGCACTTTCATACGTGTGGCAGATGCAGTCGCGTTTGTGCCGCTCATTGCTGTGTGAAGGCCGCGCCTGCTCTGCTGGTTGTGGCTCGGCACTGCACGCTGCACATCCAGCACCGTCACTGGAGCCCATGCCTGGTTGTGCAAGGCTACGCCTGCGGGTGCGGAGTGTGCACACGCAGCCTCTGCTTGCGCAAATGAATGTTTAGGCTGCCGCCGCCAGCTTTTGCTGCGCACCGGCGGGCAGCCCCGCGAGGGCTTCTCGATTGGGCTTCAATCACTCTGACTGACTTTGAATTCAGCTGCCGGTCTCCAGCAGATATTGTAGCAGGCAGAGCGCCCCGGACATCCTGTGCGGCAGGGCCGCAGGCGTTGGGCACACACAGGCCCTGCGTGCATTGCGCAGCCGTGTTGGCCTGGCACATATAAAACGGAGCGTCTGCGCTGCCGGCACAGGGCCTCGGCGCGGCCGCCGTCCCGGTTCAGCTGCGACCAGCGAGAAGCGTGCATTGTAACAGCAGGAAGCGCGCGAAGCGGCCAGACGTGAGGGGCGAAGACAAACGCCAGCGGGCCTTGCGGCGTTTGGTCGCAGGCCGCCCAGTGCCACCGCGCGCAAGCACCGCCGCGCAGCCGCAAGATGCGCTTGTCATTGACCAGCACCTTGCAGCGGCGGTGTGCGTGCTGTCAGATACGTTGTGCTGCGCGTATTGAGGCACGTCTTACACGTTGGGCAGTAGCAGCACCCCAGCCTGGTCCCCGCACCCGCACGTCGCACAGATGCCGCACCTTTGCACGCCGCGTCTGACAGAGCGGCAGCAGGGATGCTGTTTGCTGCGCCCCAGAGGACGCCGGTGCCAGGGACACGGTGACGGGCTGTTCGGCCGGCCAAGCGTTGGCAACCTGCGGCGGGCAGCAATGTCGACGCACGGCGCTGCGCCATGCCAGACTTGGAGCGGCGCCACTGACAGGACAACAAGCGAGCTTCAACGCAGGGCTGTTTGTCGCGCACGTTGACATCCTCACTGTGAATTGGTGACTGGCAAAGACAAAGAGCAGTCTAGCTGCCGTGCAAAGTTCCCGCTTCCACCAGCCGCGGCCACCTCGGCGCGATAAGACAGTCACACACGCATCCTGCCTTGCAAATACAGAAAGCCCACGAGCGGCGCCATTGCCAGGCTGCATGCGAGTGGCGCGGTGGCTGCGCGGCTTTGCTGCCGGGCGGCGTGCAGCGACGCGTGCCCAGGCGCAATATGCTGGCCACGCTCGAGCGCGGCTGCTGGGCAGTTGGCGGCGCCCAAACGTCGCAGGCAGGCAACCGAACGATGTGAAGACATGGACGCCCAATGGCGTGTTGCACACGAGCGTGCGCCGCAAGTCCACGCGCCCCAAGCCCACCACAGGCTGATGCGCACGGCGCGCGGCCGTCAAGGAGAGAGCATCAGCGCCTGAGACCCGACGCCCGCGCACACTTGTGCATTGCCTTAACTGGGCGCCCAGCGCAGCATGCACGTAGTGCAGCATGCAATTGCTTAGCAGCGAGGGCAGAGCTCCGCTCGGTGACCGCGCGATGCGGTTGTCGGCAGCTTGTATGCGGTCAGCCGGCGCGGCCGCCTGCCTCCCGACTCGAATTGACCTTTTATTAAGTTGCCGTACGTGTGACTGGTGCGCACGGCCGCACTTGAGCGCCCACACTGGCGTGCTCACCCTGCGGCTGTGTGCAAGCGCATAAGAGCAGGTGGGTAGGCGATGTGAGTAAAGCAGCACCATAGCCCTGGCTTTTACGTATGCTACTCGCAGCTAGGAGCACAGGAGCTTGGTAAACGCCTGCACCGGGCGCCCTGCGCCTGTCAAGCTGGTGAATGCGGATGCTAGCTAGCATATGCTCGCAAGCGTGCGCATGCGAGTCTGGGCACACGCTTGCACTGTATTTCAGGCTGACCTGTAAAGCATGCATGCAGGCAGGGGAGCAGAAACCAACACACCAAAGTGGTCCGGCTTCCGCACACAGCCAGTGGGCTTGCTGGCGCACAACATTGCCTCTCGTGCAGGCACAAAAATAGGCAGGACTTGTGAATATCTGTTTCCATGCCATAGTGCGTCACTCTTTGCCTGCAAACACGCTGTGCTCGTCCGCTCGTCCCGACACCTTGCATAGCTCATGCTGCACGGTACTGCACGGCCGGCGCTTAGGCCTGTGCGACCAGCCGGCGTGAAGCTGCGGCCACAACGTGAAGTTGTGCATGATATGAAAGTCATGCCAATCGTCAGTCTCACCTTCACCACTTCCACTGGCGTCCCGCTGCCGCCCATGCGCGGGCGCGCTCATGCGCCGCTCTGGCTGCATGCAGGTCGGAGGCGTCAGGAGCAGGCCAGCGGCGCCAAAACAGGCGAAGTAGCCTGCTCTCATTCCCAGGTTCATCATCATAAGGATCCTCAGCAACTCCGACCTCAAACGCAAAGCGGTCCCCACACCTGCCCATCATTTCGCGCACGACCTCACGCGGGCATCTGCATGGACTCATTCCCATGTTCAGCAAAGAGACCGCGCACAACTCCGCAGCTTGCAGGTTGGCACTGCAAAGGCGGTCCACATACACGGCCAAGCTCACCTCGTCAGGCACATTCCATAACGTCACTCGGCCACCAGCCTTGATGCGCACAGACCTGACCTGCTCGAACAGGTCTCTGGGAACATGAATGTCCGCCCCCGCGCGGTCGACACACAAGTGCAGCAGGCTAGGGAAGCCCTCCAGGAGAGGTATTTCGCCGATGCTCAATGCTTCTTCCCCTTGAACGCATGTCATGTGGACGGTGTGCAGCCGCGGCAGCCGATAGGGCTATCCTACCCTATCCCTTCTGCTTCCTGCTATCTGCGCGGCCAGCAGGGCGCCTAAGTGACAAACACTTTCGAGGGCAGCGATGGGTCTGGTGAGGCAGTGCAGAACTTCTCATCCAGCAGATACTCGAGACAGATGCCTCGCTGCAGTGCGCTGCTGAACAATTTTGGCAAGAGCGACTTTGCGGCGCATATGTATCACAAATTGCCGCACCTCCTTGGCGCTTTGATCACCAGCTCCATGGCGCGCCATGCCAAGATGGGCTTGTTGCGCAAAGGGCGGCAGGGGTGCGAAGCACCGTGCTGAACGCCTCTGCACAAAGCGTGGTGTCATAGTGAAAAAATTTCCAACACGAACACAGCCATGTTCATTGCAGGTGGCACGCAGCAAGGCGGCATCACCCTGCAACTTTTGAGGTGCGCGCCTGCGCGCGTGGTGCTGCTCTCCTTGGGTGTCCTCTTCAACGCCTACAGCAGCTCGCTGCCAGCGTACTCACCAGCAGCGCGTCGAGCTGTTGCTTGCCCTGCGCAGCACGCAGCGAGCCCCGCTTGAGCAATATGCGTCCAACCAGGCATTGACAGCACGCATTCGTGCACACTCTGTGCTGTTGAACAACCTGCGCCTGAGTCTGCGCATTGCTGGACGTAATACTTAAATGCAACAGCGGCCTGGAGAGTCTCTGTGCGTGCCTCACCACGGGCATTCTTCTGCACCCACCGTAGCATCAACAGCCTCGTTGTATATATATTGGAAGGAAAGCACCACACAATAGCAAGCGCAGCGCGCCTGTGGCTGACGAGGGGCCACGGATCGGGGCGCGTCAGAAGAGCAGGCGCGCTGAGAGCGTGGGCGCAGCGTGGCTTGCCAGCGCAGTCGTAAAGCGCGCTTCTTGTGACAACTGGCTGGTTCTCCAATTGACAAACAAGTGACAGACAAGTGACAGACTCGAGCAACCGAGGCGAGCTCCCGAGCTGTGAGGGTGTAAGCAGGGAACCTAACGCCAGCTGAGAAAACGGCCAGCAGGCTTGGGATTGCGAACAGCGCCTGGCTTCGTCCACCGTCTACCACACACATCACGTATACATTTGTGAAACACAAACAGCTGGTGCCATGCCAATAAACATGCGCCTGGCCGCGGAGGCGCCAGGCGCATGGCGGGTTGCGCCGCTGAAGGCCGCAGCCGCCAGGCCTGCGTCAGCCAGCCACCTGCCGAGCATTGTGTCAGTCTTCAGCGCGCTGATTCAGCCACATTGCGCGTCCGCAAAGTCAGTGCGGGTGACAGTCACGGAAAGATGCGCAATAGTCCCGGCGCCACCTTGCACGTTTGCGCTCCCTGCGTCTGCAAGCCATGTTGGCGACCGCCAGGCGGCATATTGAGCGGCCAGGCGCGCAGCATATGGAGGGCGGTCGTGGCACCACACGAGGCCCGCGCCTGAGCGCGGAGGCAGACGCGCCTCTGGAGGCTGCACAGGCGCGTTCAAGGCCACTGCACCCAAGGCACCCTTTTGGGCTGCAGCGCAGGGCGGGCTGGGCGGCAGCGTGCTGTTTGTCAAGGTCATGTTGTTCTGTGCGGCCTGACGCTGTCTTTTTTAACGCGCAGCATGTGCTCCGCTCGCGACAGCCTGCACTGGTCATTTCGCGCCAGCAAAGCGCCTGACAGGGAGGCGGTAGAATTTGCTGTGATGGAACACAGGTTACTCTTTGACAACCTGCCTGGTGCACAAAAATGCACAAACGCTCTCAACACACAGCAGGCAACGTTAAAACATAAAGCTCAGGTTCCATTGTTTGCAGGCCAGCTTCAAACACCAAAGACCTGGACAGCAACATGCGCTTGGACTCTACCGCTAGCCTCATCACAGCCCAAACTGGCGCATGCCGGCCCATGGCCTACACTGGATCGAGAGAGTCTGCCTCGCTCAGCGGATACCCCACGGCCTCCAGGGCGGCGCGGAACTTGCGGCTGTCCACCTGCCCCTCGCCCTGAACAGCAGCCCTATCCAGCTCAAGCACGTCGTGGCGCCCCTGCCGCAGCAGAGTAATGACAAACTCCACAAATGCTTGGCATGACGGGCCAAGGACGGGGTATGAGGTCCAGAGAAGAAGCCGCTCCAGGCGCGGGTGCGCGGCCGCGGCCTGAAAGTCTGAAGAGAACAGCACGCGGCAGTAGGAGAACTCCAGGCCGCGCAGCTTCGGGAAGCCGGCCAGGCTGCCTAGGGCCCGGGCGTCAAAGGCGCCCCCAACCTTCATTGCGACTAGCGAGTGCCGCCCGAGGCGCAGCTCCTCCAGGCCAGTCAGCACACTCACGCCCTCAGGCAGCAGCTCAAAGTCGCTTTGGGACAGGTCGAGGTGCTTCAAGCGCCTCATGGCCAGGATGCCTGGCGGAAAGGCCGGCAGGTTGAGGTCCGCCAGGGTGAAATGCGTCAAGGACGCAGAGCAGAGCGCGCCGCCCGTGGGCACGACCGCGACTGGCAGCGCGCCGCGCGGCTCGCCGGCCAGCTCGCTTGCGTCGCCCCAGTGGAAGAGCTCGCGCAGCTGTGTGAGCCGCCACAGCGATGCAGGAAGCACCCACACGTTGGGGCACTCCCACAAACCAAAGCTGGTCAGGGCCGCCAGCGCGGCCAGGCCCGGCAGCGCGGTCTCGCCATCACCCGCAAACACGCAGTGCTCAAAAGAAAGACACGCAAGCGCCGGCAGGCGCGCCCAGCCGGGCGCGCAGCGCAGGCCTTGAAAGCCAGACAGCCTCAAAGAGGTCAGCTGCGCCAGGCATGACATGCTGGCCGGCAGCGTGGCGTCCATTCCGACATTATATGCCATCAGTTCCAGCGCGCGCAGCCGCGGCAGGCCGGCCAGGCCTGCCACCACATGCGCAAGGCTGAAAGTGACCGGCCGGTCGGGCCACTCCGCTGCGCTCGACTCTATGTGCAGCCCGACCTCTTCCAGTGAGCGCACGCTGGCCAGCTCCCGCACCAGCGTCTCGGGGAGCTGGTCCGCCAGGCCGTCACGCAGGGTGATGCGCAGACGTAGGGTCTGCAGGCCCGAGCAGCGCGCTATGGCGCGCATGGCCCCGGCCAAAAAGGCCCGGGCGGCTGTCGCAGTAGGTCTGCGGTGCAGGTCAGCACGCAGACGTAGCCATCCCATGGACGTCAGCGCAGGCAGGCCGGCCAGCAAGGTGGTCAGCCGCCCGGCGTCCAGGTCGCGTCCAGGCACAGCCCCTTCCGAGTCCTCTCCAACGGTCAGGTCGCAAACGCACTTGACTGCAGCACCTTGCACCTGGAGCCACCGCCGCGCGCTAGCTTCCTCGGGCGTACCTGCGGCAGCCAAGGAGCGCTGGTTGCCTGCACCCTATGCGTCCAGCGCTTACTGAATGCTTGGTTGAGCAGGAGGTGCACTTTCAACACGCCGTGATTGTGTGCACCGGTAGCACGGTAAACTACTTTAAGCATGACAGCAGCACAGGAGGGAGCACACCGGGCCGTCCGAGCGCCCGCCACAGCCTGGTAGCCAGGTCCTCTTCCAGCGTGCTCCAGAACGGCTGCTTGAGCGCTTCGTTGAAGCGCCTGTCACGCGCAGTGGGTCCCAAGCACAGCTGCTGCAAGCGCGTGGCTGCTTTCTGTTGGTGAAAGCTGCGGTGCGCACCTGCAGACTGTCGGCAGCAGCAAAGCTTGTGTTAAGCCTCGGGAGTCGCGCCAGCAGTCCTTGGCAAGGTGCAGCGCGCATGCCTGCAAGACCTGCAGAGACCACAGGCTCACACGCCAAAGGCGCGGCGAGGCCCCTGCGTGCAGGCGCCGCGACCCCTGCATAGACAGGCAGGGCGCGAGCTTTCTTTACGCACCTCTGCAGGGAGCTGGTCCAGGCGTAGAGCTGAAGGCGCGGCTGCGCCATCAGCATTGGACTCGCGCGCGCCCATGCTGCGCCGTGGCGTACGGTGCTAAACAAGTTTGCACACAGCGCAGGGGCAACACGTCGCCAGTTGCTGACAGAACAGCGAGTGGTGACGTACAGGCAAGCCTGGAAAGAGCAGAGCGCAGGCTGCTCAGGCGGCCAGCCTCCACAGCGGGACTGCCGCTGCAGCGCAGAGCTCGAGCTGAGGGAGTTTATGGAACGTTAACCACACTCTGCAGCTCGCAATACAGGGGGACCCTCATTGACAGTGTTGCATTGATAAGCGCCAGAGTCTGCATGTGCAAAATGTCCACCCTACCCTAACCCTCGCATCATCAGCTGGTGGTGCAGGGCGCAAGTGGGGACGGTGAAGTGCAGGCTAACAAGGCAAGCGGGATCTCACTTGGCTTGCAAGCAATGGAGGATTACCTGGGAGCAAACAGTCAACTTCTCTCAGGTAGCAAACTACGAGTGTGCGCCAAGGACAGCCAGACTGGCTTCTGTCTATCTTGTTGTTTCGGAACACTTGCAACTGCCCCGAGCACAGCGTGGTGGATGATGTAGTGCCTCTGCAGCGGCGCCAGCACTTTGTCAAAGATTGCCCCCGTGCGCCGCAGCGTCTGCGCGGCTGCAAGCGGCACGCCCTGAAGCAGTCTGGGCATGCACGGCAGCCGCGTCTGCGAAACTTTCCTCTTGCAAAAGTCTGCCGAGGCGGCGCTATGCCAGGCGCTGCCATGACTTCCTGTTCACGGGCACCACGGGTTGCCTCACGGCCGCAATGGTAAGACCATAAGCTGACCAGCTTGCACAGCAAAAGCGTACGAAGGGCACCGGCAGCTTTAGCTCGCGTGGCACCGCGCCGCGCTCGAGCCATGCTCTCGCGCGCTGCGCTTGCAGGGCGAGGGTTACCGGCCGGCTCAAGTGCTGAAAGGGCGCTGCGGACCCTCGTGCGCTGAGTGCAGTGATGGGGCTGTCCTGGCTGACTGTGTGCCTCAGAGGTGAGGGATGGCACGCTGACAAGCGAGCAGCGCGTCTGGGTAGCGGCTGCTGCATGCATGACAGCAGGCACCAGCGCTCCACAGCGACGCTCATTGCAGTGGTGTGCAGAAGTCGCCCTGCATACTGTTAAAGCGCATGGAGGTGGATGCGGCTGCGCGCCGCTGGCAGAGGCTGCAGGGCGCCATGTTCTGGCCCTGGTCCCAATTGTGTAACACACACCTTACAACACCTCACAAGGCACTATGCCACAGGCACTATACTAGAGATCCCTCCCAGAGGAGGACTTGCATGGTGCGGTGTACTGCATGCTGCACACAGCACAGCTTTGACAGAGCAAAGACTCTTTGCCCTACCCAAGTAAAGATGCAGCCGCGGACTTTGTGCAGGATGCAACAGGCATGCCCGTGCACACTGCGCACACTGGCAATGCACGCGCTTAATAATGCCAGCTCCTGCACAGCCAGAGGCAGATACAGTTTGCCCAGCCCAGTGGCACCAAGCGCCAGGCCATAACACCACTAGCTCCTACCAGGACTAACGCCAAGCCATGTCGCAGAGCGGGTCTGCATCAATCTGGCTGGTCTAAATTGCCGACAACCTGCTCAACACGCCCCAGGTTGCGCAGCGCAGCCGCCGCCCACTCATGCGCCGACGCCGAGCTGGCGCATGCGAGCACGCCCTCCAGGGCTGCACCTCCCCCGCATGCCCTCACTGCTTCCCGGCTCTGCCCGCTCTCTCTGGTCAGATTCACGAGCGTGCCAACAGTGGTCTTATACAATGCAGCAGAGCCACCAGGCGCCAGCAGCCCCACCAGCGCTGCGGCGCCCCCACACTCCCGCAGGGCGTCCTCGTTATTAATGTTATCGCGTCACAGGCTTTGCAGCGCCCCAGCCGCCTCCTCACGCAGGGCCGCAGAGCCGCCGGGCGCCAGCAGCCTGACCAGAGCCGCCACGCCCCCGCACTCCCTGATGTTTTCATTGCTGTCAAAGGACACGGTCCACAGCGCCGCAGCAGCGGGCTCATGCACGACAGCAGAGCTGCCAGGCGCCAGCAGCCTCACTAGCGGAGCAATGCCCCCGCACCATCGCATGCAGACCGCGTTCTGGGCGTTGTGCAAGCATACTTTCTGGAGCGCCCAAGCCGCCTGCTCATGCAGGGCCGCAGAGGCGCCGGGCGCCAGCAGCCCGACCAGCGCCGCGACGCCCCCGCACTCCCTCACGCTGTCGCGGTTCTGGGCGTTACGAAAGCACAGGTTGCCCAGCGCCGCGGCCGCCATCTCAGGCGCACCAGCAGGTTCGCCGGGCGCCAGCAGCGCGACCAGCGCTGCGACGCCCCCGCACGCCCTCGCGCTGTCCCTGTTCTGGGCGTTGTCAACGCACAGGTTGCAGAGCGTCCAAGCCGCCTCTGTGTGCACGGCCGCAGAGCTGCCGGGCCCCAGCAGCCCGACCAGCGCCGCAATGCCTCCGCACTCTCCGATGCTGTCCCTGTTCTGGACGTTACTAAAGCACAGGTTGCCCAGCGCCGCAGCGGCCTGCTCGTGCACGGCATCGGTCCAGCCAGGCGCCAGCAGCCCGACCATCGCCGCCGCGCCACCGCACGCGATGGCGCTGTCCTGCCTGTTGTCCTTGAGCAGGGTCGCCAACGCCAGCGCGGTACGCTTCTGCGCAGCAGCTTTCCTGACTCCCGCGACCTCCTTACGCAGCACAGGCGCGACCTGCTAGCAGTCCATCCAGCGCAGGCATGGCCCCACACTCCCAGACACCATCCTGGTCCTGGACCGGGACATTGGTTTGCTGGACCGCATGTGCAGCTTACAACGCGTCTGCAGCCTGCTGAGGCACAGTAAAATGCTAGGCGCGAGCGGCTTACCAGCGCCACAGAGTAGGCCTCTTGTGCAGGCTCCTCGCGGCCTTGTTGTTCGTGCCCAAGCTTCGGCCGCATGCAGCGCACAGGCGGGCTGCCAGGCTCGAGGTCGGCCGGGCATGGAGCAGCCCTCCCCGTCGGCAGCGCTGCAGCCCCGGCCCTGGAGCAGGACGCGGGGCTCGGTCAGCTTACGGACCCACGCTGGCTGTGGCGCTGCGCGGGGACGTGCAGCCCGGACGTCGACCCCAGTCTGCGAAAGCAGGACCTCAACACAGGCAAGCATGGCAAGGAGGCAGGGAATGGTGACGCTGCTGCCGCACCTGCGCGCCGGCATCAGGTTGCCCGCGCTTCATCAGGCCGGCTGCTGTGCACTCGGTGGCACTTGCACCAGGACAGCGCTGAGGCGCTGGCAGTGGCTGCAGGCTGCTGGGCAGGTCACCTGCATTGATGGATCAAGTCAACAGCCACCCATGGATGTGCCATCAAAGTGCCTGGTCCCGCCCATTCTGACTCAGCTCAGCAGATGTGCGCTCTGGCGGGCCTGGCAGCAAGGGCCGCCGCGCAGGTCGGGGTGCCTCGAGGCCGGGGCCCCGTGCTGGCAGCCGCGGCCACGTGGCCCCTGCGCGCAGCCGACCTGACGCGCCCCGATGCGGTGGCTCTGCTGACGCCCGTGGTGTATACACCACGGCTCAAGCAGGCTGTGACGAGGGAGGGCGGCCTCGCCCTGCACAAAGCCAGGCTCGTGTACAGGGGCGAGGCCGTCGGCACCTTGGCGAGCATCGTGCGGCGCGTCCTTTGGCGCTGCTAGCCTGGCTGGAGCGGGGCGGTGAGGACATGTGCCCGGCCTGGGTGGTGGACATACCGCTGGCGCTCTGCACCATGCTCAAGCGCCCCTTCGTCGTGCGGGCGGCCGCCAACCCGCCGCACGGCCATCCGCGAGGCTGCAGAGAGGTGAGCGCGCGGCGCACGCGCTCCCCGGTCTGCAGGCTGCGCGCGCGCCGAGGCGGCCGCGCTCGCGCTCACCACTCGCGTAGCCGCAGGTACGCGGCGTGCGACATGTACGGCCTGGCCGCGAGCGCGGCCACGTCGTGGGCGGCGCTGGCGGCGAGCAGCCCAGACAGCGGCAGCGCTGGCGCCCTGCTCGCCGTGTACGCACCCATACTGCAGCAGGTGCGGCGATGCCGCGCGGCAGGCCCGCCCCGCGCGGGCCGCGTCCCAGCCAGCGCCGCGCCGCGCAGGCAGTCTTCCAGTGGAGCAGGGCCGACGCTTTAGAGGCGCTGGCCAGGGCGAGCGCGGCCGCCGCCTCGCCTGCGGTCCCGACCGCGGTCCTGGCGCAGTACCACTGCGGCCTCTGCGCGGTGCTCGCGTGGCTGGCCGGCGCCCCGGCCCTGCCGCCGCGCTCCTCGCCCTTTACGCCCGAGGCGGCCGTCTTCTCGGACCGCAGGAGCGTCCCGAGCGCCGCCTCCGAGCGCGCGCGCGCGCGCGACCCGCTGCGCGCACTCCACGTGCCGAGCGTGCGGCTGACCGCGGCCCGCCCCGCCGCAGCACCTGGCCGCTGCGCCGCTGCTGTTCGACGCGGCGCCGCGCGCCGCATACCTGAAGGCCTTCTGCAGCGCGCCTGCGGGCGACCTGGTCATCAGCGTCCTGGAGCGGGGCTGTGCGGGGGCTGCGGTGCGCGCCCGACGCGCCGCGCAGGCAGCGCGCTGGGGCTGGGACGCTGGATGCGCGCGAGCGCGCGCGGCCGTGCGCGCAGGCGGCCCCGCCGCCGACCTCTGCATCTGCGGGGTGACCCTGCACAGCGCGCGCTGCGATCCAGGCGCACTCCGGCGCGCGCCGGCTCGACCCAGAGGTGGAGCAGCGCCTGCAGGCGCTGCTGGTCGTCCGCGTGGCCCCGCTGCTGCGCTACCTGCAGCTGTGAATGTGCGGTGCGCGCCGCCTCCACAACCCTTTCCCGCGCGGCTCGCACGGTGCGTCGCAGGGCCGGGCGCCCGCGTCCTCGCGCCAGGTCTCTGGCCGTCGGGGGCGCCGCCGCTGCGCCGCGGGCGACTCGCCGCGGCTCTGGGCAGCGCCGCGCGCCGCAGGCCCGCGGCGTGTCCCGACCGCGCTTGCGTGCGTAGCCGCCAGCGCGCTGGGCGAGCTGCTGAGCTCCAGGGAGCTGTGCGCGCGCGTGACCGGCGAGGAGCGCGCTTGCAGCATGCGCAGCCTGTGCGCCATGCTGCATTGGGCCTCACAGCGCACCGCCGACCTGGTGCGCGCGCGTGGGGCGAGGGCGCGCACGGGCAGCGCCCGGCGGTGCAGGTGGCTGGTGCAGGCGGCGCGGCGAGGCGATAGGTTATGCTGCGTGACAATCAACAAGGTATGTGAGCTGCAAGCGGCACAGCGTGTGACTCTGTGACGTCAGAGGCCTCCAGCACACCCAGGACCAGGACAGCGCCAGGGGAGTGCGGGCGCGTCGCCGCGCTGGTTGCGCTCCTGGGGGCTCTCTGTTGCTCTGGGGCACGCGGCTGCCGGTGCACTGCACAGCCTGTGCTCCCAACACCCTGGACCAGGGCTGTGACCAGAGAGCAGGGGTGTCAAGGCGCTGGCGGCGGTGCTGGCGCCCGGTATCCCTGCTGCCATGTATCTGAGAGAAAAGGCGGCCGCCGCATTGAGCGAGCTCGCGCGGTGACAACACCTGGACCATGGCCCGTTCCAGGGAGGCGCGGCGTTGCAGCCCCATGGAGCTGCTGGCGCCCCCCGTTCCTCCTGCTATGCATGGTGAGGCTGCCGGTGCGACGGCGCGCAGAGCCGGAATGGTGCCTGGATGCGGGGTCATCCAAGGTGTGCTTGCATGCACCAGCATGGTGCGGCTGTGTCTGGCGCATGCGCTTGCGGCGGTGCTGCTGGGCATGCTGCCACACTGCCACATGTTGTCATGGGTAGCTCGGGTATATTACGGACAGCCACAGCGTGTTGCTTTGCTCCACGGCCGCTGCTCAAGGGTCAGTCCGTCAGAAACATGCACGAGCTGTCCTCGCGTCTGCATGTGGGGCAGCAGCAGCACTCGTCGAACGTAGCACTGCAACTTGTTCTCAAACAAAAATTTTGCAACAAGAGCTCCGCTCTCTGTCCGAAGCTCGCCTCTGTGATGCAGAGTGTGTGCTTACGCTTCATGCGCGCTTGTGTCACAGCAGACAACGCGTGTGCCACCATGCAAGCAGTCTCTGCTGGCCGCCGCCGGCAAGATTGGGCGCATGCATCATGCGCTTATGGCTCTGATCTTCCGCTGGGTTGGCTAAAAATGCCTTCCTGAGTTTTGTTTTGGGGTGCAAGATGTTCCAGCAGTCTGCCCACCTAGCTAGGGCTGCCCCGGCGGGGGCCCAGCCATGTCAACATGCAGGACTCTCACACACACTGTAAGGCTAGCACCAGGTGAGTATGTGCGCCCTGGCAGGCCTGCCGGCGCGGGCCGCCGCGGGGCTCGGGGCGCTCGAGGCGGGGGCGCCAGCGCTGGCAGCCGCTGCCGCGTGCCCGCTGCGGCTGGGTGACCTGCTGGATGCAGCAGACCTGCTGTCGCCGCTCCTCGTGCCAGACCTTTTCCAGGTCGCGGCAGTCGAGGCGGGCACCACGCTGCGCGAGGCCAGGCTCTTCTATGAGGGCGCTGGCGCGGCCGTGGCCCGCATGCTGGCGGGCCTGGCACGGCGCTTTGTGTGGCGCGACCTGCTCGCTGCGCAGCGGGGGGCCTCGGCGGGTCGAGGAGCGAGAGTGCAGGCTGCCGACCTGCTGGTCCTGGCTCTTCAGACGCTGAGCCTGATGCTGTCCTGCCCCTTTTCGACGAACGAGGGCCCCGAGCGGAGCGCCGCCATCCGCGAAGCCGCTGCGGGGTGAGCGGGCGCTGCTGCCTGCAGCCCAAGCGTGCGCCGCCGCCGCCGAGTCGGCCCGGCTCACGCGCCGCGCCGCTGCGCATGCAGGTACGCGGGCTGCGACGTGTATGGCCTGGCTGCAGGCCTGGCGGCGTCGTGGGCGGGCCTGGCGGCGGGCAGCAAGGACGCGCTGCAAATGTGTGTGGCCTACTCGCTGCTCGTCGGATGCGCACCCCTGCTGCAGCGGGTGCGCCCGTGCCTGCCCGCCGCGCCGCAGGCCGCCCTGCGCCGGGCCGTTCCACACCAGGGCCGCGCGCCGCGCAGGTGGTCGAGCCCTGGTGCGTGGCGGACGAGGCGGAGGCGCGGGGCGAGGCTGGCACGCCGCGCCTGGCCTGCCTGGAGCAGTACCACTCCAGCATGGCCGCCGTGCTCGTCTGGCTGACCAGCGCGCCGGACATCTTGCCGCCTCACGCGCTCGCAGCGGAGAGCGGGCTCGCCAGAGGCCGCGAGAGCAACCTGCACGCCGCCTCCCGAGTGCGCGCGCCGCGCGCCCCGCTGCCTGCGTTCCTGGCACCCGGGCGCCTGGCAGACCGCTGCCCGGCCTGCGGCAGCACGTGCACTGCGCGGCGCTGCTGTACGTGCGGCTGGAGAAGGCCGACAAGGCGCCGCACGCCGCATACCTCGAGGCCCTCAGCAACGCCGGAGGCGACCTGCTGGTGGCCGTCACGGAGCAGGCGCTGTTTGCGAGCCGCGGCGCGCAGAGCGGCGCAGGTGAGCGGCGACCCGGGCCCCGCCTCGCACCGACATAGGCACATGTGTTTTGGCCGAGACCAAGCCGCCTCGCGACCCCGCAGGCGGCCAGCTGGCAGGGCCCTCGCAAAGGGCTCTGTGCAGCATAGACTGCGCGGTGCTGGCGTACTGTTCGCTGCTCGCGGACGCTGCCGACCCGCTCGAGCCGGAGGAGGAGCAGCGGCTGCTGGGCGGCCAGGCGCTGCTGGGCGACCGCGTGGCCCCGCTGCTGCTGCGCTGCCTGCAGATGTGGGAGCGCGGTGCGCAGCGCCTCGTGTCCTGTGCGCGCGCGGCCGGCGGGGGGGCCGCTGGCTGGGCTTGAGAGCCTGCCTTCGGGCCTGGGCATGCCACTGGGCGAGCCGGCTGCGGGCATTGAGCTGCGCTGCAGGCGTGCACCCAAGCGCCTGCCAGCGCGGCGGCGTGCCCGGGCGCCTGGTCTTCCACGTGAGCGGGTCGGGGTGCGGGTGCCGCAGCAGCTGCGCGCTGACCGGCCTGCGCCGCGCAGACCCGCGGCGGATCCCAGACGCCGTCGGCTGCCTGTGCAGCGAAATGGTGGCGCGCATGATGAGCGTGAGGCACATGTGCGAGCGCGTGCCCGGGAAGGAGCGTGCACGCTGCATGCGCCGCCTGTACACCATCATGCGGTGGCTGTCGCAGCGCATCGCAGAGACGGTGCGCACTTATTCAGAGCGGCGCAGGCTTGAGCAGAGCAGGGCGCCCCCGAGCCGGCGGCCCGGTCGCGCGGCGCCCCTGGGGCGCCAGTAAGAGTCTTGTTGTGGCTCCGGTTAAGTGTGATGCACGCATTGAAGTGTCTGTCTGACACGCCTGCCAGCGGTGACCGGGGCAGGACGCGCACACAACCTTGACACCGCTGGCTTGATTCTTCGCTCGCCTGGCAGCAGCGGTTGCAGCCTGTCGGCAGTCGCGCGCGCGTCAGCGCGGCCGCTCGGCGCAGGACGCGCACGAGGCGGGCGCGCCCACCGACGCAGCGCCGGCCGGCTGCGATGTGCACCAGCTGCGCGGCACGCTGCGGGACATCATCTGCTGCCACGTCCCCTGGTCGTGTCTGGTGCGGCCCGAGCCGGCGCCCTTGCTGCAGCGCGTGCACGCGGGCGCCGCATCCGCCCGTGGCATGACCGCAGGGGTGCATGCCGCAAAATGTGCCAGGGGGCAGACGCGCCCGGGCCTGTGTGGCGCCAGGCAGAGCACTCTGCGCTGTGGTCGGCACGCGCGGGCGGCGGCGTGCAGCGCGGCCTGGCACGCGCGCAGGCGGGGGAGCCGGACATCCACAAGGGCGCGGAGCGGCGCCAAGGCCTGCTCCCGCTCGCCCTGGCAGCGCTGGAGGCGGCGCTGAGGCGCATGCCGGACGCTCTGGCCGCGTTGGACCGGCGCGCCGCCGACGCGTTTGCGCGTCAGGCGCGCATCCCGAGTCCCGGAGCGCCGTAGCGCACGGGCTGCGCCCTCGCAGCTGCACGCCTGGCCGCTCGTGCAGCGCGCCGACAGCGTAGGGGCCGCTCGGCCACCGACGCGGCTGCCAGCGCGCAGGCGGTGGCGCATGCGGCGGTGGTGCTGCTGGCGGCGGGCCCCGACCAGCCTGCTCCGCCGGCTGCCAAGGCGCTGCTCGCGACGCTGGCCAAGCTGCACGCGACGCGCGCGGCCGGCGCAGGGCCCTGGGTGAGCTGCACCGGCGTCTGCGGCGCCGCGGCCGCTGCGGCAGCCAGAGGCGGCACGAGACATGCGTGAGGACCTTGTCGATCCGCCGCGCCTGCCCGCGACGCGTCGTGGCGCGCGGGCAGGATGCGCTCGTGACCTGGGTTCCCCAGCTGCTGGTGCCGAATGCGAGGCTGTGGGGGACCGGGAATGCCCTGCCGGCGGAGCTGCTGCCGTACGCGGCGGCGCAGCTGCTGCCCGTGCTGCTGCTGCCGCCCGAGCGCGTGCGCGCGCTGGACCCCGGGGTCTTCCTTTCAAGGGCGGTGGTGCGCACGCCGCCTCCCACTGCGCGGATTTTGGAGGAGCGGCGGAGCGCGGCCGAGGGTGGCGGGAGCGAGCCGCGCTCGGCTCTGCCGGCGCGCAGGCCGTCGCCGGGCAGCTCGAGGCGTGCCAGGAGGACTGCCAGGCGATCGTGCTGGCGTGCCCGGGCCTGGTGCCCTTTGTCGTGGAGGCGCTGCGCGCGCTGGCCGAGCGCTGTGCGCGCCTCCCTGAGTGCTCACAGCCGGCTGGGAGCTGTTGGGCGGCCGAGGCGGTCGCGTGCTTGGTCACGCAGCTGGGAGCGTCGTGTCGGACAGCAGCGCGCGCGGCGCATGCTTGCACCTGGGGCGGCAAGCGCTTGCGAGGCGCCCTGACGCGCGGCAGGCGGCTCCCACCAGGGCGCTGCGGGCGCACAAGCACGCCGGGCTCTGACGACCTGCATGCCCGCCACATTTGCAAGCTTGTGCACACGGGGCTGACGGCCCGGCGCACCCGCCCGCAGTTGAGGCACCGCCCGGCGCGCGCGCACCAGGCTGCGGAGCGGCCAGCGGCGGCGGCGGCGGCAGCCCGCATGGAGGCAGCCCGTACGCTGACTGGACCTGGCACGCGATGACGGAGGTCATGGACGCGCTGGGCGGCGTCGCGAGCCTGGCCGGCGCGTCGCGCGCCCTGGCCGCGGCGCTCGTGCGCGCCGGGGCGCTGGGCGCGGCGGCGAGCCTGGCGCGGCGCTTTGCGCTCGCACACCGGGACCAGCGCGAGGACAGGGCCGCGCTTGCGGCGCCGCTCATGCAGGCGGTGCTGCGCGCCGTTGGGCGGCACGTGCCGGAGGTGCGCGCGCGCCTCGCTGCATCCCCGCTTCCTGCTTGCGGGCGCTGGTGGGCAGAGGCGTGCGGGCGCCGCGGCTGGCGGCCCCGCTGTTGTTGGATGATATGGACAACAAGAGCTGCAGCGTGCGTCCCGCGCGCAGCTCCAGCACGCTTGTGTGTTCCGATCGGGCCGCCCCAGCATGCGCATGCATTGGACGACGCGCACGCTCCCGGCACCCTGCTTGCGCGCTTGGGGCTTGGGGCCTGACGAGCTCGCGCCGGCCGCCTGCACAGGCGGGCGACGACTGCTGGACGGCGAGCGATGCCGCCCCGTCAGGGCGGGCGAGCGCGGTCGACCAGCTGGCCGCCATGGCGGCCGCCGTCGCGCGCTTCGAGGCCGAGGTTGCGCCGCACATCGCCGCGGAGGGCCAGCCAGAGGCCAGCCTGGAGGACCTGCGCCTGCGCACGCCCGCGCTGCGCCCCGTGGGCTGCCGGTGCACGGGGTGCGGCGCCCCGCAACTCGCAGCGTGCCGGCCAGGAGCCTGCTGCCACCACTGCCCCCGGCTCGCGAGCGCGCCGGGCGCGCGCAGGTGCCGCAACCTGTCCGGCGCGTCGGAGGCGGGCCTTCGGACGCAGCTGTGCTCCGGCTGCAACGCCGCGCGCTACTGCTCGGCCGCGTGCCAAAAGGCGGCCTGGCGCGCGGGCCACAAGGGCGCGTGCCAGCGCCTGCGAGCGCGCGCCTGACAGCAGCCGCCTGTCGCGCGCGCCCTGCGCGCTGCTGCGTGCAGGCTGATGCACAGCGCGGATACGCTGGCGACCGCCTCTCCCGCAGTCGCTCGATGTGTGCCAGCACGCAGGAGCCTGAAGACGTTGGCAGCCTTTCGCCGCCGCACAGACGCCTGCAGGGACCATCCTGCTGGCCGCTGTGGGGTGGCGAGAGCCGCTGGCCGTGGATGCGGCCCTGGGCGCGTTGCGGGTAAGTGCACCGCCCTGCAGGGCAGAGCTGGTTGCCTGCAGAGCGTGCACTGTCCCAGTGGCTGGCCGGCCTTGCTGTGAGCGTGCCCGAGCACACGCAGCGTTTTGGACAGGCACCAGTGCGTCTACATGTGGCAGGACCGCAGACCTGGGGAGAGATGGGATTGCACTTTGGCTACCTGTTGCTCCTCTTACTTCAGCAGTCCTGTTGTAAAGTGGTGCAGAACGTTGATATGCACGTGCAAGAAAGAAATGCGTACAGTCAGCCGTTTATATGCACACTGCATACCAGCCGGCAGGTGCCAGCAGCTCTGCTTGTGCCGCAACGACCCTGCACTCCTTGATGCTATCCTGGATTGCTGCGGTGTTCCGCGCCCACTCACCTGCAAAAACGCACACGGTCCCTGCGCTGCCATGCAGCCGCCCGACGGCAATAGCCCAGGGCCACTTATTTTTGTGTAACAGCTGGTGTCGTCTGAGAGACAACTCAGGCACATGCAGGCAGCTCCGAGGCACTTGCAGCCTACCTGGGCCAGAGGCAGGGTCTCCGCACCTTTCCACACAGAGCACTCAGCCAGCGCAAGCTCACCGATCTGCGCACCGCGGCTCCTTGCTCCCTGCACCAATGGCTGCCTCGGTGCTGCCCCTGATCGCGCTCGTCCTGGTGTCCCTGCATGTCGGCAACGCTGCGAGCATGGGGCCCGCCCTCAGAGGTGCGCCCGGCGCGGCCTGAACGCCTGCCCGCCGTGTGCTGCCGCCTGCCGCGCTGAGCCACTGGGACGCGTGCGACCACACATGTTCAGGTCCCGTGAGCGGCGTTACGGCAGTGCGGTCACACTGACGCTGACCAGTGCCCTGCGCTCGCACGCAGGGCGCAGGCTGCTGTGCGACGGGGTCCTGTGCCCCGTCACCGGCGCCCGGCGCGGCGACCAAGGGACCCAGGCTGCCAGACCCGCAGCCCGCACCCTCCAGCAGGACGCCAGCCCAACTGGCCCGCCCACCGGAGAGTGGCTAGGTGCAGGTGCGCGCAGCACTTCACAGCGTTCTGCCCTGTCAGGAAGCGCGTCGCTGCGGGAGTGGGCCCCGTCCTGCAAGCGTCTGCACTGGTCCGCACACGGGCGCACCCGCAGCCTTGCTGAGCATTGCATGACCAGGCGCGCTGCGGAGCGCGGAAGGCGCAGCAGTGCTCAGCAAGTGGCGGACCGCAGCCTCACAGCTGCGGGCAGCGCAGTGACAAGACAGGCTGCTTGATAGGGGGCGTGCGGCCTGGTCTGCGTGCTCCCCGCTGCGACGGCGCACACCCGCGCTCTGCCCGGCAGCGGTCAGTCATGAGGCGCCGGCTCCAGGAACGCCGAGAGGCGCACACGCACTCGCCTGCTGAGGGGGGACGTCATGACCACACTGTGGCTCTGCGCAGAGTCCGCGTATTGGGGTCAGCAGCTGCACAACGACTGCCCGACTCGCCGCGAACGTCGCGCCGACCCCAACAAGCCAGAGTCCAGCGCCTGCGAGCGAGACCGGACCGAGTCAGCCGACGCCTATGCCGGATATGCGCTCCCACGTGCTTGAAAAGTGGAGCAGGTGCACCTGCAGCAGCAGGCCACCAGCGCCGGCCTCGCACTGGGGGTGCACCGCGTCGTGCGCCGCGGGCCTGCCTGTTCGCCGCACCTGCCTGCCTGGAACCAGGCCTGCTCTTCTTGGTTGCCCGTGGCGCAAGCGAGGCTGCGGCCGCGCCTCGAGCGCGTCCGGACCGGCTCCTCTAGAGACCATGGAGAAAGCGCCGGTGCGTGCACGTGCTGGGAGGCCGAGAGCTGTGCGGCCGGCGCAGGCTCGGGAGGCGAGGTCCTGTGCTGCTCCGGCGGTCCGCGCGGCGTGTACCGACCGCGCGATGGCGGCTTCTCCGACAGCCGGGTCGACTGCCCCAGCCGCGCGTGCGGCAGGTGCTGAGCGCCTTGAACGCGCGCACGCGCCTCAGACTGCCGACCGCGCACCTGCGGCCAGCATCGGCACTGCCACCGGCAACGAGGGCGTGACGGCGGGGCTGGGACAGACCATGGGTGCCTCCGCCTGAGCGGCCATGGGAAGCCTGGGAGGGCGGCCCGCCGCAAGCGCTCGCCCCACGTCTGGCCTACACCACGGGGCCCTGCATGCCCCTCATGTGGCCAGTACCGTCTGTGTCGCTGCGGCGCTGTGCCAGGGCGCGGGTCGAGCTGCGCGCCCACCAGGACGCCAGGCTTACGGCTTCCGCCGGGATGCCCTGGGCGCGACCTGGGGAGGACGCACGGAACGGAGAGCTCCAGTGCTCTTGGGCCCCGCCGTCATGTGGTGGTCGTTTGGTCGCCTGTTGCCGCGCGCTGCTGCATGCAGGCTGATGCACAGCGTGGAGCTTGCGCCTGCCTCTCTTGCAGCTCCTCGGTGTGTGCCAGCACGCAGGAGCGCAGCGGCTCGTGCCGCGCGGCCCGCGGCGCCTGCCTGGTGTGCGGCGCTAGAATTGTATGCGTGGCTGCTTCCCGCGAGTGCGGTGCTAGAGTGACATCCTGTGCGCTTTGGCTTGGTGACATTTTCTCTGCCGCACAGCCGCCTGCAGGGAGCGTCCTGCAGCGCTGGCTGCTTTGGGGTGCCAAGTGTCGCGGGCGCTGGATGCGGCCCTGGGCGCGTTGCGTTTCTGGACAGGCACTGTGCGTCTGTGTGGGACAGGACCGCAGAAGACCCGTAGAGGCAGCGCACGTGTTTTGGAACCGCACTTTGCGAAGGTGTTGAACACTGGTGCAGAATGTTGACGCACGTGCAAGAAAGCAGTTGCTCTACCGGCATCCTGCTCAAGTACACCGCACAGCAGCCGCCCAGCGCCAGCAGTCCAGATTCGCGACGGCCCCGCACTCCTCTTTGTGCTGTCCTGGATTGCTGCAGTGTTCCGCGGCACACTCACCAGCGCACGCGCACCCGGTCCATGCGCTGCCATACCGGCTCGCGCGGGAAACCCTAAAGCCTGTCACTTGCAATCTATCTGCGCCGCTCCTGGGATGCTCAGTGCAGATGCGCAGTAATATGCCTGTCACTTTCTGAGATCTAAAGCCACAGCGCCTCACTGATCTGCGCACGGCGGCTGCTGCACGCTCCTGCGCAATGGCTGCTTCGCTGCTGTCCCTGGTGGCGCTCGCGCTCGTGACCCTGCACGTCAGCAGCGCTGCGAGTGTGGGCCCCGGCCTCAGAGGTGCGTCTTGCGCGCCCGATCGCAAACACAACACCTTGCGCGCTTTGATCGTGTTCTGGCGCCGGTCCTTCAAGGTGCCGTCTGCGTGTGCTGGTCAGGCTGGTCCAGATCGAGCTGTCCCAGGGCTGCTTGCTCGTGGAGTGCGCTGATCAACTGTGGGCCTGCGCACAGGTCGCAAGATGCTGTGCAACGGCGTCTTCTGCCCGGTCATCAACGCCTGGCACGGCGACCAGACGACCCAGATCACCAGACCCACAACCCGTCCACCTAAGCCGTCGACCCCGAGCGCACCCGGAAACGGGGGCCTCTCACGTGAGTGCACCACTCTACACCCCTCTGCCCCTTGTCGCTTGGCGCGCCGTTGTTAGCAGTGGGGCCCTGTCGTGCGGCGTGGGTCCAGACAAGAGTGCCAATGTCTGCTCGCAGCTCTGTTGAGTACGGCCTGGTGTGCCTGGTGACGGCCTGCGAGTCTTTGGAACCGCAACTGTGACAGGCCGCTTCTTCACAGCTGCGGGCAGCACAAAGGGTAGGACAGGCGCTGTTCTTGATGTGCGGCCGGGTCTGTATGCACTCTGTTGCGGCACTGCACCCCTGCGCTTTGTCTGGCATCAGGAGCTCGGGGTGAAGGCCTCTCACAGCTGCCAGCGCTTCTGAAAACAAGCCTGCTCGACCGCACTTACCTGCTCAGAGAGTCATAACATTACGTGTGGCTCTGCACAGAAGCCAGTGCCGACAAACTGCGAAGCGACTGCCGCAACCGCGACTCGGCCGCGTGCAAGAGGGATGCAACCATCGTGGAGGACGCACATTTCTGTGCGCACTCACTCGTCAAGCTTCAAGTTGTTGCCCTGCAGCCCACCTGCGGTAGCACGCCACCAGTGCCAGCACATCGCCTGGACTGCACAGCGCCCTTCGCACGTGATGCTGTCCTGTTGCCGTAATTCCTGCCTGGAACCCAGATGCCTGCAATCATGCTTGGTTCCTCGTGTCGCGACGCAGGGCAGTTGTGGCCGTGACTCAATCGTCTGTGAAGACTGTGGGGCTGCGCTGGTAGGTCCGCTGCCTGTGCTGGGAGTCTGAGAGGCCGTGTGGCCTGTGCAGGCCCCAATGGCGGAGTGCTGTGCTGCTCGAACGACCGCGGCGGCTACAGTGCGTACGCTGGAGCAATGCAGGGGACTGGATCAGGTACAACACTCGTCTGTCGCAACAAGGCGTGTCGCAAGCAGTGCTGAGCGCCTTCGAGATGCCAAGGCGCCCGAACTCTGTCTACGCACCGGCGACCAGCTCCGGCACTGCCCCAACGACGGCGTGACAGAGATGCTGCGCACTATTTTGGATGCCTCTGCCTGAGCAGCCATGGGATTGCTCGGGAGGGCGCCCGCCGCACCGCTTGCCCCTTGTCCGATGGATAGCCCCGGGCACTTCGGGGCCTAGCTATGTCATGCACCGTCTGCATCGTCATGGCGCCGTGTCAGGGCGCAGGCCCAGCTGCAACTCTGCGACGCAGAGTCACCGGGCTTGTGCCTCCCCTCCTGGTAGCAGAGATGGTGCGACCTTTGCGCGGGGCCCCCTTGCTGCTTTTCCTGCATGCAGTGCCAGGTATTGCTTGCAGCGCTTTCAGAAACTTTTGGCGACGAAGGAGACCCCAGGCAGCATGCCAGGCTGTGGGCAGCGGCGATGTGCATTGGGTTAGGCACCGCGCATAGTTTTTGCAACAGCTGCAGTGGATGTGGCTGTGCCTTCACGCGAAAGAAGTATGTCCAAGGACATGCAGCCCTGCATGCTGCGTTGCATGCAGTGGGTGAAGCAGATGCAGTATGATTAGGGAGGTTCCTGGGCCTCCAGTACATAGGAGCTCTAGAGGCTGCTGACATGCAGCGTTGTAAATTGTGTACTCAGCAGCCATGACATTTCGAGGCGCGTACTAGCCCTCTGCCACGCCAGCGCCCCGCTTTCTGGTCCAAGCCAGGGTGAGCGCAAGACTGTCATCCTCCACTCGGCTCTCGACTTGGCAGGCAGAGGTTGCGTTCCTGCCGCACCGACGTGCACCGTTCCAGATAAAAAATGTATTTTTAGCCCTGCAAGCTGCCCCCCCACAACACCTGGGCAGGCTTGTAAGTGAAGGCACTTGCCGCCTACCTGCGCCCTACCCTAGCTGCCTGTGGCTCCAATAGAACTAGCTGAAAAAAAAACTTGCATTCCACACAGTGCAGGCTCCCTCGATCTGCGCACGGCGGCCTGATCTGCGCTGCTTGCCCCCTGCATAAAAATGGCTGCCTCAGTATTGCCCCTGATCGCGCTCGTCCTGGTGACCCTGCACATCGGCGACGCTGCGAGCGTAGGCCCTGCCTTCAGAGGTACGCCTGGTGGGACCTAATGGCCTGCCCACCGTGTGTCGTTGCCTGCCGCGCTGAGCCACTGGGACGCATGCGCCGCATGTGTTTAGGTCCACTTGAGCGGCGTCACGGCAGTGTGGTCACACCGACGCTGACCAGCGCCCTGCGCTTGCACGCAGGGCGCAGGCTGCTGTGCGACGGGGTACTCTGCCCCGCCACAGACGCCCGGCGTGGCGACCAAGGGACCCAGGCTGCCAGACCCGCAGCCCGCACCCTCCAGCAGAGCGACGATCCTACGTACGATGCCAACCCAACTCGCCCGCCCAACGGACGCTGGTCAGGTGCGCGCAGCAAGTTACACCGCTCTGCCTGTCAGGGAGCGCATTGCTGCGGGAGTGGGCCCCGTTCTCTGTTGCTCGTGAGCGCCTGCGCTGGTCCGCACAAGGGCGCACCCGTAGCCTTGCTGAGCGTTGCCTGCCTCGGCGTGCTGGGGCGCGCGGAAGGCGCAGCAGTGCTCAGCGGTGGCGGCCGCAGCATCATAGCTGCAGGCAGCGCAGTGGCAAGACAGGCTGCTTGATAGGGGGCGCGCGGCCTGGTCTGTGTGCTCCCCGCTGCCGCGGCGCACACCCGCGCTCTGCCTGGCAGCGGCCGGGACCCGAAGCGCTGGCTTCAGGAACGCCGAGAGTCGAGCACACTCGCCTGCTGAGGGCGACGTAGTGACCACACTGTGGCGCTGCGCAGACGCCGACTTTGCGGCTCAGCGCGTGCGCGACGACTGCCGCGACCGCGGCTCCAGTGCCTGCAACCAAGACCGGGCCCAAGCAGTCGACAGCCAAGCTGCCTGTGCGCTCCCACATGGTTGAAACCTGGTGCAGGTCCACCTGCAGCAGCATGCCACCGGCGCCGACCTCGCGCTTGGGTTGCACAGTGTCGTGCGCCGTGAGCCTGTCTTGTCGCCGCACCTTTCCGCCTGGAACCAGGCCTCCTCTTCTCAGTACCCGTGGCGCAAGCAAGGCTGTGGGCGTGCCTCGAGTGTGCCTGGAGGGTCTCCCTTTGAACACCGCGGAGGACGCGCTGGTCCAGTCACGTGCTGGGAGGCCGAGGGCCGTGCGGCCGGCGCAGGCTCCGGAGGCACCGTCCTGTGCTGTGCCAGCGGACCGCGCTACACGTACCAGCCATACAATGGAGCGTACTTGGGCGGCCAGATCGACTGCCCAGCCGCAAGTGCGGCGGTTGCTGAGCGCCTGCAAGGCGCAAAGGCGCCTCGATCGTCGCCCGCGCACCGGCGAGCAATATCGGCACTGCCGCCAAAGGCTGCGTGACGGGGGGCTGGGACAGACTCTGGGTGCCTCAAGTGGAGCAGCTATAGGCAGCTATGGCAGGGCGGCCCGCCGCAAGCGCTCGCCCCGTGTCTGGCCAACACCACAGGGCCCTGCATAGCCCTGGTATGGCTCGCACCGTCTGTGTCGCATCGGCGCCGTGGGCGCGGGTGGAGCTGGGCGCCCACCAGGATTCCAGATTCATGGCCTCCCCCAGGATGCCCTGGATGCGGCCTTTGGGAGGATGCACTGAATGGAGAGCTTGAGTGCTCTTTGGCCCCGTCGCCATGTGGTGGCATGTTTCAGAAGTATGCCTAGCCCTTCACGGCGCGCGCGCTGTAGCGTGGCACCGTGTGGACCATAGATAGCTCCCAGGGGCCGCTGCCGCGTTTGTTTGCAGAGCGAGTCGACTGTATCCCTGGCCAGGGAGTTTGTCCTCGCCTCCAGCGTGCAGAAGCTCTCGCTACAGCGCAGAGTGTTTCAAGTGCAGATTAAGGTGTCCTGCCTGACTGCCCAATGGCGGACCGGGTGTTCACCCAACACACATGTACATCAAGTGTTGGGACCCGTTGGAAGGGGAATGAACCCGGGGTGGTCCTGGCCGTCGTGCTGGGCCCGCTGACCAGCTACGTACAGACCTGTGGGGCAGTCATGACACAGCCGCACGCGGGGCGCTCACCTGTGTCTGCTGACCTGGCCGAACGGGACTTGTGGACCGGTTGCGTTGGTTTGCGCATGACCATAAACAGCCACAGTTGGCTGATAGACGGCTGTGATTCATGCCAAGTGATTGCTGTGCACACGCATACAGGTGCTCCACGCGTATGATCCGCCTTTGCTGCCACTGCTGGTATTATGGTGCTGCCAAGCCAAGGTCATCCTGTGTCCTGGCAGCCAGCCTAGAGGGTTCGCGGGCATCGCAGCACAAACTGCACAGAGAGCATGGCTTTGCACGAGCCGGCTCTTCCTGGCATGCGGCCTGTAACTGTTCTTCCCGCAACTCTTGTTGTGCGCAGGGCACAGCGCATCGAGGTATGCCCCACGCCCAGCCTGCCCCAGGCTTCTTGCTTCAACTTGCGGCATACGGGGAAGGCCGCCTCTCCGCTATGTTGAGCGTGGCAGCCCGGCGTGGTTGGCGGTCACGCGGCGCGGACACGTATTGGCTCGGCCACGGCCGCCCTGTACACCAGCAGGCTGCACTTGCGTTGCACTTGTGACTTTGAAGCATCCTGGTCCCAGAAGCTGTCCTGTTTCAGGGATGGCGCAGGCACACGCTGTGCTGCCAGGGACGGCTGGCGTTTGACGGATGTTCTGCTGTGCATTGAGGTGACTGCAGCTGCACTCGGTGACAGCGCCTCGCTGGATACCGCCAACAAAAAGCGTGAATATCAGCAGGCCAGTGCTCCACGCTAAGGCAGACAGCCGGTTCCCTGCAACGAAGGATCTATCACACAGCAGCAGTGTGCACCCGCCGGCTGCAGCATTCGAGGATACCGCAGGCGCCCTGCCCCTCGCTGCGCAAATTGCTCGACAGTGCGCTTGCCTGCAAGGTTGCGCTGGTCCGGAGGTTGCGCTGGAGGAGGGTTGCAAGCATTTTGAAAAGCAAAGAGCAGCCTGGCAGGCTGGACGCTATCATCATCCCACCACAGACAGCTCGGCTGCACGCCTCCCGGTCAGAACAGGTGGCGCGCCTCTGCGTGCGACTCGTGACACACGCCGCGCGCAGCTCCTGCCGTGCCAGCGCCTCTGCGTGCGAGTCGTGACACACGCCGCGCGGAGCTCCTCCCGTGCCAGCGCTGTGCTCGTGCGCAGGCGCCGCGCCGACATGCCGTCTCGGCCCCCGGCAGCACGGCTGGATGAGCTTCCCGCAGAGGTCTGTGCTGGCGAGCTCGTGCAGCTCACACTCAGCGGCGCTGCAGGGCC
>JAABUZ0100002547.1_pt1 | contig 29890 bp, 28 predicted proteins | sample 5562091 | NCBI WGS metagenome assembly JAABUZ01 (sample SAMN12813069, study PRJNA571459) | rock metagenome | isolation source: Antarctica rocks | place: Antarctica: Victoria Land, Linnaeus Terrace sud | collected 2015-12-21
GCGGCCGCTTCGCCTGGGATATCTCCGCGGAGTGGAGACATCGGGATGACGCGGCCGCTGACACAGACACAGCAGAGGCCCACACGCTTGAGCAGTGGTCCGCCGTGTGGGCGTGGCGTCAAGATGACGCGGCCGCTGACGCCGTGGGAGCCCACCCAGCGCTTGATGAGCCGCATCGTGCGGACACGATCAGCGCTTAACCGGAGCGATTAATCGGAGAAAGGAGCGTCCAGCCATGACCGTTCAGCAGTCTCTCCCGCAAGGGGAGGAGCGTATCATCGAGACCCGCGGCCTGCGCCGCACGTTCAAGACCCGCGGCGGCGTCGTCGAGGCGGTCGCCGGGGTCGACCTCTGCGTTATGGCCGGCGAGGTCTTCGGCTTCCTGGGTCCCAATGGCGCCGGTAAGACGACCACGTTGCGCATGTTGGCGACCTTGCTGCCGCCCAGCGGCGGCGACGCGACGATCGCCGGCCGCGACCTACGCCGTGAGCCGGGGCAGGTCCGCGCGCGTATCGGCTACGTCGGCCAGCGTGGCGGGACCGATCCCAAAGTCACCGGCCGCGGCGAGCTCATGTTCCAGGCGCGTCTCTACGGGTTGGGCGCGACGGCGGCGCGCCGCCGCGCCGCCGAGCTCCTCGCTACGCTAGAACTCGAGGCTGCCGCCGACCGGCCCACGGAGACCTACTCCGGCGGCCAGCGCCGTCGCCTCGACATCGGGCTGGGGCTGATCCACCACCCGCAGTTGCTGTTCCTGGATGAGCCCACCACCGGCCTCGATCCGCAGAGCCGCGCCCGCCTGTGGGACGAGATCCGCCGGCTGCGCGACGGCGGCATGACCGTCTTCCTGACCACGCACTACCTTGAGGAGGCGGACGCCCTGTGCGATCGCCTGGCGATCATCGACCAGGGGCGCATCGTGGTCGAGGGGACGCCCGAACAACTCAAGCGGCAAATCGCCGGCGATGTTGTCACCCTGGGGGTCATCGGAGACCAGCAGGCGGCCTTGGACCTTCTCCAGACCCTGCCCTTCGTGCGGGAGGCTGAACGCGACGACGACGTGATCCGGCTCTACGTGGAGCGTGGTGAAACGGCCATGCCGGCCATCCTGCGCCACCTGGACGGCGCTGGCCTGGAGCTGCAGACCATCGCGCTCACCCGCCCCAGCCTCGACGACGTGTTCCTGCGCCAGACCGGCCGCTCGTTGCGTGAGACGGCGGCATAGCCTGCCTTAGTCATGACCACCCGTTGCACCACGGAGACACGGAGATACGGAGACACGGAGATTTTTGGGGGCGTGCTGGCGCCCTTCGCGCGGCAGACCAGGGACGTTGACCCCATTTCTGCTTTCTCCGTGCCTCCGTGTCTCCGTGGTGAATAATCCAGGCTAGTCCCACCCGCTACACCAAAGGAGAAGCTATGATGAAAACACTCCGCGACACCTGGCTCGTGTTCCTGCGCTACCTCGGCCTGTTCCTGCGCAACCCGGCGTGGGTCGTGATCGGGGTGGTGCAGCCGTTGCTCTACCTGCTGCTGTTCGCGCCGCTGCTCAAATCGATCGCCGCCATGCCCGGCTTCCCGCCGGGCGGCGCGTACAACGTCTTCGTGCCGGGGCTGCTGATCCAGCTCGGGCTCTTCGGCGCCTCCGGCGTGGGTTTCAGCCTGATCGCCGAATTGCGCTTCGGCGTGGTCGAGCGGCTGCGGGTCACTCCAGTGAGCCGGCTCTCGCTGCTGCTTGGCCGCGCGCTGCGCGACATGCTCACCCTGCTCATCCAGTCCCTGCTGCTCATCCTGGTCGCGCTGCCCTTCGGGCTGCACATCCACCCGCTCGGTGTGTTGATTATGCTGGGGCTCATCGCCTTGATCGGGCTGCTCATGGCCTCGATCTCGTATGCGCTGGCGCTGTGGCTCAAAAGCGAAGACGCCTTCGCCCCGCTGCTCTTCACGGCCACACTGCCGCTGCTGCTGCTCTCGGGCGTGCTGCTGCCGCTCAGCCTGGCTCCCGCCTGGCTACGTGGGATCGCCTCGGTCAATCCGCTGGCCTACGCCGTCGACGCGGCGCGATCTATCTTCAACAATCACCTGGGGGATGCGAGCGTGATCAAGGGCGTGGTGATCCTGGCCGTTCTGGCCGTGGTGGCGGTGGTGATAGCGGCGCGCTCCTTCGGTCGCGCGGTCGCCTGACGTCACGCGCTCTGGATTGGCGCCGTTGCAAGGATTGCCTACGATCGGCCCACCAGCGCCGGTGTGTGGCCGTTCAGCTTCGTCGCGGGGATGTGTCCATTGGCGCGCGCGGCCGGGTTAATGCGGCGCGTTCCCACGATACGCTTGAAGGTGGCGAGGGCCTGCGCCACTACCTGGTCCATGTTGTAGTACTTGTAGGTCGCCAGCCGGCCCACGAAGCGCACGCCCGGTGTCTCATTGGCCAGCGCCTTGTATCTCTTGTAGAGCGCGGCGTTCTCAGGATGCGGCACGGGGTAGTAGGGGTCGCCCTCGACGTGCGCGAACTCGTAGACCAACGTTGTCTTGGCGTGATCCTGCCCCGTCAGATACTTGAACTCGGTGGCGCGCGTGTAGGCGTAGTCGTTGGGGTAGTTGACCACCGGGGCCGGCTGGTAGACCGGGGTGTCGATCGTCTCGAACGTGAACCGCAGCGAGCGGTAGGGCAGCTTGCCGAAACGCAGGCCGAGTAGTGATCGTAGGCGTTGCCGCCGATGTGGGTGCGCTTGTCGACGACCAACACGCGCTTGCCGGCCTGGCTGGCCAGCCGCTCGGCCAGGACGCTGCCCGCGAAGCCGGCCCCGACGATGAGATAATCGAACACTACTCCACCTTTTAGTTGGAGTGCTCTTGCAATTGCTCGACGCCGTCGACGTAGACGCGCTCATGGCGCACCGTGTCAGTGATGTCTTGTCGTTCCGTGGTGACGTCTTTATGCACGCGCACCTCTTCGGTCACCATGGTGTGCTTGCCCACGACGAGTTCCTCACCCATCACCGTGATCACGATATCCTTCTCCGTAAAGGCGTCTGTCGCGACACCCGCGTACCGGCCTTGCACCGGGACACGCTGGACGTAGACCTCTTCGTGCGTCACCGGCGCGCTCACCGTCTGCTGCTCGGTCAAGACCTCTTTGTGGATGCGCACGCGTCCGAGCTCTTCGTCGCGCTTACGCACGAGGAGTTCTTCCTCGAACACAGGCACGCGCACGTCGTTGCCCGTTTCCACGATTGTCTGTGCCGATCTCGCGGCGACGGTCTGTGCGGGCGCGGCCGGCGCCGCGTTGCTGCTCACGCTGGGACGGTTCGCGCGATGAGTCTGGGCCGTGGGCGGTTCATCGTAGGCGTGCTGCTCCAGTTCGTCCTTGTGCAGGCTGAGGTAGATGCCCTCAGCATCGTTGCGTTGGATAATGTCAACCGGGATATACAGGTCCTTGGGGAAGAGCCAGCCTTTCTGGACCACGAGGTACCCTTCCTGAGCGTTATATTCGTGGACCGAGCCAACCTTGTCGCCAGCCGCGTCGAATACCGCTTCACCCTCAATAAATTGCTGGTTCATAACGCTGTTTCTCCCTCATCTACACCGCGATGGCCCTGACCGCGGGCCTCTTGCCCATCCGCTATAATTTCGCGATTGTTCCTCTATGGATATGCAAAGAGTGTGCCATCGCGCCATATCTCGTTTGGCGAACTGCTAACCGCGAGACACACGGGAGGGGTAGAGGTTGCCCGGCAGCCTCTACCCCTCCCGTGTGTCTCCTAGCAGCGCCACTCGTTAGCGCGGATTGCGCTGCGTCGTAGTCGTCGTATCGACGTTCTCCGTCGTCTCCGTACCGTCGACGACCACGCGCTCTTTGCGCACGGTGTCGGTCACCTGCTGCTGCTCCTGCGTCGTGTCCTTGTGCAGGCGGACCTCCTCGACCTCGCGTAGGCGCTTGCCGACGACGGCCTCTTCGCCCATCACCGGCACATCGATGTCCGCGTTCTGGAAGGCGTTTTGGGCCGCACCCGGATCCATGTTCTGGTCCACCGCGACGCGCTCGACGGTGACCTCTTCGCGCCGCAGCGTGACCGGCACCGTCTCCTGCTCGGACGTAACTTCCTTGTGCAGGTGGACACGGCCTTCTTCTTGCTCGCGCTTCCCGACGACGAGGTTCTCCTCGTACACAGGCACACGAATGTCATTGGTATCGGTTGTTTGCGCGGCCGCGCGCGTCGTCTGTACAGGCTGCTCGACGACTTGCTCCGTCGTCCGCGTCGTCGTACCGTAGGCGGCCGTCCGTGTGTCCGTATCATAGCCGGCGCCCATAGATGCGTCCCCGACCGGCGGCTGGTTGTACGTATCTCCGGATAGATCGTCCTTGTACAGGTTCAGGTAGACACCATCCTGGTCGCTGCGCGTCACCGTATTGAGCGGGATGTAGAAATCTTTGTGGAACAACCAGCCCTTTTCCACATCGACGTAGCCGCCCTGCGCATTGTACTCGCGGACAGTCCCGACCTTCTCGCCGGCCGCGTCGTAGACAGTCACACCTTCGGTGATATCGTTGGTCATCTGCTTGCTCCCTTTCCATTTTCACTTGGTAGGGCTTATCGACCGTGAACCAGATCACTCGTTCACGTCCAATCGACGCCTACCCCCTGCTAATGCACAACGCGTACCACGCAACGCGTCGATCTCTACTAGACGGCAGGATCGTCTATCAACGCGCTGTATCAGCTATGGGCGCCGCGCTCGCCGTCGCGGGCGTCCCATTACCTTGATCGTAGTGCAACAGGGTCAACTCAGTTGGACCCTGGCGTTGCTCGGTCAACTCAACGAACTCGCGGCGCACCGTGTCGCTGATATGTTGGTCCTGTGTCACGATGTTTTTACGGATGCGGATGTACTCCTTGACGACCGTCCGCTTCTCCACCACGATCTGCTCCTCGGTGACGGGGATGATCAGGTCGTTGGGTCCAGTCGGCGCGTTGGCGTCATACTGATCGACGGGGATGTGCTCGACGATCGCCTCCTCGTGGTAGACGGGCACGGTCAGGTTTTGCTGCACCGTCTCGACACCCTTATGGACGCGCACCTTGCCCAGCACGATGGGCTGCTTCTCGGCGACAAGTTCCTCGGCCGCGAGGGGGATGGTTAGCGTATCGTCGCCAGTCCCAGTCCACGCGCCGCTCGTCGTCACCGACGGCGTGGCCGTCCCCGTCATCTCCGTGGGCGCGGCCTGGTAGTGTGCGAGGTCGGCGGGGCCGATGCTGAGTTGCACGGCGTTGTTGAACGTGCCCTGTCCCACTTCGGTCACCAGCAGCAGCGGGATATTGTAGTCCTGCTGGTCGTCCTGTGCGCGTACGATCATGCGGTCGGGCTGGCCGCCTTGTTCCGCGCCCTCCAGCCGCTCGACGGTCCCGATCGTGGTGTCGCCGGCCTTGACGCGGGCGCCGGGATGGATAGCCTCGTAGTTGCTCTGGTTCATCGGTCCGCTCCTCTTACGCAGCTGCCCTGTCTCCATCATCTACCGAAGCGCCACACCGCTACTTTAGTGGGCGTCCAAACCGGCGTGTATATGTCGCCATGCCCGACAGGTCAGGGCACGGCTAACGGCTACCTTGTCAAACCAATGCAATAACGGCGCCAGTCGCCGCCGCGCTACACTAACGCCCACACGGCTAGTGCGCCAGGAGGGCGCGCACCAAGCCCGCGCCCTCGGTGCTACACTAGGGGAGGGCATAGGCCAATACAGGGGATGGTATCTTCGCCGCTCCGCTGCCACGACCTTTTAAGGTCAGGCCCCGTGGCGCCATCGCGGGTACACCACCGTCGAGGCCGCCGGAGTTGCCGCTGGCGGTGCTGTTGGTCAGCGGACACGGCCGCCCTTGGCCGCGCGGCTCCCGCACAGGACGACCCCTGGCAGCGTCTGCTGCCGGGGGTCGCCCTAATCATCCATCTGTCGTCCGTCCGCCGGAGGGTGGCCGCGTCCGCTAGCTGACGGTCAGGGACGCGGAGCCGCTGGTTGTGTCGCCGGCGGTGTCCGTCGCCGTCAGCGCGACCGTGTACGAGCCGCGCGGGACGTGCTTGGAGATGGTGAAGCTGAAGGGCTGGCCGAGCGTCTGGCCGGCCGCGAGCCTGAACGCGCGGCTGGTGGCGCTGATGGTGACGTGCTGGCCGCTCTGGTTGACGTAGCTGAACGTCGCTTTGAGCGTGACGGTCTCGGCGGCCGTGGTGTGGTTGGAGAGCGTCCCCATCACCGTGACCACCGAGCCGGTCGTGACCCGGCCAGCCGGGCTGCTGCTCACGCTCAACGTCAGATAGAGCGGCGGGTAGACCACCGTGAAGCTCTGCATCACCGCGGTCGCCGCGCTGTAGTTCGCGCTGCCGGCCTGGCTGGCCGTGACCGTGCAGGGCCCCTGGCCGACCGGCGTAATGGTCGCCCCGTTCGCGCCGCCCGATGCGCAGACCGTGCCAGGGCTGGCCGTGACGATGACCGGGGCGCCCGATGCGCCGCCCGTGGCCAGGATGGTGTACGTGCTGCCGACGCGGGCCGGGTTGGGCAGCGTCGAGTGCACGGTGATCGCCTGCGGCGCGGGGGCGATGACGAGCGTGCCCGTGCCGCTGGAGCCGATGGCGCAGTTGGGGTTGCCCAGACTGGCCTGGACGGTGTAGCTCCCCGCGTTCGCCGGGGCGGCGCTCGATGGGGCGCCCGTCCCCTACTGGTAGGTGAGGCTGACCGGGCCGCACGCCGACGGGCTGACGCCGGCGCTGGCGACCTTGGCCGTGCCGTCGTAGGTCTGGCTCAGGGCGCCCAACGTCACCTTCGCCTGTACGGGGGTGATGGTCGCCGTATCCGTGGGGACGGGCGTGTTGGTCGCCGTCGACGGGACGGGCGTGTTGGTTGCCGTGTCCGTCGGCGCTGGTGTGTTCGTCGCTGTATCCGTGGGATGGACACGATGTAGGTGATGATGACCTCCGTGGCCTGGGATGTCGGATGTGACGTGCCGCCGGCCAGCAGGTCCGACCCGCCGCCGCCGCCTACGTAGCCACTTCCGCTGCCGCCACCACCGCCGCCGCCCACGAAGCCGCCGCCGCCGCCGTTGGAACCGCCGACGCCAGCGCCGCCCCCGCTGGCGCTACTTTGACCGCCGGTGGAGCCGCCATAGCCAGGAGCGCCGCCGCCCCCGCCGCGCCCCCGCCGCCGCCCGCGACCACCAAGCGCGAACTCGGGTCGCCCGAATTGGTGCGCACGTCGCTTCTCTTCCTCACACCGTCTATGTGGACACCTTTCGTGGCCTCATCTAGTTCACCATCATAGCACGGGGCTGCGGCGCGGACCACGCAAAACACGACAGGTTACCCACAAAGTTAGGCCGCGTGCCGCGTTGAGTACGAATTGAATCGGCGCATCGGCCTGCCGGACCGACGCCTCCTGGAAGAGGGACGCGCCAGGGGCGCCGCGAACAGCGCAAGATGCGAGAAGTCCTGGTAGAATATCCGTGCTATAGTACGGGCGTGGCCGGTCGTTGGCCGCGCCGAATGGCGCCGGTCGCGGAAGTCGGCTTCGCACGCGGCGACCATGCCGCGCACGTTGAACAGACGCTGTGTCCATCTATGTACGCAGCGCGTAACAAGTAGGAGATCCTTCATGGTGGCAACTCCGGGAAGAGGCGCCGACGTGAGTGCGTGGCCGAGGGGTATCGGGGCCATCACGCTGTTCGTCGAGGATGTGGAGGCCGCGCAGCGCTTCTACCGCGAGGTCTTCGGCCTGCCGGTTGTGTTCGCGGACGACAACTCGGCCGTGTTTGACTTCGGGAACACAATCATCAACCTGCTGCAGGCCACAGCGGCGCGGGAGCTCATCGAGCCGGCCGTGGTGGCGCGTCGCGCGGCCGGCTCCCGCCTTCAACTCACCATCAAGGTCGATGACGTGGATGCACTGTGTGCGGAGTTGGCCACACGCGGAGTGGAGCTGCTGAACGGCCCGCTAGATCGGCCGTGGGGCGTGCGCACCGCCAGCTTCAGCGATCCCGGCGGCCACATCTGGGAGATCGCACAGGCGCGGTAGCCGGTGAGCGGGTCGGTGATCCGGCCCCGCCCACAACGACGGAGGAAGCGATGGCGCAACTGACACAGGGTAGGGAGAGCACGACGCTACTTTCCTACCTGAGCGCTCAACGTGATCATGTGCGTGGAATCCTGGAGGGTCTTGACGAGGACGCCCTACGGCGTCCGGTCCTGCCATCGGGGTGGACCTGCCTGGGACTGGTACGGCATCTTGCCCTGGATGTCGAGCGGTTCTGGTTCCGCGGTATTGCCGCCGGCGAGCAGATCGTCATCGACGGACTGGCCGCGGCCCCCGACGACGCCTGGCGCGTCGGTTCGGATGTGCCGGCATCGACCCGCTTCCTGCCGGTCTGGATCAGCGCCACCAGGACCATCGGCATTGGCGTACGCCGAGCGATCCCAGGCGGTGGCGTGTCGCACCCGCTCCTGCATAGCGGACCCGATCCGTCGACCGGTCGGCAGCGCCTCCCCTTGCTAGGCCTACGTCGCACGCGTCGCGCCAACGCCCACGCGTAGCCTCGACGCATGTGCGTCGGGAGAGGTGGTCAAGCGGGCCACGCGTCGCACGCCAGACGGCCGGATGGATCACCGGACGTCACCGACCGATCGGCCTAGCGCCTGGAGTATGTCGCGGACCTGGCCGCGCAGCCAGGTGTGGGCCTGATCGGTGTCGTAGCGGTGGTGCCAGGCCTGGTTGATCGCGACGGGCGGCGCCACGAGGGGGAGGGGCAGCGTGCGCAGGCCAAGGGTGGACACGCTGGGGCGGCAGATGTACGCGGGGACGACGACGACCAGGTCACTGTGGCGGACGATATGGAGGGCCGCCGTGCTGGTGGGAGCCGCGGCAACGACGCGACGGCGCAGGCCGCGGGCCGCCAAGGCGTCGTCGATGGGGTCGTGCAAGCGGCCGCGGCGCGACACGATGATGTGGCGGGCCTGGGCGTAGCGGTCGATGGTGAGGTCGCCGTCCGTGAGGGGGTGATCGGGGCGGACCGCGACGACAAGCCGGGCGTGGCCGATGGTCTCGAAGCTAATCTCAGGAAGAGACGGTTCGGCCGAGCCAATCTCCAGGTCGATCTGGCCGTGCCGGAGGTCGTTGGTGTCGGTGGAGGCTTCGGCGAGCAGGCGCAGCGCGACACCGGGAGCGTGCGACTGGAGGGTGGCGAGCAGGGGGGGGCCGAGCGCTGTGGTGATCGCGTCGTGGCACCGCAGGGTGAAGGTGCGCTCCAGTGTCGCCAGATCGAGTTCGTGTGCGGGGGCGAGCACGGCGTAAGCGTGCTGAACCAGGGTATGGACCTCCCCGCGTAGGGCGAGGGCATGCGGCGTGGGCGTCATGGTCCGGCCGGTGCGGACCAGGATCTGATCGCCCGTGGCGCGTCTGATGCGGCCGAGGGTCCGGCTCATCGCGGGCTCCGAAAGATACAGGCGCGCGGCGGCGCCAGACACGCTACCCTCTTCTAACAGCGCGTCCAGGGCCGTCAACAGGTTCAAATCAAGATGCATGGGGGTAATTTATTTCCTATCAAAGATGCATTTGACGTTGGATACTATCTATCCTACCATACCGATAGGCCGCCGGCTTGGCGGCGTCGGATCGCTCGTTCAGCTATTGAAGGAAGACATGATCTCTATGCGCACAGACTATCGGGCGGACACTGCCCTGGATTCCGCTGCACGCCCCACCAGCGCCGCCGATGAGGCGCTGCTGCCGGCCGTCGTCGTCGCCGTCCAGGCGGCCGGCGCGCGCCTCCTCACCCGCTTCTCCGCCGACTCCCGCCCTGCTGGCCGAGACGACATCGTGGCCGCGATCGACGCCAACGACGCGGCGTCACTTGGCCTACTGCGCGACGCGCTGGCGACGGCGCGTCCTAGGGCCGGCTGGGCGGAGGATGAAGAGGGGGGTGGCGTGCTGCCCGCCGGCGAATGGTGGGTCACCGACCCGGTGGAAGGCAACATCAACCACATTCATGGGATGCCCGACTGGGGTGTGACGGCCACACTCGTGCGCGACAACGTGCCCGTCCTCGCCGTGGCGCATCTGCCGCTGACCGGGAACACCTACACCGCGATCCGCGGCGCCGGAGCGTGTCTGGACGGCGTGCGGCTGCATCCATCGGCCAAGACAGACCTCACAGCAGCGCTCGTCGGGACCGGCCAGGCCCGGCCGGGTGAGAGCCACGCGACCCACCAGCGACTCGGCCAGTCCGTCACCGCCATGCTGGACGCCGCCCTCGTGGTCCGCGTGTCCGTGCCCGCCACCGTGCCGCTGCTCCACGTCGCATCCGGACACATGGACGCCTTCTGGCAATTCAGCCAGGTCCGTTCCGGCCTGCTGGCGGGCGCCCTCCTCGTCGAGGAAGCCGGTGGAACCGTCACCGACACCCACGGCCGCCCCTGGACCCTCACGAGCCACGACGTCCTGGCCAGCGCGCCTGGCCTACACGCCGCCGCCGTCGCCGTGCTGTCCGCCACGGCAGGGGCCGCCTCCCCGCACGCGACCACCGATCGGAGCACACCGTGACCAGCATCCTCGGGTCCGGCGCCCCCGCCGCCCCCGCGGGCGCCTGGACCGCCCGGGCGGTCCACCACACAGACCATCCCCACACCGCCCACGACGGCGCGCGCACCGTCCAGCCGGAGGGCGCGTCATGAGAATCGCCGTGCTGGGCGCGACCGGGCTGACCGGTCGTGAGCTGACAACCCAGGCGCTCGCGCGCGGCTATCAGGTCACGGCGCTGGCGCGCGACCCCGCGCGGCTACAGGATCTCGCGTGCCCCGCCCTCACCCTCGCCCGGGCTAACGTCCGCGACCCCGACAGCGTCTACGCCGCCGTCGAGGGCGCCGACGCCCTGGTCAGCGGGCTCGGGGTCGGCCCGTGCGACCCACCCGAGACGCTCGTCGAGGGGGCGCGGGTCGCCGTCTCCGCGGGCGTCCCCCGGATCGTCTGGCTCGGGGCGCTGGGGACGGGAGCGAGCCGCGGGGTAGCGGGGCCAGTCTTCGGACCCCTCCTCGGATGGGCGCTACGGCGGGAGCTCGCGGCCAAGGTGGAAGCGGACGGGCTCGTCGTCGTCGGCGGCGCGACCGTCGTGCACGCTGGCCGGCTGACCAACACGCAGGCCCGCCACACCTACATGCTGACACCCGCCGGCCTGGCGCGCCCGCGCCTGCTGCCGCCGTCCATCTCTCGCGCCGACGTGGCCGCCCTCATGCTCGACGAGGCCGTCGCGGGACAGTTCCCAGGGGAAACGGTCGTTGCCCTGCCCTGTGTTGGCTACTTTGCTTATCCGGACCATAAAACAGCCTCGGATAAGTTACGTAGCCAGGACACGTAGACGTACTATCACACAAGATGTATGCACATCATTCAACCGGGAGGCAGACCATGACCAATACCGCCCCGCTCCTTGAGCGCAACCTCGTCTTCGCACAAACTGGCGCCTGGCGACACATGCCCATCCCGTTCATACCGCGCCAGCACTTGTTGGTGATCACCTGCATCGACCCGCGCGTCGACCCGGCCGCCTTCCTCCGGCTCGAGCTCGGCGACGCGGTCGTCCTGCGCAACGCCGGTGGTCGGGTGAACCCCGCGGTCATCAAGGATGTGGCGTACATCAGCTATCTGGTCGAGACCAAGGCCCCGGACGGCCCGTGGTTCGAGGTGGCCGTGATCCACCACACCGATTGCGGAACTGGTTTCCTGGCCGACGACACCTTCCGCCACGGCTTCGCCGCACGGACCGGGTACGACGAGGAAGCCCTCGCCGCCGAACCCGTCATCGACCCTGCGCAAACAGTGCGATCCGATGTCGAGCGGCTGCTCTCCGCCCCGCAGGTGTCGCCCCGCATCACCGTCTCGGGTCACGTCTACGATGTCCGAACAGGTCTGGTCAGTACCGTCGTCGCCCCGACCGCGCCCGGACGGCGCTAGGCATGAGTACACACCGCGTCAAGGGAGGGAGTACATAGAACGCTCGTCCACGTCGGATGCGCGGGCGACGGTTCGTAGCCCGGCGACGCGGAGAAGGTCCAGCTTCTCCGCGTCGGGGCTACCCGCCGGGGCCGTGTACGCGACGAGTTTCAGGTCGGCGCCGGGCACGGTCAGCATGTCGCAGTCGAGCGTCATACTCCCGACCTGAGGGTGAGCGATTGTTTTGCGGTCGCCGACGAGTGGTTGGACGGTTCCGCTGGCCCATAGGTCGGCGAAGCGGGTGCTGCGTGCTGTGGCCCGTTCGATGAGGGTCCTAAGCTTCTCGTCATGGGGGTATGCGGCTGCGGCGATCCGGAGATCGGACACGAGGGCAGCCTCGAATTCACGCTCTCCTCGCTCGGAACGAACGGGCCAAAATGGGTGGCGGTCGGCGCCATCGGCCAAGAAGACGAAGTGGACGAGGTTCCGTTCGTCGATGTCGAGGTCAAGGGGGTCGCCGATGAGGGACGCCCACAGTGGTGTCCACATGACCAGCGTCCAGTCCGCGGCGAAAACGGCCAGCGGGATGTCTCCCAGTCGGGCGATAAGTCTTTGCACACTCGGGGGAATGTGGGTGGACACGCTGCCGGTGGGTGGAGGGAGAAGGCCGGAGACCGTGTACAGGTAGTCTCGTTCGAACTTATTGAGCTGGAGCGCGCGGGCCAACGATTCGACCACCTGCGGTGACGGGCTGTGCGAGCGCCCCTGCTCCAGACGCACGAGATAGTCGACGGACACCGCGGCCAGCGCGGCCAGCTCCTCCCGCCGTAAGCCGTGCGCGCGTCGCCGACCCACAGGAGACAACCCGACGTCAGAGGGCGAGAGCCGGTCGCGCCACGCGTGCAGGGCGCCGCCCAAGGCGTGCGCGGGAGTCGTCACATCATCGACGGCGTGCGCGGACGTAGTCATGCTATTAACTATAGCACGGTGGGGGGTTTTGCATATCCCCTCAAAAAGGTGCATGAAGCATCTTCGTCCTCTGACACGATAGGATGGTGCGCCACATGCCACATGATGTCCGGCAGATCGCTGGGTGGGGGGGCGCCTGGTGAACTCAGAGCGCCCGTGGACGTTCACATGCTGCCACGCGCCTCTCGTCCCCGGCGCTCAGGAGGCTGTCTCATGTGCTCGACGAGCGACTGGCCACCGTCTCCAGACAGCGTTGCACGGTGGCTCCTGTCGCGGCGTTGGGGGTGTAGATCATGATTCTGACATCCGGATCGCTGGGAAGTTGCAGCGTGACGTGGTCAAACTCCAGGTGCCCCAGCGTGCGATGCGCGATGACTTTGTGACCATCCAGGGAGCCAGGAGCTTCATGATGGGGCCACCACTGACGAAATGCGGGGCTGCTCTGTTTGAGATCCTCAATCAACTCCTCAAACCAGGCGTCGCCAGGATAGCGCGCACTCGCGGTGTGGAACTCCATGGCGACGCCGCGTGCAGGTCCGTGTCCTGCCGACACACGCGAGCGGTACCGCGCGATGAGTGTCGGGTTAGTGGTTGGCCCTCGCGCACCTGGTTGGAGGAGATTCTGGCCAGGTGTTGTGGGGCTTGTTCTTGTTCCGTGACCAAAGGAGTTGGCCTCCTTCACCCATCCGTTCAATTGTCGGTAGCGCGCGGAGTTCCGAGGTGAGGCGCTACCGGCACCCAATTCTCTTCACGCGCCTTTTCGAGGGGTTATGCAAACCCCCCCACGGTGGCCGAGACATAGCCTGGTACTGACAGTCCTGCTGCTAGCGAGGGCACTGGTTGCGTCGCGTGCGCCGGTCCATACTTGTAGTCATGGCCGAACGTGACCACGAAGCCAAAGGAGTCGATAATGATGAGCGCCAATAGAATGGCTGTCGTGACGGGGGCGTCCTCGGGCATCGGTCTCGCGACCGCCCAAGAGCTCGCGCGCCGCGGATTCCATGTCCTGGCCGGGGTCCGCACGCAACAAGACGCCGACCGGCTGGCCAGCGACAACGTCGAGCCGGTGCTCGTGGACATCACCGACGAGAAGCAGGTCACGGCGCTGGCCGACCGCGTCGCTCACGACCCGCGGGGACGCCGGCTCGGTGCCGTGGTCAACAATGCCGGCGTCGCGCTCAACGCTCCGGTGGAGGCGACCCCCCTGGCCGAGTGGCGTCGCCACTTCGACGTCAACTTCTTCGGGCATGTCGCGGTCGTGCAAGCGCTGCTGCCTGCCCTGATCGCCGGCGGCAACGGACGCCTCGTCAACGTCTCCTCGATCGGCGGACGGGTCGCCTTTCCGACCTACGGCGCCTACGCGGCCTCGAAGTTCGCGCTGGAGGGCTTCAGCGACGTGCTGCGACGCGAGGTCGGCCGCCTCGGGGTCAAGGTCATCGTCATCGAGCCCGGAACCATCGCCACTCCGCTGTGGGGCAAGGGGATAGCGATCATGGACACGCTGGCGGCCACCATGACCGCCGACCAGCACGCGCGCTACGACGATCTCATCGCCGCCATGCACAAGCAGGCGCAGGGACAGGCGGCCAGCGGCATCCTACCGCTGCGGGCGGCGACGGTGATCGCCGATGCCATCCAGGCGCGCAAGCCACGCACACGCTACCTCGTCGGGCGTGACGCGAAGCTCCTGGCGGCCATGTCGGGCCTGTTGAGCGACCGCACGGTCGACCGCCTCGTCGCCCGGACCCTGGGCCTCACCGTCCGCCCGGGGGAGCCTGTCGAGCCGACGACGACTGGCCGCCCACACGCGCGCGCCACGATCTCGTCGGTGGAGGCGCCGGCAGGCGACCGCGCCGTCTGAACGTCGCCACGCGCACCGCATCGACGGCCCATCACCGCCGAGGCTTGGACCGGTCCGCGGTCGCCATTGGTCGCCCGCATGTCCCGGTGACGCGTGCTCATCCGCCCGCGTGTCCCGCATGCGGACACCGCCCCACTACCGCCTCCCCAATGAAAGGTACCCGACGTTTATGACGATCACATCGCCACTCAAGACAACCACCACGCCCGGACTCCTCGACGGCAAGGCTATCCTCATCGTCGGCGCCAGCCAGGGCATCGGCGCCGCCGCGGCCCGTCACTTCGCCGCGGAGGGCGCCCGCCTCGTGATCGGCGCCCGCAACCTCGATGCCACAACAGCTATGCGCGACGAACTCCGTAGCCAGGGCCACGACGCCGAGTCCGTCTTCATCGACGTCACCGACCGCGCCACCATCGCCGCCGCCGTCGCCCTCACCGTCTCCACCTACGGTCGCCTCGACGGCGCATTCAACAACGCCGGCGCGAGCGCCCTCGCTCCCTTCATCGACTACACGGAAGAGGTGTTCGACCACCTCATCGCCGTCAACCTGAAGGGCGTCTTCCTCGCCATGCAGGACGAGATCCGCGCGATGCTGCAGACCGGCGGCGCCATCGTCAACACCAGCAGCGTCGGCGGCCTGGTCGGCAACTTCGGCCTCGCCCCGTACATCGCGGCCAAGCACGGCGTGATCGGTCTTACCAAATCCGCGGCTTACGAATACGACACGCAGAACATTCGTGTGAACGCCATCGCTCCGGGCTCCACCGCCACCGAGATGTTCCTCGGCGGCCTCGCGCACACCCCACCCGAACTGGCCAGCAAGTTCAACACGTTCCGCCCCATGGACCGTATCGGCCAACCTGAGGAAATAGCTGCCGGCGCCGCCTGGCTGCTCTCGGATCAGGCCAGCTACATCACCGGCGTCACCCTCCCCATCGACGGCGGCTTCCTCGGCGCCTAGGTTGCCCCAGTCCGCGCGATGCGCTGAGGGCATAAAGAGGGCCGTAGGGAAACCCTGGCGACTCAGGTGTCGAGCGCGGCAATGATGCGATCGGTTGTATCCACCTGCCCCAGGCGCGGGAAAATGACCTCTAGGCTGGTGGCGTGCGCGCCCGCCACCAGGTCGGTCATGGCGTCGACAGCGAAGGCCACCTGGTAGCTGCGCTCGGCGGCGGCTCTGGCGGTTGACTCGACGCCGATACTGGTCGAGATGCCCGCCAGCACGATCCCTGTCACCCCACGCCGACGGAGCTGCAGGTCGAGGTCAGTGCCGTAGAAGGCGTTCCACCCGTGCTTCGTGATGACGAGGTCCCCTGGCGCGAGACCGAGCTCCGGACGCAGGTCGGCAAAGTCAGCCGGCAGGGGGCTGGCCGGCGCCGGGGCATCCGTGCGCGTTCGCAGCACGTCACCCCCGTCGGGCGAAAAGGCCACATGGACCGCGAGGACGGGCAACTGATGCCGGCGCCAGGCCGCGACGAGGCGCGCCGCCGTGGCGACCACGTCGTCGGCGGGATGTACGGTCGGCATGGCGGTGACACCCCGCTGCAGGTCAATCAACACCAGGGCGGTCATTGGGTCGAGCGTCGTCACGGGCATCGTTGACTCCTTAGACAAAGGCAGGTAGACGGTGTACCTCTAGTGTATACACGGTCACACGTACGGTGCGCCGCGCCTGCCGCTCATGCTCACCTATGAGCAGCGCTCTGTTGAGGTAGTGGGCTTGCTGGATACGGGCGCCGCTGTGAACGTGCTACCGTATCCCGTCGGGCTAGCGCTTGGCGCGGACTGGGACCAACAAACCGTAGCCATCCCGCTGACGGGCAGCTTGGGAAGCGTCGAGGCGCGTGCGCTGGTCGTCCTGGCGTCGCATCCCCTATAGTGCGCACGGCGCCCGGACCACCGTCCCCTCACCGGGCAGGTCCGCCGGACAAGCGCCGTCGCCGTCCACCCATCCGGCCGGGGCGTCGGGCAGGTGGCGTTCACCCCACGCGGCGAGGGCATCGATGATCGGTTCGAGGGCGTGCCCGGCCGCGGTCAACTCATAGCTGGTGCGCGGGGGCATCGTCGAGTGCACCGTCTTCCGCAGCAGGCCGACCTGCTCCAGCAGCACGAGGCGTTGTGCCAGCGTGGTGGAGTTGACGCCGCCCACGTCGCGCTTCATGCGGTTGAAGCCGAGGGGACCGGGCCGCAGGGCATAGACGATGCGCAACGTCCACTTCTCCTGGATCAGGATGAAGGCGGCGAGGGCTTTCGGACTCGGACAGGACGCGGACATGGCGGCCTCCTCCGGCGGGATCGCTAGTAATGATGACATACGCCTAGTATAGCCCAACAGAAACGTAGGATCAACCAGTTGACAAAATATACCGATAAGAATATGATACTGGTTGAGTGTTCCTATTGGCACGAGTAAAAGACCGATAGGTGGAGGGGGTGACTCGCCCCAAGAGGAGCGTGGCGTCCCGCGTCTATCTGACCCACACGGGGCCGCGCCCACGATGCGACGTGTGCTGCGTCCGTCGATCACACCACAGACGATGAAGAGAGGAACACACCATGGCTACGATGAACAGTAACAGTAACGCCGCCCCGACCGCGCGGGACACAGCGACCGCCGGCGTCGCGCCCGCCACGCACACCGTCTACCAGATCGATCCCGCGGCCTCGCGCGTCGAGTTCGCGATCGGCCTGCGCCTCTTCTTCGTCAAGGGGTCGACGGTGACGGGCCGCTTCGCGGACGTCGCGGGCACGATCACCCTGGACGAGCAGGACCCCGGCACAGCCCGGGCGACGGTCACGATCGGCGCGGCCAGCGTCGACACCCGGAACGAGCGGCGCGACACGCACCTGCGCACCGCCGATTTCTTCCATGTGGACCAGCACCCCACGCTGACGTTCCGCAGTCGCCGCGTCGAGCCGGTCGACCCCGCGGCGGGCCGCTACCGCGTGGTGGGCGATCTCACGCTGCACGGCGGACGGCTGGCGCATCGAGAGCCTGACCCAGCATGTCAGCTGGGCCGAGGGCAATGCAGGAGGCGCGCCCGCGGAGGCGGCCGCTCGCTTCCAGCCGAGTACGCCGACGTGTAGAGGGAGAGCGGGCATCCCGCAGGCGCGCCCGCCGCGACGGACACGGACAAGCATAAATGACAAATGACAGAGGAGAAGACCATGACAGCCACCAGCGTACCCCCGGATCGGCCCCACGTCGTAGACCTGTTCACCCCCTACAATCTTGCCGGCCTGACCCTGCCCAACCGTGTGGTGATGGCGCCGATGACCCGGACGCGCGCGAGTGACGACGGCGTGCCCGGGCCGCTTGCCGTCGAGTACTATACACAGCGGGCGTCGGCCGGTCTGATCGTGACCGAATGCACCGCGATCTCGCCGGACAGCGCGGGCATCATGCATGCGCCAGGGATCTTCACGGCGGAACAGGTTGAGGGCTGGCGACACGTCGTCGCCGGCGTGCATGCCGCGGGCGGCCGCATCTATCTCCAGGTCTGGCACTCCGGGCGTATCTCCCATCCCAGCTTGCAGCCGGGCGGCGCCGACCCCGTGGCGCCGAGCGCCGTCGCGGCCCAGGGCCAGATCTTTACGCCGTCCGGTCCCCTGCCGTACCCCGTGCCCCGCCCCCTTGAGCTGGACGAGATCGCGCCGCTCGTCGAGGCGTTCGGCCGGGCGACATCTCAGGCGTGCGCGGCCGGATTCGACGGGGTGGAGCTGCACGGCGCGTTTGGCTACCTGCCGGACCAGTTCCTACAAAGCGGTACCAACCGGCGCACGGACCGCTACGGCGGGTCCGTGGAGAACCGCGCCCGCTTCCTGCTGGAAGCGGTGGACGCCATGACGGGTGCCTGGTCGCCCGCACGCGTGGGCGTCAAGCTCTCGCCGTCGAGCCGCCACTACGGGCAGAGCGATGATGATGCGCTGGCGACGTGGGGGTACGTTGTCCGGGCACTCGACGCGCGGCGCGTCGGCTACGTGCACCTGATGGAACCGAACGCCGCGGACCTCGCGACCGGAACCGTCCAAATAGCGCAGGTGACTCGCACGTTCCGGCCACTGTTCCGCGGCGCCGTCATCACCAACGGCGGCTACGACAAGGAACGGGCGATGGTCATGCTGACGGACGGCGCCGCCGACCTCGTGTCGTTCGGCGTGCCCTTCGTGGCCAATCCCGACCTGGTCGCGCGGCTGCGTCTCGACCCTGTGCCGCTGAACACGCCGGACACGGCGACGTTGTACGGCACGGGGCCGGGCGGCTATACGGACTATCCGGCCCTGGCGGCGGTCGGTGGGGGATAAGGGCGTAGAGAAGGGCCGTAGGGTTAGGGTGTTTCCACCGCCCTACGGCCCCGTAGCGGCCGCTGTGCCCTTGGGCAGCGCGGCGACGATGAGCTCGGAGACGTCCTTGACCTGCATGGCGCCGTCCCAGCCCTTGGTCTTGATGCCGTCCTCGAACATGGTGATGCAGAAGGGGCAGCCAGCCGCGACCGTGCCGGCGCCGGTCTCGCGCGCCTGGTCGAGCCGCACGCCGCTGATGCGCTTGCCCTGCGACTCCTCCATGAAGGCGCGCCCGCCATGAAACGGCGTGGCATAGGATACTCATAGAGATGCAAGAAGGTACAGCGGAGGGGCAACAGATGTATGGGCCGGCGTAGCCGTCGCCCTCGACGGCTGCCTCGCTCTTGCATCCCTGACCGTCGTGGTGATGCGGTCGGGCGCGCTATCTCCCGCCGTGCGGTGACCGCATGACGGCCGGCAAGACGGCGCAAGACAAGCTGCCGGAGTACCCCAACCTAAAGGTGCGCGCGAAGACCGAGGTGACGGGCTTCGAGGGCACGGACGGGCGCCTCACGGCGGTACGCGTGCGCGACGAGGCGAGCGGCGCCGCGGAGACGTTGCCGACGGCGGCGGCCTTCGTGTTCATCGGCCTCACGCCGCACACTGAGTTGCTGCGCGGCCTGGTCGACCTCGACGCCACCGGCTTCGTGCTGACGTCGGAGACGCTGATGACGAGCATGCCCGGCGTCTTCGCGGCCGGCGATTGCCGCCACGGCAGCACCAAGCAGATCGCCTCGGCCGTCGGCGCAGGCGCCACCGCCGCCATCATGATCCGCCACTACCTCAACATGGGCGAGGAGGCGCGCGGCGGGTGACCGCGGGTGACTGTTAGTCCGGCAAGCACGTGCTGAACAGGCGGCGTCGACCGGGACGCGCCGCGCACGACGCGGCGCGTCCGTGCGCCTCACAGGTTAACTGCGTCACAATGTGTTACGGGTTTGCCGTGGGCGTCAAGTTCGGCGCCTCGCGCCGCCCCCGTCTCTCGGCCAATCGAGCTTGAAGATCCGCATAGTTCACCACGCCTGCAGGTCCTGCGGCGATGTGACCCTCCACTCCTAATGAGGCATAGACTTGCCCGTCGAGATCGGTGAGGAGCGATTGGTACGTGGCGTTGAGGTGAGACCGCGACATCCCAGACATAGATGGAGGGGCGAGGGTTACATCACTGAGACCTCCCATCCCCGCTAGGACACGCTCAATCTCCTCAAGAACGACGCGGCGTTGATCGTCGGTCGCGGACGACCGTAGGGCGGCAGCCCGCTCTCTCAGCCATGCCGGCCTCCCACCATCCGCGTTGCCCGCCATAAGCAACGCGGCCATGGCGTCCAGTATGTCCGGTATATGCATCATTCCCTCCAGAAGTCTCTGCCCAGTATCCATTGCGATACCCATATCTTTTCGGATATTCGTCTGACTACATCGCTTGTGTCAACGTCATACGGGATGAGGACTTGTAGCCCGTCATGAGGGACAGCGCCTCGATCAGAGACTTTACCATTATACTGATACTGATAGCGGGGACGCGGATGGTAGCGTCCCAAGGATAATGGTAAAAACACTAAGTGCCGAAAGTGCCGAGGTTCCATGCTCTTCCGCGTTAGCCCGGATATATTCGCCCGCTTCCCCGATGTCTTCATCGCCGTGGTCGCCGCCGACGGCGTGCCCAACGGCGCGCCCGTCGCCGCCGTCGAGGCGGAACTGCGCCTGGCCGAGCGTGAGGCCCACGAGCGCCTGACCGAGACGGGGGTCGACCTGCAGGCGCATCCCTTTATCGCGCGCTGGCGCGACGCCTTCCGCGCGGCCGGTATCAACCCCAATAAATACCGCAGCTCGGTCGAGGCGCTGCTCACGCGCGTCCAGAAGGGCTCGGACGTGCCCGCGCTCTCACCGGCGGTCGACCTGGCCAACGCGGTCTCGCTGCGCTCCTGGCTCCCCGCCGGCGCGCACGACGTCGATCGCCTCGCGGACACGCTGGAGGTGCGCTTATCCCGCGAAGAGACCTTCCGCCCGATCGGCGGCGCCATACCCGAGGCGGTCGAGGCCGGCGAGATCGTCTACGCCGACGCGCGGGCGGTGCGCACGCGCCGCTGGATCTGGCGGCAGGGCGACGAGGCCAAGGTCACGGCGGCCAGCCGCCGCATCTTTTTCCCCATCGACGGCTGGCTGGGCCTGAACGAGGAGGAGACGCGCGAGGCCGCGCACGAACTGGCCCGCCTCCTGCGCCAGCATCTGGGCGTGCGGGCGGAGGTGGCGTTCGTCCATAAGGATAATCCGCAGGTCAGGGTGCTTGAAGACGGCGCGCCGGGTACAACGGGTACGACGGATATAACGGGGGTGGACGCGGAGGTTGTTTCTCCGTTCACGACACGCGCCGATGTCGACGGCGGCGATGTGCTGCCCGTCGTTCCGCGCGACGGCGACAGGCGGTTCGACGGCGACGAGATCGACGAGTTGCTCGGGCGCGGCGTCGTCGACGTGATCGTGCGCGCGGACCTGGAGCGGCGGCTGCGCGCGGGCGAGAAGCTGCGCGTCAAGCTCGGCATCGACCCCACCGGCCCGCGCCTGCACCTGGGCCGCGCCGTGCCGCTGCGTAAGCTGCGCCAGTTCCAGCGGCTCGGCCACACCATCTGCCTCATCGTGGGCGACTTCACGGCTCAGATCGGCGACGCCTCGGACAAGACGGCGGAGCGGCCCATGCTCTCGGAGATGGAGGTCTACCAGAATATGGCCTCCTATAAGGACCAGATCGGGCGCATCCTCGACGCCAGTAAGGTGGAGTGGAGCTACAACAGCGACTGGCTCGGCCAGCTGCGCTTCAAGGATGTCGTCGAGCTGGCCAAGCTCTTCACCGTGGCGCAGATGCTCGAGCGCGAGAACTTCTCCCTGCGTTACAGCGCGGGCAAGCCGATCGGCCTGCAGGAGTTCATGTACCCCCTGATGCAGGGCTACGACTCCTACGCCATCGAGGCCGACGTCGAGCTTGGCGGCACCGACCAGCTGTTCAACCTGATGGCCGGACGCACCGTGCAGCAGAAGGGCTTCGCCAAGCGCCCGCAGGACATCATGACCTTGGGCATGATCTGGGGCCTCGACGGGCGCAAGATGAGCACGAGCGAGGGCAACACCGTGCTCATCGACGAGCCGCCGGTCGACATGTATGGTAAAATTATGTCTATGGGGGATGAACAGATCATCCCCTACTTCGAGGTCGCGACCGAGGTCCCCTGGCGTGAGATCGGCGAGCTCGCGCGCGCGCTCGCGGGCGGCCTCAACCCCATGAGCGCCAAGAAGCGCCTTGCCTACGAGATCACCAGGCTGTACCACGGCGAGGCCGGCGCCGCCGAGGGCCAGCAATACTTCGAGAAGTTACATCAGGACAAAGGCGCGCTCGGCGACGAGGAGTGGCCCGAGGTCGCGCTCTCCGCGGAGCCGCGCCAAATAGGGGCGCTCTTCAAGGACGCCGGTCTGGTACAAAGCAACAGCGATGCGCGGCGCGTCATGGAGCAGGGCGGCCTGGAGATCGACGGCCGCAAAGTCACCGACTTCGCCGAGATCATCACCCCGCGCGACGGCATGAAACTGCGCCGCGGCAAGAACAAGTTGGCGCGCCTTCGAGTAGTCAGTAGCCAGTAGCCAGTAGTCAGAAAGTGGTAGCTGCAACCGTCGTTGGTGGTGAGAGACTGGTTGGCGAAGCGTTTCTGACTACTGACTACCGAATACTGACTACCGAATACTGACTACTGACTACCGAATACTGACTACTAATCACACATGATTACAGATAAAACACTTCGTACACTCGAATATCCCAAGGTGCTGGAGCGCCTGGCGCAAAACACCAGCTTCTCGCTGGCGCGCGAGGCCGCGCTCGCGCTGCGCCCTGTCGTCGAATTGGGCGCCGTGCGGGAGCTACAGCAGCAGACCGAGGAGTGCGCGCGCCTGCTCGACACGGGCTCCGATGTGGCGCTGGGCGGCGCCCACGACATCCGGCCGGGCGTGACCCGCGCCGGACTCGGCGGCGCGCTCGACCCCCTGCAGCTGCTCGACGTGCAGTCGACTCTCGAATGCGCCGAGCGCATCGCCCGCACGCTGGGCCGCCTCGACGAGGGCTATCCCTGGCTGCTGTCCCAGCGCCACCGCATGGGCCATTTCCGCGGTATCATCAACGCCATCGACGGCGCCATCAACGACCGCGGCGATGTCGTGGACACGGCTAGCCCCGCGCTGCAGCGCATCCGCTCCGAGCTGCGCGTGGCGCACAACCGCCTCGTCGACCGGCTCAACGGCATGCTCGGCGCGTACGGCAACGCCGTGCAGGACGCGGTGGTGACAACGCGCAACGGACGCTACGTCATCCCCATCAAGGCCGAGTTCAAGGGCCAGGTCAAGGGCATCGTGCACGACCAGTCGGCCAGTGGGGCCACGCTCTTCATCGAGCCGCTGGGCGTGACCGAGCTCAACAACACCTGGCACCAGCTGCAGCTGGACGAGCGCGACGAGGTCGAGCGCATCCTGCGCGAGCTCTCCGCGCGTATCGGGCAGGAGTCCGCCGCGATCCTGAGCACGGTCGAGGCGCTCGGTGCGGTCGACCTGGTGCTGGCCAAGGCGCGTTATGGCGCGCTGACCCGCGCTACCACGCCGGCGCTCAACGGCGAAGGCTGCGTTACACTCGTCGGCGCGCGCCATCCGTTGCTGTCTGGCACGGTGGTGCCGACCGACATCACGCTCGGCGACGAGTTCCGCGCCCTGCTCATCACGGGCCCCAACACCGGCGGCAAGACCGTGGCGCTCAAGACGGTGGGCCTGCTCACGCTGATGGCGCAGACTGGTCTGCTCGTCCCGGCCGAGGCGGGCTCGGAGCTGGCCGTCTTCGACGCCATATACGCCGACATCGGCGACGAGCAGAGCATCGAGCAGAGCCTCTCCACGTTCAGCAGCCACCTCACCAACATCATCTCGATGCTGGAGGGCCTGCGCGACAACACCCTGCTGCTGCTCGACGAACTCGGCGCCGGGACCGATCCGACCGAGGGCTCGGCCTTGGCGCGGGCTATCTTGACCTACCTGCTCGAGCGTGACGTGCGCGTCATCGCCACGACGCACTACAGCGAGCTCAAGGCCTTCGCCTACGAGGAGCCAGGCGTCGAGAACGCCAGCGTCGAGTTCGACGTGGAGACACTCTCACCGACCTACCGCCTCTCTATCGGCCTGCCCGGCCGCTCCAATGCGCTGGCCATCGCGCGGCGGCTGGGCCTGGGCGAGGACGTGCTGGCGCGCGCCTCCTCGTACCTCACCGGTGAGGAGCGCCGCGTGGAGACGATGCTGGCCGAGATCCAGGAGGAGCGCGAGGAGACGGCCGAGCTGTACGCCCGCGCCAACGAGGCCGCGCGCCGCGCCGAGGCGGCCAGGGACCGTCTGCAGCAGGAACTCGAGCGCATCCTGGACGAGCGCGAGGGCATCATCGCCGCCGCGCGGGCCGAGGCCGACGAGAGTGTGCGCGCGCTGCGCGGCCAGTTCGACCGCATCGAGGCCGAATTGCGTACCAGCACGATCACACCGCAGGTCTCGCTGGCGGCACTGACCGAGCGGCTGGAAGGGGCGGTCAAGAGCGCGGAACTGCTACAGCCCACGCCGAAGCGCGAGCGCGCCCCCAAGCCCGTGGCCGCGGCGACGGCCGCGCCCGCGCGCGATCTCGTGGTCGGCGACGAGGTCGAGGTCGCGCGGCTGGGCCAGCGCGGCACGATCACATCGGCGACGCCGGGACGCGACGAGGTCGAGGTCCAGGTCGGCGCGCTACGCATGCGCGCGCGCCGCGCCGACTTGCGCCTGGCGGCGGGCGGACAGGGCCAGGGGGACGTGAGCGAGCGCGAGCGGCGCGCGCCGGTGGGCGCGGGTGTGTCCATGAGCGTGGGGGCGCGTTCCGACACCCCCGCGACACGCATCGAGGTCGACATGCGCGGCTGGCGCGCCGACGACGTGCCGCCGGAATTGGACCGCTACCTGCACGACGCCTACATGTCCAACATGCCTTTCGTGCGCATCATCCACGGCAAGGGGACGGGCGCGCTGCGGCAAGTCGTGCGCGACGAGCTGTCCACCAACCCGCTCGTGTCGAGCTTCCACACCGCCCCGCAGCAGGAGGGCGGCGACGGCGTCACGGTGGTGGAGCTGAGCAAGACGTAGCTTGTCCTATCCGCCTGCCTCGCTCAAGGCGTCGGCGATAGCCTGCTCTAACGGCAGCGCCCGCCCCGCCGTCCACGTCTCCGCGAAATCGGTCTCTCCCATGTGGGCGCGGGCCGCCGCCAGGTGGCCGTCGTAGTTTGTGCGCGAGCGCCCCAGCGACGAGAGCACGATGTTCGCGGCCTCGCGTACGGCCTCGGCCGCCCCCCAGAGCAACACGGCGCGCGCTGGCTGTCCCTGGGCCATCGCCACGTTCGCCAAACCCAGGAAGCCGTACTGGATGGCCATTTTGTCATCCGCCTCGCGGGCCAAGCGCAGGGTCTCCCGCAGATAATCCGCGGCCTCAGCGTACCGGGTGCGCACAAACGCGATCAGCCCGAGATTGCCGAGGCACATGCCGGCGCCCTGCACGTCCCCCACCGTGCGGAACAAGGCCAGGGCCTCCTCATGCCGCACGACCGCCAACTCCCAATCGCCCCGGCTGCCCGCGATCAGCCCGTGGAGGATGAGTAGATTGGCCAGCGTCCTCTTGTCCAGCAGCCCCGGCCGCAGCGCCGTGATTTCCTCCAGCAGGGGCGGCACGGAGATGTCGCCACGCTCTCCCAGCACGGCGACGAAACCGAGGTTGACGAGCGAGGACGCGAGCCCTTCCGTGTCGCCCAATCCACGATACAGGGAGGCGCTCTCCTCGATCAGATCTTTCGCCGCCGCGTATTCGCCTTGGAAGAGCGCCAGCCAGCCGACCCTGTTGAGCGCCTTCGCCCTCATGGCGGGAGCCGCCCCGCCGCCGATGGAGAGCGCGCGATCCAACCACCCGCGCCCCTCACCCAGGTGGCCGTGGGTGTGCCAGAACAGCCAGAGCGCGGTCACTAACCGTAGCCCCGTTTCGACGTCCCCCCACCCCAGCGCCCAGCGCAACGCCACGCGCAGGTTGTCGTGCTCCTGCTCCAACCGATTCAGCCAGCCCAGCTGGCCGGGACCGCCCATCTCCCGGTCGGCCTGCTCGGCAAGCGCGACGTAGTAGGCCGCGTGCCGGCGTCGCGTTCGCTCTTCCTCTCCGGCCGTTGCCAGACGCTCCAGCCCATACTCGCGCACCGTCTCGAGCATGCCCACGCGCGGTTCGCCGTCGAGCGACTCCTCTCGCCGCAGCAAACTCTTGTCAAGCAGCGACTCCAGCCACAAGAGGACGTCGCTCGTGAGCACGGCGCCCTCCCCCTCCGATCCGCACACCACCTCCGCCGCCTCGGGCCGGGTCCCGCCGACGAAGACGGCGAGGCGACGGAACAGGGCCTGCTCGCACGGGTGCAGGAGGTCGTAGCTCCAGGCGATGGCCGCGCGCATGGTACGCTGCCGTTCCGGCAGGTCGAGCGCCCCGCCCACGAGCAGAGGCAGCCGCTTATCCAGGCGATCGAGCAGGGCCAGGGGCGAGAGGAGCTTGATCCGCGCGGCGGCGAGCTCGATGGCGAGGGGCAACCCGTCGAGGTGGCGGCAGATAGCGGCGATGGCGGGGGCATCGACGGCGGTCGGCGTGAAACCCGGCCGCGCGGCCCGCGCGCGCCGCACGAACAGGTCCGTGGCGGCGTGCTCCCGCAGCGCCTCGGGCGGGATGGGCATCCGCGCCGTCTCGGCGGGGAGGGCCAGCGGCGGCACGGGCAACTCGCGCTCACCGTGCACGCGCATCGCCGCCCGGCTCGTGGTCAAGACGGTGAGCCGCGGGCAGGTGGTGAGCAGGTCGGCCATCAGGGGGGCGGCCGCCACGACGTGCTCGAAGTTGTCGAGCACGAGCAGCAGCCGGCGCTCGCACAAGTATGCCGCCAAGCGGTCGGCGTAAGGGTAATCGTCGACATCCTGTATTCCTACGGCGCGCGCTATGGCCGTGGCGACGAGCGACGGCTCGCTCACCACAGCTAGGTCGACGAAGATCGCGCCGTCCTCGTAGTGCGGGCGCAGGATGGCCGCCACCTCCAGCGCTAGGCGTGTCTTGCCGATACCACCGGGCCCCGTCAGGGTCAGCAGGCGCACGCCATCGCGCCGCAAGGTATCCAGGGCCACGGCGACCTCCCCGTCGCGCCCGATCAACTCCGTCGGGGCGGCCGGCAGGGCGCGCGGCATCGCTGCATCGGACGGTGTATTCGCCCCATCCTGTTCGGGCGAGAGCCCGCGGCGCGCCGCGGCGACGAACCGCGCGTGGTCCTCCGGCGACAAGCGCAGCGCCTCTGATAGGAGCCTGACGGTCTCTAGGCGCGGCAGCCGGCGCACGCCGCGCTCGAGATTGCTGATGCCGCGCGCGCTCAGGCCGGCGCGCTCGGCCAGGGCTTCCTGCGAGAGGGCGGCGGCGAGGCGGCGGCGCCGCAGGAGCGCGCCAAAGGAGATGGTATCCACATTAGTATTGGTCATGGGGCGTCGCCCAGGGCGTACGCGATGGCATGGTCCAGCGGCAGCGCCGCGCCCACTGCCCGCGCCGCGTCGTATGCGGCGTCGCCCGCCTTCGCTCGTGCGTACGCCTCGGCGTGGGCGATGTCGTCACGCTCGGCGGGGTTGAGCGACTGCTCCGGCGCCGTGCCCAGCGCCTCCGCCGCCCCCCGCAGTCGAGCTGACCTCTCTCCGCGCCCCTGCGTCGCCGCGACCGCGGCGAGACCGATGAGCGTTGCGGCGATCCCATAAGAATGCTCCGTTTCCCGAAACATCGCCAGTGCCCGCGCGTAGGCGTCCCACGCCTGCTCCACTTCCCCGAGCCGTCGCAGCACGTCGCCCAGGTTGACAAGTGTCGAGGCTACCGCCCAAGTATTGTCTAGTGCGGTCAGCAACACCAGGCTGTCCTCGATCAGCGCGCGCGCCCGTTGTTACCCGCGCACCAGAGCATGCGGCCCAAGCTAGCCGACGCGATGGCGATGCTCTGGGTATCCCCGTGGGCACGGTGCAAGTTCAGTACCTCCATGCCATACGTGCAAGCCTGCGAGTATTCACCTTCTAAGCTTGCTATTAGGCGCAGAGTCTCAAGGCAGTTGGCGATACCGCGCTCGTCTTCGAGTATTTGGAACAAGGCTAAGCTCTCCTCGACGCACGAGCGGGCCTGCGTCAGGAGACCCTGTGAGCTGAGGGTATGCCCGAGGTTCGCCAGGGCGCGTGCAATGGACCGTCTATCGCCCCGCTCACGCTCGATCGCCAGGTTCTGTTCGAACAGGCGTTGGGCCGCCGAGAAATCACCCTGCACCAGGGCCAGCGCGCCAGCCGCGTTGAGCGCCTTGGCATGCAGCGCCTGTGGCGCCGTTCCCCCCTGCTCCAGCGCTTGTCGCAGCCAACGGCGTCCCTCGCTCAGGTAGTTGTGGGCCGACCAGAAACGCCACAGCGCGGCCGCCAGCCGCAGACCCGTTTCCACCGCGCCCGTTTCCCGCGCCCATCGTAACGCCGCCCGCAGGTTGTCGTGCTCCTCGTCCAGCCGCCCCAGCCAGTCGGCTTGGTCCGCACCTATGAGCCGCGGCTCGGCCTCTTCGGCCAGGGCCAGGTAGTGGGCGGCGTGTCGGGCGCGCAGGCGTGGCTCCTCGCCCGCCGACACCAGGCGTTCCGCGGCGTACTCGCGGATCGTCTCGAGCATAGTTACCCGTGGTTCGCCGTCGGGCGACTCCTCGCGCTGGAGCAGGCTCTGGTCGACCAGCGACTCCAGCCACAGGAGCATGTCGCCCGCGAGATCGTTCCCCCCTTCCTCCCCGTCGCTCTCGTCGCCCGCCGGCCCGCACACATTTTCCACGGCATCGAGCGCGGCCCCGCCTTGAAAGACGGCGAGGCGGCGGAACAGGGCCTGCTCACCCGGATGCAGCAGGTCGTAGCTCCAGGCGATCGCCGCGCGCATGGTCTGCTGCCGCTCCGGCAGGTCGCGCGCCCCGCCCACGAGCAGAGGCAGCCGCTTATCCAGGCGGTCGAGCAGGGCCAGGGGCGAGAGGAGCTTGATCCGCGCGGCGGCGAGCTCGATGGCGAGAGGTAGCCCGTCGAGGCGGCGGCAGATCGCGGCGATGGCGGGGGCGTCCGCGACTGTTGGCGCGAAAAGGGGACGGACGACCCGCGCGCGGCGCACGAACAGGTCCGTGGCGGCGTATTCCCACAGCGACTCTGGCGAAACCGGCGTCCCGGTCGATCCAGGCGACGGCGCGGCGGGGAGGGCCAGCGGCGGCACGGGCAGTTCACGCTCGCCGCGCACGCGCACCGCTGCCCTGCTCGTTACGAGGACCGCGAGCGACGGGCACGCCGCGAGCAGGGCGGCCACCAGGGGCGCCGCCGCCGCGACGTGCTCGAAGTTGTCGAGGACGAGCAGCAGCCGGCGCTCGCGCAGGCGCGCCGCCACCAGGTCGGCGACGGGCCGCTCGTCGGACTCCTGGACGCCCAGGGCGCGCGCGACCAGCGAGGCGACGAGGACGGGGTCGCGCACCGGGGCCAGGGCGACGAAAACGACGCCATCCGCGTATCTTATCGAAAAGTCGGGGGGCTAGGCCGCCGCGAGCGCCACGGGGGCGTGGGCCTCAGCCGCGCGTTGGATGATGAGGGCGGCCAGGGAGGGCATCCGATTGGCACCAGAGAGACGGTCG
>JAABUZ0100002552.1_pt1 | contig 29872 bp, 22 predicted proteins | sample 5562091 | NCBI WGS metagenome assembly JAABUZ01 (sample SAMN12813069, study PRJNA571459) | rock metagenome | isolation source: Antarctica rocks | place: Antarctica: Victoria Land, Linnaeus Terrace sud | collected 2015-12-21
CTCGCGATTGGGCTGCTACGGCTCGCCGGAGCGACGAATATCGCCGCTGCCTGTCGCCGCTACGCCGCCCAACCCGCCTTAGCGCTCACTGCGGTCGGTCTCGCATGACGACAATGCATAAGCCCTGGTGGCATTCCCAGTTTGGCGCAAATTGAATTCTTCAGGACGTCTCGGCGAATAGTAGCCGCATCGTTGTCATGATGGGGACCATCAAATTCGACAGCAAACTCTGCAAATCCATCACGGAGAACAACAAAGTCAAAATGCGCCTTTAGAGCGTAACTGTATTCGTCGTTCGTTAGGCCGCTTTGCTGAATGTCCAATGTGTCGGCGATGCGCACCTTCGGGCAGACTCGTGCGTTGCATCGAGAAGCCGATTCGGTTAATGCCGTGTCAACTGCTTCTTCATATTGATTGACGAGTATCCGTTTCCGTTGGTGCATAAACATCCCTCAACCTCAGCAACTATCATCGCTGTTCAATGATGGCTCGTCAGCCGTTCGACGAGCATCTTGACATCTTGCGCGCGGTTGCGGGGCATGACGAGGAGAGCGTCGGGCGTGTCCACGATGATGAGGTCTTCGATGCCGATGGTCGCAATCAGACGGTCCCGACCGTGGACGAGCGTCCGCTTCGTCTCGATGGCAAGAAGAGTTGTGCCGATCGCGACATTGCCGTCGTCGTCGCCCTGCATCAGCGAGGCGAGCGTGTCCCAGTCGCCGACATCGTTCCAGCCCGGATCGCAGGGTACGGTGACGAGCGGGTGGAACTTCTCCATGATCCCGACATCAATGCTCACCTTGTCGAATGTCGGGAAGACCGATTCGAGCGTTTCCACGTAGGCGTTAGTGCCGATGGTCTCCTTGATCCGCATCAGGCCCGCGTAGGTCTCCGGCAGGTGCATGGCAAAGGCGTCGAGCAGTGTCTGGACGCGGCAGATGAAGAGGCCGGCGTTCCAAACGAAGTTCCCGGTGGCGAGGTACGCCTCCGCCGCCTCGCGCTGTGGCTTCTCCACGAAGCGCACCGCCTCGCGCACGCAGAGATCGTCCTCCTGCCGCGTGATACCGGCGAGTTCAATGTAGCCGTAGCCCGTCGCGGCGAACGTCGGCGTAATGCCGATCGTGACAATCGCGCCGTCCTGCGCGGCGCGCGCGGCGAGGGCGACCGCATTTAGCAGCACATCCGGCTGGAGGATGACATGATCGGCCTGGAAGGAGGCGAGCGTCGCGTCCGGGTCTTTGTGCGCGAGATGGATCGCGGCGAGGCCGAGGGCGGGGCCTGTCTCCCGCGCGACGGGTTCGACGACGATATGATCGGCAGGCACCTCCGGCACCTGGCGTGCGACCTCCGGCGCATGCACCGCGTTGACGGCGATAAACTGCCGCTCTGGTGGGATCAATGGCGCGAGCCGTGCGACGGTATCTTGCAGCATGCTCCGATCACCGAGCAGGTTGAGGAGCGGCTTCGGTTGATGTTGGCGGGAGAGCGGCCAAAGCCGCGTGCCACCTCCGCCCGCGAGAATAATGCCGTAGAGATTCATGTCATCCTCCTGCCCCCTGTCCCACCGTCGGCCCGCACCGATCGTCTCCATCTGAACGCGGAAAGTCTCACCCTGTGACGCGAATTTTGCATGATGCACTACGCGCGCACATACAATTGCGGTCCCGCCGGGCGCACCGCGCCGGTCAGTTGCAGTTGCACGAGCAGCCCGTTCACATCGCTGATCGGCAGGCCGCAGGCGCGGCAGAGATCGTCAATGTGGGCGGGTTCCGCGCTCAGTGCCCCCAGAAGCGCCTCCGCACCGGGTACGCCAGGCAGCGTCGGCAGCACTTGTTGGGCAGCGTGCTGCTCGCGACGAATTTCCAGCCGCAGTTCCGACAGAATGTCATCCACGCTCGTGACGAGGCGTGCACCGTCCTTAATCAATGCATTCGTCCCCGCGCTCATCGGGCTGAGGATGCTTCCCGGCACGGCGAAGACCTCCCGGCCCTGATCGGCGGCGAAATCGGCGGTAATCAGCGCGCCGCTCTTGCGATCCGCCTCGACGATCACGACGCCGAGGGCGAGGCCGCTGATGATCCGGTTGCGGGCGGGGAAATTCGCCGGGTCAATACGCGCGCCGAGCGGATACTCCGTGATTAACGCGCCGCCACCGTCCGCAATCCGCGCGGCGAGGCTCCGGTGTTCCGGCGGGTAGATGATGTCCATGCCGTGCCCAAGTACCGCGATCGTCCGGCCCCCAGCAGCGAGACAGCGGTCGTGCGCGATGCCGTCTATGCCCTTCGCCAGCCCACTGACCACGGTGACGCCGACCGCCGCGAGATCGGTCGCGATCCGGTGCGTCACCTCGCGGCCGTACGGTGTCGCACGGCGCGTCCCGACAATCGCTACCGCGAGTGCGTCATCTGCCGTTATCGTGCCACGAACGTAGAGAATTGCGGGCGCGGAGGCAATCGAACGGAGATGGTTGGGGTACTCCTCGTCATTCCAGGTGAGTACGGTGATGCCCGCTTGCACCGTCCGCTCCCATTCCGTCGCCGGATCGAGGATACCGAACGCCTTCACCGCGCTCGCCGTCGTCCGTTCATCCAGCCCCGCGCCACGGAGATCGAGCGCGCGGCCATTCCACGCCGCCTTCAGCGTTCCGAAAGCGCGGGCGAGCAGTCGGAGCCGCGCCGGCCCGATCCCCGGCACGCATGCCCATGCGACCCAGTATGCTCGCTCCTCCGTCTCTGTCATGTGTGGCAGTATACACGGTAGCGGGTTCGGGGTTCGGGCTTCGGGGGTCGATGTTTGGGGACAGGTTTCATCGAACCCTGAACTCCGACCTTCCCCCATCCTTGACGCCCTCGGCAGCGGCGCGCATCATGATGGGGAGAAGACCACGCGACAATGACGAAAGGGGTTTTTAATGAAAATCGGTATCTTCGACCCGCTCTTTGCCAGCCAGCCGATTGAGGAGATGCTCGATTTCATTGCCGAGGCGGGGTGTACCGCCGTGGAGATCGGCACCGGACGCTATCCCGGTACACCGCATATTGATGTGGACGCTCTGCTCGCGGACGACGGCAAGGTGCGGGAATACAAAGCGCTCTTTTCGTCGCGCGGGCTGGAAATTTCCGCACTTTCCTGCCACGGCAACCCATTGCACCCGAACAAGGAGCAGGCGCAAAAGAGCGATAGCATCTTCCGCAAGACGGCGGCGCTCGCCCAGAAGTTGGAATTGCAGACAATTGTCTGCTTCTCCGGCTGCCCCGGCGATTCGGAAGGCTCCAAATATCCGAACTGGGTGACGTGCCCGTGGCCGCCCGACTTCCTTGAAATCCTTGACTGGCAGTGGAACACCGTCGCTATCCCGTATTGGCGGGACGCCGGGAAGTATGCCGAGGCGCGCGGTGTCCGCGTCGCCTTTGAGATGCACCCCGGTTTCATCTGCTACAACCCGGAAACGATGCGCAAGATGAGCGACGCCGTCGGCCCGGCGATCGGCGCAAATGTGGACCCGTCGCACCTCTTCTGGCAGGGGATTGATCCCTGCCAGGCGCTGCGCGCGTTGAAGGACATCGTTTACTATGTCCACGCGAAGGACACGGCGATCAACCCGTATAATGTCGCGATCAATGGCGTGCTCGATACGAAGCATTATTCGGACATCCCGAACCGGGCGTGGATCTTCCGCTCCGTCGGCTACGGCCACGATCTGCTCTTCTGGCGGCAGTTTGTCTCGACCCTGCGGGAAATCGGTTTCGATGGCGTGCTTTCCATCGAGCATGAAGATGCTCTTGCCTCCCCGAATGAAGGCTTCCTGAAGGCGGTCGGCACGCTCAAGGACGCGATTTTCACCGAAAGCACGGGCGGGATGTGGTGGGCGTAGGGAAAAGGAATCGTTCATGCCACTCCGTCTTGCGATACAGGAAACTCTCTTGCCCGCGCCATCGCTCGACATGAAGTTCGCGCAGGCGGCGGATTGGGGCTATGACGCGATCGAGGTGCGCGGCGACACATTGCGCGCTGAGCATCGGGCGATTGCACAACTCGTCCGGGGGGGGACGGCGCGGGTGGCAGGGATCGTCGGCGGGTATCGCGGCTGGCCGGTCGCAGCGGACCCGGACGAGCGGCTGCAATGCCTGGAGGACATCGCGCGATTACTGACGTTCGCGGCGGAAGTCGAGGCGGCAGGTGTCATCGTCGTGCCGATCTACGGCTATTCAGCGCGGCTCCCCTATCCCCAGAAGCGGGATGCTATCGCGGACGAGGAACGGCTGACCAACGCACTCCAAGAGCTGACGGAGTTTGCCGCGTCCGTCGGTTCGACGCTCATTCTCGAACCGCTCAATCGCTACGAAACCCATCTGATTCACCGGCTCGAACAGGGCGTCGAATGGTGCGAGCGGATCGGTAGCGAGCGGATGCGCCTCCTCGGCGATCTGTTTCACATGAACATTGAGGAACGCGATCCCATCACCGCGCTCCATGTGGCGCGGCAATATCTCGGTTATGTCCATCTCGCTGACAACACGCGGCTTGAACCGGGCACAGGGATCACCGATTTTATGGCGGCGTTCCGCGAACTGCGCGACATTGGCTACGATGGCTACTGCGCGCTAGAATGCAGCCTCTCCGGTCGCGCGGACGAAATTCTGCCGCGCACCGCCCAATTCATACGGTCGCTCTGGGGCGACGATTAAAAGGTCTTCTGGATTTTGACGTGGCAGAAAGGTCACAGCAGCGCTTCCCACAGTGCCCCCTCCATCTCACTGTGCTTCTGCCGAGGTAGGATAAAAGGGGCGAGCTATACGGCCTGCCCCCAACATGACCCCAACGCGATGCAGCCCCCAACCGCTTAGACGTTCGCGATGTCGCCTTTGAAAACCTCGGGCCCATTCGGGTCCTTGTTGGATTCATCGGTCCACTCATGGTAGATCAGCCCCTGGCCGCCAGCGGCATAATGGAACCTGAAGGTAGTGACCGAGAAAGTGCCCCCAGGAAAGGTCGCTCCGATGAACCCCAACGTTGTTGTGCAGGGTGATGGGCTGGCGCTGCAGGCGTTCGGGTTGTAGGTACCGCCCGTGACGACTCCCTCAAGATCCCCATGGAATGAGCCGGTTACCCCAGCGCGAACTATTGTGCCGTGGCGTGTGTCGGTGGTCTCACAGGCCCCTGGGCTTGCCGGTCCCGTCGTAACGAATGTCCCGTCTTTGAATTCTTCCCGGACTTGGAATGAGCCGTCTTTATTATCCTTCACCATGAATTCACAGTTGAAGGTGTCCGTCGCCCACGGTTGTCCGCATGTCCCTCCATCGAGCGAAGTGCTGGCGAATGGGCCGTAATGTTGTGTTCTACCTTCGGCACCGACAGTGGGAACACCGACCGCCAACAATGCAATGACCGCAATGAACCCTGCGAATTTACGAAGCATGGTTTCCTCCTTCTTATGTCGCGTCGCACCAAATACATTCTTTCAGGAGAGCGGATCGGCGAGATCCTTGCATTCCTCCCAAGCACAAGGACCTCCGCGCTCTTATTCCCAATACGGAGGTGCTAGAATATACGCTACAATATTTACAGCATTTTGCAAGACCCATGGTTATTTAGTGGCTCTGGGTTTGTCTATGCAGTCCAGTAAAGGAATCAAATGACGGTAGGTGACACATTCTGTCCGAATTTGACACGCAGCGGAGGCAGTGCTAGCGTCCGTCACATAATCGAAGACGCCCGCGATGATGGGGAAGAGTACGCGATTGGCAGCCGAAAGCGAGTGGGGGACGGTGGAAGCCCCACGGCAATGCCTGCGCGGAACGCGCCCCGGAGTGGCCCGCCGAAGAGAGCAGCGATGCAAGTAGGTGGAGGTGGGTGGCACCCACGCAGACAAATCGCCGAATGAGTGGCCGGACGAAATCCGGCAATGAGGGTGGTACCACGGGCGCGCTGCTCGTCCCTCCAACGTCTCGCGGGGCGTCGGGAGGTGGCACGATAGCAAGCGTCCGTTTTGTGTTAAGACGTCGAACAGAATCTTTCCCTCCCCTCTCCATCGCCGAACAAACCTGATCCATGCTGTGATCTTGGGGCGATGGAGAGGGGCCGGGAGTGAGAATCGCTATCACGTATGAAGGAGAGAATCTATGGAGCGCAAACCGGTGAAAAAAGTCGTGCTCGCCTATAGCGGCGGCCTGGACACATCGTGCATCATCCCGTGGCTCAAGGAAAATTACGGCAATCCGGAGGTGATCGCCTTCTGCGCGAACCTCGGACAGGAAGAAGAGTTGGACGGCCTCGAAGAGAAGGCAAAACGCACCGGTGCCTCGAAGTGCTACATCGAAGATTTGCGCCATGAGTTGGTGACGAACTACATCTGGCCGACCCTCAAGAGCGGCGCGATCTACGAGCGGAAGTACCTGCTTGGCACGTCATTCGCGCGTTATCCGGTCGCCAAGCGGCAGGCGGAGATTGCCAAAATGGAGGGTGCGGACGCCGTCGCGCATGGCTGCACCGGCAAGGGAAACGATCAGGTCCGCTTTGAACTGACCTTCAAAAGTGTGGACCCGAACCTGCGCGTTATCGTGCCGTGGCGCGAGTGGGAACTGAAATCTCGCAAGGACGAGATTGACTACTGCCTAGAGCGGCACATTCCCGTTACAGCGACGCTCGAAAAGATTTATAGCCATGACCGCAATCTCTGGCACCTCTCCTCCGAGGGCGGCGTGCTCGAAGACCCGTGGAACGAGCCGCCGGAAGACATGTTCGAGATCACGAAATCCCCGGAAGACGCACCGAACAAACCGACCTATGTTGAGATCGGTTTCGCGCAGGGCATTCCCGTCTCGCTCGATGGCACGGCGATGGACCCGGTGGATTTGATCTACAAACTGAACGAGATCGGTGGCGAGAATGGCATTGGCCGCGAGGATTTGGTCGAGAACCGGCTCGTCGGCATGAAATCGCATGGCGTTTACGAGACGCCCGGCGGCACGATCCTCGTTACGGCGCACAAGGAACTGGAAAGCATCGTCCTCGACCGCGACACGATGCATTACAAGGACGTGGTGGCGGCGCGGTTCGCGGAAGTGGTCTACAACGGTCAGTGGTTCACGCCCCTTAGGGAGGCGATGAGCGCCTTCTTCGATGTCACGCAAGAGAACATGACTGGCGCCGTGCGGCTGAAGTTGTACAAGGGGAACATTATCATCGCTGGCCGGAAGTCGCCCTACTCGCTCTACCGCGAGGACTTCGCCACCTTCGAGCAGGACGAAGTCTACAATCAGGCGGACAGCCTTGGCTTCATCAACCTCTTCGGCCTACCGATCACCGTTCAGGCGCTCCTGAAACAAGAGCAGGCATTGGGCAGGAGCAGCAAATAATACGCTTTCGCGATAGCGGTGGCATGATGCTTTCGTACGAGCGGCGCTCGAACCGCCCTCCCCGACCCATCGGTGTTCTCTCAACTGGATAAAACCGGTAATTCCAGAGGGGGACGGTTCGAGCGCCGTCCTCCTCTGAAAGCATCTCGCTGGTTACTTCGATCGGAGTGGAAGAGAGATCAGACGTGAGCGAACGCGCACAGACGCTGGCAGCGCAATTTGAGCGGAGTAGCTATGCCGTCATATTCTTTGCCGAGCGGTGTTCGGCGGATGATTGGCGACTCATCACCGAAGATGAACGATGGTCGGTAGGTGTCGTTTGCCATCACATCGCGCGTGGATTCGAGGTCCATCCGCAGTTGATTCGACAGGCCGCGACCGGCCAACCGATGCCAACCGAATATACGTGGGATGCGATTCATGAAAGCAATGCCCAACAAGCACGGGAATGGGCCGATTGCACGAAGGAAGAGACACTTGTGCTGCTGCGACGCCACAGTGACGCCGCAGCGGATGTCGTTCGCCACCTGAGCGACGTGCAACTTGACCGCACAACAAAATCACCCCTCGATGATGTGATCGTGAGCGTGCAGCAGATGGTCGAGGAAATGATTGACCACCCGCGCATCCACCTCGAGAGCCTTCGGGCGACGGTTGGCGGGCAGAGTGCAGGGCGATAGGAAGGGACGAAATGACGGCGCATGACGAGAATGAGCGTACGCTCTCACAGGAATGGTTCACGACATGGGAAGTCGCGCCCGGCGTGATCTGCATCGCGGAGGATCAGCACGAGCAGAAAGTGCGCTCGTACCTCATCATGGGGGCGGAGCGGTCATTGCTCTGGGACGCGGGGATGGGCGTCGCGGACATGCGCAAGGAAGTCGAGCGATTCGTGGCGGTGCGGCCCGAAACGCTGCTGATGGTCTGTAGCCACGGCCATTTTGATCACGTCGGCGATGTCTGGCGGTTTGCGGCGACAGGTGTGCCGGTCTATGCGCACCCGGCGGAGGCGGAGCGGATCGCGCGCGGGCTGAGCGCCGATCAATGCGCGCACTGGCTCCAACCGGATTCCTTGCTCGGCCCACTGCCTACCGGATTCGATCCAACGACCTACGCGATCCGGCCCGCGACTGTCACGCACCTGCTCGATGAGGGCGATCTGCTCGATCTCGGCGACCGACAATTTGTCGTGCTGCACACGCCGGGGCATTCGCCAGGTGGCCTCTGCCTCTGGGATGCGGCGAATGGTCTGTTGCTCTCTGCTGATACCGCCTACGCCGCACCGCTCTATGCTTACGCGCCGGACGCCAATCCAGACATCTACCGCCGTTCCCTCCGTCGTCTCGCGGAACTCGCGCCGCAGATGCGCGCAGTCTTGCCGTCGCACGACAATACGCCGATGTCGCCGGAACTACTGGTTGCGATGGCAGATGCCTTCGACCGCATCCATGACAATGACGCGGCGGATGCGCTTGTCGAGTGGAACCATGAAGTGGGGCAGAATCGTGTCTATGACCTCTACGACTTCGGCCCGTTCCAGGTGCGGATGCGCGCCGGGTGGGGCCGGAAAGGGTAGCGAGTGGCAACAACGCTATCTGAAGCACATATCCCAATAGCAATAGACGGACGATGGCGCTCACGGCTACGATCGCCTGGTCTCCTTGCCGGGGGAGCGGTGATTGCGGGAGTGCTCGGCGGCGCGCTGGCAATCGGGGTTGGCCCGGTTTTGCCGCTGGCCTTCCTCGTCGCGGTCATCGGCGGCGTCGCGATTTTGCTTGACGCGCGGGTCGGACTCTCGATAGCGGTTGCGGTGATCGCGCTTCTGCCCTATGCGACGCTGCCGGTCAAGGTCGGCCTGACGTTCACGCTGCTCGAAGCGACGATCCTGCTGACCATTGCCGTCTGGGCACTCCGGCTCGGCTTTGACCGTAACGAATTAATCGTTACGACGCCGGTGTTTTTGCCACTGGGCTTCTTCGTGATAGCAACCCTCGTCGCCTTTCTCCTCGGTGCAGGCCGGAATACGACGACGCAGACGGCACACGATTACCTGAAACTGCTGCTCGGTGTCAGCATGATCATCCTCGTCGTCAATCTCCTGCGGAAACGGCGGGATGTCGCGCGGTTCACGACAGCGATTGTCGCGGGAGGGGCGGTCGCCGGGGCGCTGGCGATCATTCTTCAGCGGCTGCCGGTCGCGCTGACGACGCGGCTCCTGACACGCCTGAGTGTCGTCGGCTACCCGACGAGCCGGGTTGTCCGCTACATCGAGGACAACCCGGCACTCGCCCGACGCGCGACGGGTACCGGCGTGGACCCGAACGCCTTTGCCGGCTTCCTGATGCTTGTGCTCGTCCTCGCTGTTGGACAAGCGATGGCAGCGCGCCCGCTCATCGCCCGGAAATTGAGCATCGTGACTGTACCAATTACCGGGTTGGCATTGCTCTTGACGCAGTCGCGGGCGGCGTGGCTCGGTGCGGCAGTCGGCGTCGGCATGCTGGCACTGCTGTGCTACCGGCGGCTGATCGTGCCACTCGTCGCGCTTGTCGTCGCGGCTGCCGTGTTGGGTGTCGGTGCGGGCTATCTATCGCGCCTGACGGGTGGATTGCGTGGGCATGACGCCGCGACGCAACTGCGCTACCGGGAATTTGCCAATGCCCTGCAACTGATCCGGGATTATCCCGTCCTCGGCGTCGGTTTCGGGGACGCGCCGCGCATTGACCTCCAGACCGGGGTGTCGAGCGTCTATCTTACTGTCGTGGAGCGCGCGGGGCTGATCGGGCTAGCGTTGTTTCTCGTCGCACTTGTTTCTCTCCTCACGCGGCTCATCCGTGGCGCGCTCCGGGCACCGATGGATGAACCGTGCGGGGAACTGACGCTCGCGATCGCTGCGGCGCTCGTCGCGGCCTGCGTCGCGGCGATGCTCGACCACTACTTCTTCAATCTCGGCTTTCCGCATATGGCGGCGCTCTTCTGGGCATTCGCAGGTGTCGGTGAGGTGGCATTACGACTCATAACTCTTCCGTGTCCAGTGGCTGTGGGGTCTGCTCGGGATGCTCCACCCGTCGCTCGATAACGCCATAGATCGTGAGGGCGACCAGGATGATCACCGTTGCGCCGGACGCGAGGATAAACAACCCCGCGCCCGCCGCCATGCCGATGCCTGCTGCCGCCCAGACTCCTGCAGCCGTAGTCAGATTTTTCGTGTGCGATCCTTGGCGGAAAATTACCCCCGCCCCGATGAAGCCGATGCCTGAGACGACCTGGGCGGCGATCCGCGTGAAATCGCCGCCGTTCGGGGTGACGAGTGGCCCGACAACGGTGAACAACGCTGCGCCGATGCCGACGAGTGTGAAGGTCCGCAGCCCCGCTTCCTTGCGCCGAACCTCTCTCTCCGCGCCGAGGAGCCCCGTCAGTCCGCTCGCCACCACCAGGCGGACGAGCGCATCCCACTCGCTCAATGCCACCGCGTCCTCGCCTTCCCGGATGCATGCACATCTATTCATCACATTCTCATCATAGTGTAGCGTGCCGGGCGACTGATTGCGCGCGTCCGGTGGAGATGGTAGCGTGACGCGCGGTGCAACTGCGGGGATAGCCTGGACAACGCGTGGGGAGGGGAGCACGAACGAATGGTAGGAGCGCCCGGTGGCATTACGGGGTACGCGCGCACTGTCCGTGCCTTTAGCCACGACATGCGCCTCTACATTCTCTTCACGCTGATCGGCTACCTCAATATTGGGGTCTTTCAGGTCCTCTACAATCTTTATCTGAACCGGATCGGCTTGCATGAAGATTTCATCGGTGCCTTCACGGCCGTCAACACCATCGCCATCGCCGGCGCGGCGCTAACGATTGGCCCGATTATCAACCGATACGGCCCGTGGATCGTTGTCGTCTTCGGCTTCACGATCTTCTGCATCACGAGCGTCGGCCTGACCCTGTCGAGTACCCCGTTGATCCTGCTCATCTTCGCCGGGTTGCAAGGGATCGGCACCTCGTTCTTCTCGAACCCAACGATGCTGATCGTTCTCGAACGGACGACGAATGAGACGCGGCAGCATGCCTCGTCCATCGTCTACTCGTCGCAGGCGTTCAGTGGCACGCTCGGCAACCTCGGTGGCGGCTTGCTGCCGAAACTGTTCTTTCTCGTCTTTCCGGCGCTGACGACGGGTTCGGTCGGGTCGTACCGCGCGACGCTGATGGTCGGCGTTGTGGTAGCGGGATTGGCGCTCATCCCCCTTCTTCGCATGCGTCCCACGATGGGTGAACCGCGTGGCGAGATGGCGGGCGTTCGGCGCCAAATACCCGTCGAGGCAAAGAAGGATCTGGGAACGCGGCGCGCCGATTTTTATGTCTTTATCATCTCCGGCGGGTTGCTCGCTGTCGCCTCCGGCGCAGTCATACCCTTTTACAATGTTTACCTCACGCGGCTCGGCGCGAGCACGCAGGTCGTCGGCTATATCTACGCAGCTGCGGCGTTAGTGGCGGCAGTCATCGGGCTGACGGGGCCGGTCGTCGCGGCGAAATTCGGCGCGTTGAGGACAGTCGGAGTCCTACGCTGCTCCCCTTTGCCGTTGTTTGTCGTGATGGCCTTTGTGCCCCATCTCGCGCTGGCGATCCCGGCCCACGCGCTGCGCGTCACAAGCATCAACATGTCGTGGCCAATTGACTCGACGTTTATTGCTGATCTCCTACCGGCACGGCAGCGGGCATACGTCTTCAGTATCCGCTCCGTTCTCTGGAACGGCGGATGGGCGGTGACGAGTATCATCGCGGGCCGCGTCATCCGCGCGACCGACTCATACATGGCGGTCTTCATTACCTACTCGATTTTTCTTGTCCTCAGTGTCGGCATGTTCCAGATCTACTTCCAGCGACGCCTCGCCGAACGGGCACGGCTGGGCCTTGGCGCAGCGGTGCAACCGTCACAGGCGTGATTTTCCGAAATGAAGGAGATGAAATGCGTGGCTTCCTGATTTTCATGACCACAATTGTCCTCGGCGCGGCTATCGCGCTCGCGACCGTCTATTTCTTCATCACGCGTCCGGCGCCGACGCGGATCGCCGCAACGACGATACCCGTTAGCACAGTGGCAGCGGGTAATTTCGACACGAAGGTGAATCAGATCGTCAATGCGTCCCCCAATACCGCCGTGACGGTGGAACTGACCGATGCGGAACTGACCTCGAAGTTCGCACAGACAATGAACACGAATCGCGATGCCATCGGCGCGGACATCCAGAACCCGCAGGTCTCCGTGCATGATGGCCGAGTCTTCGCGGGTGGTAAGGTGAAGAGCGACAGTTTCCCTGTACGGGCGGACCTCGTCGTCGTCGCGGTGCCGACGGCGGCGAATGGGAAACTAATGCTCCATGTCGAGCGGGTCGAGAGCGGCCGCCTCCCACTGCCGAGCAATATCACCGATCAGATCGTTGCCGACGTCCAGAACGACACACTTATCAATGACAACCTGCCGATCTATGTGGATCGCGTCGAGGTCCTAAACGGTATACTGCGCCTGACAGGGCGACCGAAGTAGCGAGTAACGAGCAACGGATAGGACTCACGCAATTCGCAAGAGAAATCCGGTGGTGGCAGGCTCAAGCCCGCCACCAGGAAAATCGTCCCAAATCGTAATTCCTCACTCGTTACTCGCTCCTTCCCCTTACCGCCACCACCCACCGCTGCGGATGAGATCGTTGCCGAGCAAACCTTCGAGGACTGGCAAGGGATTATTGGTGAACTCCGGGTGGTACTCCAGTCGCGTTCGCTCGAAATATTGGACTGTGTACGATTTGCCGTCATCGGCGTTTTTCTCGATGATCAACTCGCTGATCGGGTAACCGAAGACTGGAAGCCCGCCGCCCTGCTTCCAGAATTGGAGCAATGGCCCGGTGAGCGTATGCGAGGTCTCCACGAAGTACATGCCGGAGAAGGGCGGCGGTGGCGGTGGTGTGGGTACGAGCGTGGGCGAGGGGGTAGGTGTCTCGGTCTTCAACGCGCCCGGCGTGCCGCTCAATGGCGTTGTCGCCTTCGGTGTCGGCGATGGCGTCGGTGAGGGTATCGGCGTTGGCGTGGGTATAGGAGTAGGCGTCGGTGGTGGACGCGTCGGCGCGCCGGGAGACGGGAAATAGACGTCGCTCTCCAATACCGGACGCTGCACGGTCGGGAACGTACGCGTGCGTGTCGTTACGTTACCGAGTAGGGTGAGGAGTACCTCATTGGGTGTCCCCGCGAACTCGTCATGGAACTCGAACCGCGCCCGCTCGAAGATCTGCACGACGTGGCCTGCCGAGGTATAAACGCTTGTGCGCGGCAGACCAAACCGCTCCAGGCCACCGTGACGCTCCCAGTAGAGGCGGAATGGCCCAGCGATCCAATGTTTAGTGTCCGGGAACCACTTGGCGTCGGCGGCGGTCGGTTTGTTCGGGTCTTCCGGTGCGGTGGGAATCGCGGCGGGGCGAGCGATGCTCGCATATGCGCGCAGCGCCTCCTTGCGTGGCAACGGTTCGCCGGGATGATCGCCCTCCCGGCGGAAGGCGAACAAGCCCCAGTGCGTCTCCTGATTCCCTTCCGTGAGAGTGAAGTCCTCCAGTTTGAACCAGAAGGCGCGTTCAACAATGTCGCGCATCTTGTTGAGCGCCGCGAGTGTGTCGTTGAGAAACGCCGCTTGCTGCGCTTCATCAGCGGTAACGGGGATAATGCCGGACTCCGGCACAATGGGGGCAGCCGCTTGCATGCCGAACTCGGTGATCCAGAGCTTCTTGAATCCTTCACCGGCCTGCTCCATCACGGTATGCATGGTGCGCACATGGCCGGGGATGTCAGCCGCGTTCAGGTCATACGGATGATCCGCGACAGCATCCCATGGCGCGCCACCCTTGCCCTTGATGACAGGCGAGTTGTACATCTGCCGCAAGTACGGAATATCGTAATTGTCCGGGTAGGCGCCACGGGCGTTAATCAGGCCACCGAGCAGGACGGGCACGCTCGGGCTGATGCTCTTGAGACGTGGATAGGTAAGCGACATGATTGCTGCCATCCGGTCGGGGAAGATGCGTTGCTGCTGACCCTTGGTGATGAAGTCTAATTGCGTATTTGCATTCGGCTCGTTAACAATCTCCCATGCGTTGACGTACCCCGCGTAATGCCCGGCGATCTCCGCCGCTCGATCCGCGAAGCCGCGGATGAATGGGTTGGAGCCGTCTGACTGGTCAACGGGATCATTAATCTTATTAAGGGCATAGGTCGGGTTCGTATCCCGCACGATACCGTACGAGAGGAGGCCGAGCACGTTCATATTGTAGCGCTTGCAAAGATCGGTGAGGAACCAATCGTACTTCTCGTACGGCATCGTGCCGGGGCCGGACACGTCATCGTATTCAGCGAAGAATTCAATCCGCACCCATTTTGCGCCGTCTGCCGCCATCTCCTTGACGATATTTTCCAGTACCGTTTTATTGACATCATTATTGAAGTGGATGGTATCGGTGTTCCACCCGTAATACGGGTCGCGTCCAACGACGCCGAAGAATCCGTCGCGATCCGGGTAGGGATCGGTCAGTGCAGCGGACGCCGGGGATGGCGTTTGCGCCGCCGGCAGCAATGTGAGCAGAAACAGGAGGACGAGCACCGCGCTCCGGCGCAATCCGCGACGATCGCTCAACGTCATTGACAAAAACCCTCCTTACGGACCCGTTCGCTATCGTCACACCCCATCAACGGCCCTACTGCACGAACAACCTGTACGGCTGCGGCTAGTATCGGATTGTGCATGCATGCCGCGAATCATGCAAACTGCTACACTGGCACAGACGGGCAGATGGGCGCGGAAGGGTGTGCCGCATGCGTATTCAGAACCGCACTTCATCCGACTCGGCAATGCACGAGCATGCATCGCTCCTGCGGCACGTCGCCCGGCTCGACGCGCTTCACCGGATTTACCGCGCTGCCGCCGCGACGCTCGATCTTACCCCAATGCTCGAAATGGTAGTGACAACCGTTGCGGAGGTGATGCGGAGCGACGCATGCAGCGTTTATCTGTACGACGCGGAGCGCGAGCGCCTCATTCTCTCGGCCGTTGTCGGGTTGCCTACGACAGCGATTGGTCGGACGATGCTGCGCGTTGGGGAGGGGATCACCGGCCTCGCCGCGCGGGAGCAAACGATCATCGCCACGCCGGACGCGCGCGCGCATCCCGCCTACGCCCCCGTGCCGCTCCTCAATGATGACCACCTGCGCGCGCGCGTTTCCGTGCCGATGTTTCTGCCTGCCGTCGGTCGGTTGGTCGGCGTGCTCGACCTGCATTTCCGCGATCGCCGTATCCTGGGCGACGACGACCTTGCCTTTCTCACGACGGTCGCGGGCGAACTCGCCATCGCGATTGACCACGCGCGGCTCTATCAGGCGACTGATGTCGCGTTGCACCGGAAGGTAGCCGAACTCCAGACGCTCCAGAAGGTCACGGCGGTTGTCACCAGCACGCTGGACCTGACGCGGGTGCTGGAGACGATCGCGGAGCAGGCAGCGGTACTCGGTCAGGCGGACGTGGTCAGCATGTACGAACTCGGGCCGGACGGCGAGAGCCTGACCTTTCTCGCCGGGTATGAAACGACAAATGGCGAGGGCGCGTCGGTGCGTGAGGAAATGCGGAAGGAGGCCGTCCGACGAGCAATGCAGGTTTCCACACTTGATCCCGGCGATCCACTGCCGGTCGATACGTCCGGCGCGGAAGAGCGCGCGGGCGAGGGAACAGTATTCTGTATCCCACTCCGTACCGCGCACGGCATGATTGGCGGTATCTGCCTCCATTTCGATGCGGGAAATGGCCCGAGCCGCGATCAGGTTGACCTTCTGGAGTCCTTCTGTAATACCGCCGCCATCGCCATCGAGCAGGCGCGGCTCTACGACGACGCGCGGCGGTCGCTAACCAGCAAATCAGCCTTGTTACAGGAAATGCATCACCGCGTCCGCAACAACTTGCAGACGGTCGCCGCGCTCCTCTCGATGCATGTTCGGCGGGCGGGCGAACAGGCATGGGCGTTGCCGCTCAAGGAAGCCGTTAACCGCATCCGCTCCATCGCCGCCGTGCATGATCTCCTGACCCGTGAAGACATTGGTATCACGACGGTCAATGAGGTGGCGAAACTCGTCACCGACGAGGCCGCAACAACTCTTCTGCCGCCGGGTGCGGAGTATGAATTCGTCGTCGAGGGCGAACCGGCGGAAGTATCTTCGCGTGAGGCGACGGTGCTGGCAATCCTGATTAATGAACTGGTCGCGAACGCCGTCCTGCATGGTCTCGAAGGGCGCATGCGCGGCGTCGTGAAGGTGCAAATTGGCTTGTTGGACGGTCAGATAACGGTGCGTGTCGAGGACGACGGTAAGGGGTTCCCACCCGGCTTCCGCGCCGAGGTGGATGGCGGTCTCGGCCTGCAAATCACGCAGAACCTCGTCTCCACGGACTTGCGCGGCACGGTCTCGCTGGAGCCAAGCCCGCTCGGCGGCGGCGCGGTCGTCCTCACCTTCACGCCGCGCCTCGGTGCGTAGGGCTTGCTCGGCGTTGCCTGACGACTGTCGTCTTACTCTTCGTAACCGAACATCGGCGGTGCCGACGGTAGGGCGGGCTCGCCGCCCGTCTCGCGTCGCAGCCATGTCCGGATGTCCGGCTCGTGATCCGTATGCAGGTGCACGAACGAATATCCCAGCACCGCAGGACCGATGGGTAGGTCGCCCAGCCAGGCGAAGCGGCCGGGAGTCAGGAGATCGTCGGCCGACATCGCCGCCACCGTTGCGTCCAGCGCGTCAAACTGCGCCGCACTCTCCGCGAGCACCTCGGTGGCGGGCCGATCCTTGTTGCACGCTGAAAACCAGGCATTGATGGCGTCCGTGTCCCTGTCCTCCTCCAGACCAGCGGGCCACGGATGGGTGGGTGGCCCCGCTCCTCGGTATGCGGCCTCCAGGCGGGCGATGGTCAATCCGCGCCAGTCATTGAGATGCGCCGCCATGTCCGTAAATGTCCACGGCCCGTTGTTGGCGCCGGAGCAGTCCATTAGCCCCGCTTTCTCTACCGTCGTGACCAGGGCGTCCCAGTAGCGGCGCTCGGCTGCGAGAGCGGCGAGCAAGTCGGCTTTCGTCGGTGTCGTGTCCGGCATCGCCTTCTCCCTCTTATCGGACCGTGATACCCGCGCCCGCCGTGACTCTACCAACACGCCATGCGGCCTGCCCTGCCGCCTGGCATGCTGCGAGGAAGCCATCCACGGCCTCCGGTGTGAGGCAGAGCAAGAGGCCACCAGATGTCTCCGACTCCCAAAGTGTCTGTTGGGTTACGTCGTCCACCGCATCCGCGAACGTGACATGTGCGGCGAAGTAGTCACGGTTGCGGGCGCTACCGCCGGTGCGAATCTCCTGCACCGCGTATTCCCGCGCGCCGTCCAGCCACGGGAGCGCCGCGCTATCGAAGGTGATCGCGACGCTGCTTTTCGTTGCGATCTCATCAGCATGACCGAGGAGGCCAAAGCCAGTAATATCCGTGCCTGCATGGACGCCCGCCGCGACGGCAAGGCGCGACGCGACATTGTTCAGCCGCTTCATGCTTATAATTGCCGCCGCGAGATGCGTGGGATCAGCGCGGAGGGTTTTCGCCGCTGTAGTAATTGTGCCGGTACCGAGCGGTTTGGTGAGAACGAGCACGTCTCCGGGTGTGGCTGCCGCTTTCGTGATAATCCGGTCGGGATGGACGACGCCGGTGACGCTCAGTCCATACTTGGGCTCGGCGTCGCGGATTGTGTGACCGCCCGCGATCACCGCGCCGACTGATGCCATTGCGTCCGTGCCACCCTGAAAGACGCGCGCCAGCAGATCGGCGCTCAGGTCTTCCGGCCACGCCGCGACATTGAGCGCGAAGCGGACTTCGCCGCCCATCGCATAGATGTCGCTCATCGCGTTCGCGGCGGCAATCGCGCCGTAGTCGTACGCGTCGTCTACGACGGGCGCGAAGAAATCCACCGTCTGCACGACAGCAAGATCGTCCGTCAGTCGGTAAACCGCCGCGTCATCACTCGTATGGAGGCCAACGAGCAATTCCGCCGGGACGGCGACCGCCGCGAGCGGCGCGAGGACAAGAGCCAGGTCCCCTGGCCCGAGTTTGGATGCTCAGCCCGCGCAGGCGGCAAGCGTCGTCAGGCGAATCTCATCCCGCGTGTGCATCGGCTCCTCCTTCCCACGTCGTGGCGCATCGTCATCATTCGTGTCACTCTACCAGAAGTACGGTATGCGGACGATTATTCCGGGCGCGGATGAACAATCGCTGGCGATAGGGTCACTTGTTGGAAAGTCTGCTCTCGTCATGGAGAATGCCTTGAATCCCCCGCACGCCGCCGCTATGCTCACCGCGATGGCGGATCGTGCCGCTGGGAAGGGAACTCGCCACCGTGTCGTTTACCGGGGCACCGCTCCTGCGCAACGTTGATTTTCGCAAACTGTGGGCGTCGCAGGCGGCAACGGTCTACGGCTACTTCACGATCCTGATTGCCGTCCCGCTCCTCGTCTTCAGCCGGACGCATTCGGCGTGGCAGACGGGCCTCGTCGCCGCCTTCGAGACGCTGGCGTACCCGCTCGTCGCGCCGTGGGCGGGCGTCGCGGCGGACCGGATGAACCGGCGCGTCATTATGCTGACGTGCGATGCGGCACGGGCCGTATTGTATGGCAGCATCCCCATCGCGGCGGCATTCGGGACCGTCGCTATTCTCCATGTCTACATCGTCGCCGCACTGGCACCGCTCTTTACCGTGCTCTTCGATGCCTGCGCACTCAGTACGCTCACCGCGCTCGTCCGGCGCGATCAGTTGGTAGAGGCGAACGCACGCCTGCAAATCACGGTTTCCGTCGGCTCGCTGGTCGGGCCGTCAGTCGCGGGTGTGCTGATTACGAACATCGGTGAAGCACTGTCGTTGATGGTTGCATGCGTTACCTTCGCCTGCTCATTCTGCGCACTCGCCTCGATCCGCCGCCCGTTCCAACGGCACGATCTCGGTGCGGCGCATGGCCGGAGCGTCCGCGCCGATCTCGTCGAGGGTTTGCATTTTCTGTGGCGGCAGCGCACCGTGCGGGCGCTCGCCTGTGTCCTCTTCGTCTTCACCCTCGCGGACGGCGGTGTCTATGGCTTGCTGCCCGTCTATGCGCTGGAAGGGCTGGGCATCCGCAAGGGGTTGGTCGGGCTGCTCTACGCCGCGTCGGGGATCGGCGGCATTGCCTCTGCCTTCCTTGTTACCCGCGTCAGCGCGCGATTGGGTATCCGCACGATGATGATTGGCGGCTTCTCGCTCGCCGGTATACTGACCGTCGCGATGGCCTTCGCGCCAACCCTTCCTGCCGCGCTCGTCTTGCTCATGCTGCGCGCATTCTGCGTCGAGACGGTGATTATTACCGTCATTTCGCTCCGCCAGCGGCTGATCCCCGATCACCTGCAAGGGCGAGTAAACATCGCGGCCCGCGCGATCTCGATGAGCGGCTTCCCGCTCTCGTCCTCGATCGCGGGCTTCGGCATTGACCGTATCGGCGTTCGGCCCGTCTATGCCTTCATGTCGCTCTTTATTTTCATCTCCGCGCTCTTCGGCCTGCTCGTTCCGCACCGCGCTGATGTTGAGCGCCAGGTTGCCGCCATGCTCACCTCCCAGTCGCGCGAGAGCGTGCAACCTGAACCCGTCGCGGTGAGGTGAGGGAAAGGATGGAAATCGGGGAGAACCGCAAAGGCGCAAAGCTCGCAAAGAAGGGAAAGATATTTGAACCACGAATCTGCCAGGGGGCACCTGGAAGATCACGAAGCAAGAGGAGAAAAGAAAGCGAATCCTTTATTCTTCCCGTCTTTAGCGGTTTAATCGGTTTTGGAGGTGATGGATGAATGAGCAACGGGTGGAGTTGGATCGGCTGGAGACGTACGGGGCGGTGGATAGGCACGATATGGCGGGGCAGATCGCCGGGCTGCCGGAGCAGATTCGGCGGGCATGGGATCACGCGCGCCTCGTGGACTTGCCGGACAAGCATGCAGACATCTTCAGTTTCATCGTCGTCGGGATCGGCGGCGCGGCGATCAGTGGCGATTTCCTGCAAGCCCTCGTCGCCCATACCGCACAGATCCCGGTCATCGTCGCACGCGGATACGACCTCCCGGCCTTCGTCGGGCCGGACAGTATTGTGGTCGGTGTCTCACACTCCGGCAACACGGAAGAGACGATCACGCTCTTCGAGGAAGCGATTGATCGCGGCGCGAAACCGGTAATCGTCACATCGGGCGGCCGGTTTGCGGATCTCGCGACGATCCATCGCGCGCCATTGATGAACTACGCGGTGATGGACGCGCAGCCGCGCACGGCGGTCGGCTTCATGTTCATGTCCCTCCTCGGTATCGCGCAGGCAGTGCATGTGGCAAGCGGGATAGATGGGCAGGTGGCGGAGGCGGTCGCGCTCCTCGAACAGGCGCGCGACCGCTTCGGGCCGGGCGCGCCAATCGCGGCCAATCCGGCCAAGCAGATAGCGCAGGAACTGATGGGGAAAATCCCGATAATCTACGCGGCGGGATTCCTTCAGCCCGTGACGCTTTGGTGGAAGGAGCAGTTGAGCGCGAATGCCAAGACCACAGCGATTACCGATGTGCAGCCGGAGATCAATCATACTTCGGCGCTCGGTTACGCCTTCCCGCAGGGAAATGCGGATCGCCTCGCGGCGGTGCAGTTGCGCTCATCCTACGACCACCCCCGCATACGGCTCCACTGGCAGGTGACGACCGATCTTCTCGGCCAGGCGGGTATTGCAAACGATATTGTCGAGGCACAAGGCCAGAGCCGTCTCGCACAGATGCTCTGGTGCATGTCGCTCGGCGACTGGGTGTCGTATTATCTCGCGCTGCTCAACGGCGTTGACCCGACACCCGAAGAAGCCATCGCGTACATGAAGGGGAAACTGGCCTCCGCGTAGCGATCCAGCGTGCTCTAGCGGTGCGACGGCAACGGATTTGGGGAGCCGCCCTGCGTGCCAATACCACCGCCCGATCGTGGTCCGGGCGCAGGCGCGATTCCCGACCCGATGTAGGTGAATCCGTGAATGATCGTCGCGCTGCCCGTACTCGTCGTTACCACCACGTCTACCGATGCTTCAGCGTGCATGGAGGTGACACAGGTCAGGCTTGTACTCGTATTGTTCACTTGCTGCACACTCGTGCAGGCCGCCCCACCAACGTTCACGCTCGCGCCAGTCAGGTTCGTTCCAGTAATCGTGATCGTCGTCCCACCTGCCGTTGACCCGTTGCCTGGTGTGACGGAGGCTGCCGTTGGGCCGCTCACCGTCACGGTCGCGGTGCCGGTAATCGCACCGCTGCTGAGATCGGTGATCGTGATCGTCTGAATCCCCGCGACTTTCAACATGACGCTGAAGATGTGCACGCTGTTATCCGCAGCGACGAAGGTGTAATCGAGCGGCAGCGCGGCCTGTGGGTCACTACTCGTGAAGCGAACAGTGCGGGTATAGCCGGTGACGGTGTTGTTGTCGCTATCCATCGCGGTCATAGTGAGAGAGAACGCCATCCCCGCTCTAGCATTCGTGGGGGCAGTAACCGCGAGATGGGTCACGCCCGCAGGGGTGACGGTAATGCCGCTTTGTTTCCCGGTGACTGGGCTATTCATGCTGTCTGTGGCGATCAACGTCTGCGTGCCGACGGTCTTGAAGGTGGCGGCAAAGGCATGCACGCCCTGATCGCCAGTGGTGAAGAGGTAGTTGGCGGGCAACGTCGCCAGACTGTCCGCGCTGGAGAAATGTACCGTGCCAGTATAACCGGACGCGGTATTCCCAAAGAAGTCTCGAACGATGACTGTGAAGCCGCCGGATGTATTAACGGTGGTCGTCGAGGGATAATTCATCACGGCGATCGTCGCCGCTGGGCCGGGATTAACGATCGTTGGTTGGAACCCGGTGAGACCGGCATCTGTCGCGGTGATCGTTTGCGGCCCGACTGTCTTGAAAGTGACCGGGAAGGTGTGGCTGCCGTTGTCGACCGCAGTGAAGAGATATGTGGCGGGTTTCATCGCTGCGGCATCCGTCGAGGTGAAGGTGACGGCACCGTGATAGGTGAGCGCGATGTTGCCGGAGGAGTCCCGCGCGGTGATGGTGAAGTTCGCCACGACGCCGGCTTGCGTCGGGTTCGGGAGTGTCGAGACGATCAGGGAGGCCGCGTTGCCCGCCGTATTCGTGAGGCTGAAGATCGCGGGGGAGGCAACGCCGAGCGCACTCGCGGAGACCGAATAGGCTCCGGCAATGGTGTTGGCGGCGAAAGTGGGGGCGGTCGCGATGCCGCTGGCGTTGGTCGTCACATTGACGGTGTAGATGCTACCGGTGAAGGTGCCGGATGCGCCATTGCCCGGTGCGATGAAGGTGACGGAGATGTTGGGAATTGCGTTGTTCGCACTGTCTTTGACGGTCACGGCGAGAGCGGCGAACGCGGTGTTCACCATGGCGCTCTGAGGCGTCGTGTTTCCGTTCGCCGTAATCGAATCGGGCGCGCCTGCCGTGTTCGTCAGACTGAAGGTGGTAGCGGTGAGGCCCGTTGTGGACGCAGTGACGTTGTAACGGCCCACCGTAGTATTCGCGGTAAACGTTGGCGCGGTCGCTACACCACTCACGTCCGTCGTCTCAGTCGGGGTCCCGCCGCCCGCGAATGTGCCGGAGAACGTACTACCGGGTGCAGTAAACATTACAGAGACGCCGCTCACCGGATTGCCGAAGGCGTCACGTACGGTCGCCGCGAGTGGCGCGCCAAACGCCGTGCTGATCGTCGCAGTCTGGGGCGTGCTGCTTGCGTTCGCGGTAATTATGCTCGCGGGCGCGGTCGTAATTTGGATCGTCGTACTGCCGGTCAGGGAGAGTGACCCGGTATCCGTCACGGTGATCGAACGGCTGCCCGCGCTCCGCAGTGTGACCGAGAAGGAGTGGCTGCCGTTATCGTTCGCCGCATAGGGATAATTGGTGGGAGGATCGGCTTGCGCGTCGGTGCTGGCCAGTTGGATTGTGCCACGATAGCCCGTCGCCATATTGCCGAAGGAGTCGGCGGCGGTGACGGTGAGAGCGAAACTGGCGCCTGCCACTGCGGAGGCGGGAGCACCCAGGACGAAATGCGTCGTGGGGCCGGGGAGATTCGTCATCGCGAACGGTGTTGACGTGGCGAGACCGGGGACCATCACCGCGACGGTATAACTGCCCGCGATGCCATTCGCCGTGAACGATGGCGCCGTTGCGACGCCGCTCCCGTCCGTCGTAACGGAGACGGCGGCATCACCACCGCTGAACAAACCGCGCGTGCCGTTGCCGGGAGCGACGAAGGTGACGGAGATGCCGGGAACCGGGTTATTGTACGCATCTTTGACGGTGACGGCGAGCATGGCGCTGAAGGCGACGCCAACTGTCGCACGCTGCGGCGTCGTGCCGGTGTTCGCGGCGACACGGTTCGCTGCGGCGGCAGTCACGGTGAGGGTTTGATTGCCCATAATCGAGCCGTTGGTTGTATCGGCGACTGTCAGCGTCTGACTCCCGACCGTTTTCATCACGGCGGTAAAGAGATGGACACCCGAATCGGCGGCCGTGAAGGTATACGCTCCAGGGAGTGTCGCTGCGGTATCGGTGCTGGAGAATTGAACGGCACCGCGATACGCCGGCACGGTATTGCCGTAGGCATCTTTGGCAATGACGGTGAAGCCGTTCGTGGTGTTGACGGATGCCGGCGACGGGTATCCGGTAAGGACGAACGATCCGACACCGCCGACGGACGTGACCGTGATGGACTGGCTGCCGGTAACGGAAGCCGTGACGGTATCGGTTGCGGTGATGCTCTGCGCCCCGGCAGTCCTGAGCGTGGCGCCATTCGTGAACGTGTGCGTACCAGTATCCCCACCGACGAATGAATAGGTGCCGGGCAGGTCGGCCTGGGGATCGCTGCTGGAGAAGAGGACTGTGCCCGTGTAGCCCGTTGCGGTATTGCCGAATGCATCCAGTGCCGTCACCATGAAACTGCCAGTCGCGCCTGCCACATTCGGCGATGGGAAGCCAGCGACCGTGAAACGCGCGGCGGTGGCCGGATTGATGGTAATCGCAGCGCTTCCGGCAATCGAAGACTTGGCGGCATCAATAACGGTGAGCGTCTGGCTGCCGGCGACCTTGAAGGTTACGCCGCCCGTGAAGGTGTGGACGCCGTTGTCGCCGCCGCCACCGGTGAAGGTGTAGCCGGCGGGGAGTGTGGCCTGATTGTCCGTGCTGGTGAAGTAAATTGTGCCGGTATAGGATGGCACGGCATGTTCCCCGGCATCCTTCGCCGTGACCGTAACGCTCGTGGGAGCGCCCGCCGTGGTGGAGGGCGGACTCGCGATCGTGAAATGCGTCGGCGCCGGTATCGCCGCCGCCTCGAACGCGCCAATATCGCACGAGCCGCCTGCGGGTTGCGGGCGGACGGTACCGCGCTGATCGGTCGCAGGGCAATTGGCACCGACATTCGGGATCTTGTCGATTGCGGGGCTGCCTGAAAGGAGGGCCAGCGTTTGCGTGGGGCCGCCATTATCCTTCAAGCTATCGAGCATCGGATCAATCGTCTGATCGTGAGACTGATGCAAGCCGCATGTACCACTGTGGTCAATGTTGTAATCGCCGGAACTGAAACTGCCGCCGGAGATGAAGCAGGAATCCGCAACGATCGAGTTCGTGATCGTCGCTGTTCCTTGATTGAAGATAGCGCCGGCTTGCATGGAAGCGCTATTGCCGCTGAGTGTCGCGTTACTCAATATGAGGGTGCCCGCTCCGACGACAATGGCACCACCATGTGGCCCATTGTTGCCGAAAACCGTCGTATTGTTCAGTGTTGTCATGGAGCTGACGTAGATGCCGCCACCGCCAGAAGTACCGGTTGCCGCATTGTTGGCGATGAGACTGCGATTAGCTATGACGGTTCCGGTATTGTTATACAGCCCACCGCCCAAATCACTCGCGATATTGCCGATAATGGCGCTGTCGTTGATTGTGAGCGTGTCACTGCTTTTCATGGCGATGCCACCGCCATGGAGCGCCTTGTTGCCACTGATGACCACATTTGCGAGTGTCACCGTTGCCGCAGCGGAGGTAAGTAGCGCGCCGCCATCAGGATAGGAGGAGCTATTCGCGTTGCCGTTCCGCATCGTCAGTTGACTGATGGCGACGTTCCCACCGTTGACCAGGAAGATGCGATCACCACCACCACCGTCAATGATCGTCGTACTAGCATCGGCACCCGCGATCGTCATGTCTACGTGTACGGAGAGCATGCCAGCGGTCAGATTGTAGGTGCCCGCGTTGATTGAGATGGCGATGCCAGCGTTGGTGTTGGCGTATGTGATTGCGTCTCGCAGCGAGCAGGGAGAGATTCCATTCGCAGCACATCCGGAACTATGCGTGACATCCGGGAGCGAATCAGCGATCACAGATGCCGCACGGACGGAGAATGTGGGCGCGACAGCGGACGCGAGCATGACGAGAATGAGCATCCGTAGCGACACGCACAGCGCACGCGGCACAACCCGAAGCAGGATAGTCTTCATCCTTCCCCCTCCACTATAGAACGACGCCAGACACACGTCGAGTAGGGACCCAGCGAATGACCCTGTTTCTCCCTCCTGAAACGTACTGAAAGAAATGTAAAGAATAAACAGGAGATGCGTCAAGTATACGTACACCAAATAATCAGATGAATAATAGAGAATGATTACTCGCAATATAAATTGGCGGAAATGGCAGAATCTTGGTCCGGCGCGACCCTGATTTCTTCGGATGCGTCAGATCATCGAAGGTGCTATAGTCGCACGTCAGTGCTCAATCCGTAGCGATGATGAGTGGAGGCAGAATGCAAGGAGAGATGCGCGAGAAGTTGCGGGAGCAGGTGGCCACGGCGATTGACGAGCATGGGCCGGGGATCATTAATGTCTCTGACCAGATTCACAAACGGCCGGAAATCGGCTATCAGGAACGGTTTGCTTCGCAGTTGCTCGCGGACCAACTACGCAAGGAAGGGTTTGAGGTCGAGAAGCCATTGGGCGGATTGGAGACTGCCTTCCGGGCGACAAAACGCGGCAAGGGGCCGGGGCCGACCGTCGTGGTGCTCGCCGAGTACGACGCGTTGCCAAATCTTGGGCATGGCTGCGGGCACAATCTGATCGGTGCGTCCGGCCTGGCTGCCGCTATTGGCCTCGGGCAAATCATGGACCAAATTGATGGGACATTCCAGATCATCGGCACGCCTGCGGAAGAAGGTGGCGGGGGCAAGGTGAAACTGATTGATGCGGGCGTCTTTGAAGATGTGGACGCCGCCTTGATGATCCACCATGCCGGGCCGTTCACTGGTTCCGCGACCCAGTATCCGGGTGGCACCTGCCTGGCAGTATCGCACATTGATTTCGAGTTCCACGGCAAGCCCGCGCACGCGGCGGGCGACCCCTATAACGGTGCGAACGCGCTCAATGGCGTGATCAAACTCTTCACCGGCATTGACGCGATGCGCCAGCACATCAAGCAGGACGCACGCATCCACGGCATCATCACGCACGGTGGCGATGCGCCGAATGTCGTGCCGCACTACGCCGCCGCCAAGTTCTTCGTCCGCGCCGCCGACCGCGAGTATCTCGCGGTGCTGGAGGACAAAGTGCGCCGGATCGCCGAGGGTGCCGCGATGCTCACCGAAACGACGGTGGAGATGCACCATGCCGAGCCAACCTGCTACGACATGCGCCCGTCGTATGTCATCGGTCGCATCTACGAAGAGAACATGCGCAAGACCGGAATGGAAGTCAACGCGCGGGATCAGACGGCGCGCGGTTCATACTCGACCGACTTCGGCAACGTCTCGTACGTCGTTCCCTCCGTCACCGGCTCGTTCGCGATCAGCCATGGGATGATCCCCGGCCACTCGCAGCAGGTTGTAGACGCCTCCTGCTCCGACTTTGGCTACGAGCAACTGCTGAAAGTCTCCACCGCGATGGCTCTCACCGCCTTCGATCTCCTCACCGACCCGGAGTTGGTCGCCGCCGCCAAGGACGAGCACGCGCACTGGACGGAGTTGTACGAGGGTAAGAAGTAGTCATACATGTTCGTGATTGAGTTGAGAGGGCGCACAGCGTGCGCCCTCCCGTGCGTGGTGGTGCAGCAGGTATCAGGTATCGCCCACCAGGAATGATGAACGGACCTCAATGGTTCACTGCTATACTGCCGCTCATGTTCCGTAAGGGATGTCCCTCGGCGTGACCGCCCATACGAGATGTGATCGTAGCATGTGGGGTAGTGAAAGAAGGCAGACGGAAGATGGCGGAGGCGGCGCTACGCGACAAGGTCTTGCGGGCGATTGACGACGCGACGGGCGACCTCCTCGCGGTAAGCAGATTTATTCACGCGCACCCGGAAATCGCGATGCAGGAGGTAGAGTCCGCGCAGGCGGTCGCGGCGATGCTGGAGCGGTATGGCTTCGCGACACAGCGCGGCATCGCCGCATTGCCGACGGCCTTCCGTGCCGAGAAGGGGCAGGGTGCGCCCCGTATCGCCTTCCTCTCCGAGTACGACGCGCTCCCCGGCCTCGGACACGCCTGCGGGCATAATCTGATCGCGTGTGCCGCCCTGGGCGCGGGAGTCGGCCTCGCTGCCGCGTTGGACGATCTCGCGGGGACGGTCGTCGTCTTCGGTACGCCCGCCGAAGAAGCGGTCGGTGGGAAGGTTATCATGGCGCGGCATGGCGTCTTCGACGATATAGATGCCGCGATGGGCGCGCACCCCGGCACGAACGAGGCGACCGTCCCGACCGAACCGGGCAGCGGCTTGTCGCTCGCCGTCTCGACTGTCGTGATGGAGTTCCATGGCCGCGCCGCGCACGCTGCCGCCGATCCCTACAACGGCGTCAACGCGCTGAATGCGGTGATCGAGACCTTCAACGGCATCAATGCGCTCCGGCAGCATGTTACGCCGGACGCGCGCATCCACGGCATCATTACACACGGCGGCGACGCGCCGAACATCGTGCCGGAATACGCCCGCGCCGTCTTTTATGTTCGTGCCGCGACCGTGCGGGCGATGGAGCAACTCGTCGCGAAGGTGAAGCGGGTCGCCGAGGGTGCGGGGGAAATGACGGGCGCGCGCCTCGCGTGGAGCCGCCCGGAAGAGCCATACACGGACATGGTGACGAACTACACGCTCGCGCGCCGTGTCCGCCGCCACTTCGATGATCTTGGCCTCCACATGCCGCACCCGCGCCTCGGGGAAGCGCTCGGCAGCACGGACTGGGGCAACGTCTCGTATCTCGTACCCTCCGTTGAGACAGGCTTTCCAATCACGGAGCAGATCATCCCGTGGCATTCGGCGCAGGTCGTCGCGGCGGCGGATAGCGACCTCGGCTACCGGAATATGCTCCTCGCCGCTAAAGCAATGGCCCTCGCGGGGTTGGATCTGCTCATGGATGGCAGCCTTCTGCGTACCGTCAAGGAGGAACACCGCCGCGCCCTCTCCGAGCGGCAGGGCGACCGTGCGGCACGGTGATGCAATGAGCCACTGCCGCGAGGGGTATGATGAAATGCATACAGCATGTCTTCATCTGTAGGTGAGAGCGTGCAATACGTGGAGTACGATCGTGGAAGCGATGATGCGAGCGGTTGAAGTGACCCGGATACCGGATGAGCAAGGTGTACTGCATCTGGATCAGCCCATTACGGTAGTCAGGCCGGGCTGGGTTCGTGTATTGCTCTTTATAGCGGACGACGTGGATATTGACGAGCAGGAATGGCTGCGCGCTGCGGCGCGGAATCCGGCGTTCGATTTCTTGAATGATCCTGCCGAGGACATTTATACCCGCGACGACGGTCGGCCCTTCCGCGATGAAGGGGTACAGTCGCCCTCATACCGTTTCCGTTCGATGATTTGACGACAACGATGATCGTGCGCGAGCTCGGGGTGCTTCCTGTTGCACACATCAGCATGTCATCGCTGCATTGCATCGCCTTTTTACGGTATCGTGAGGCGTTCCCGCAACGGCTACGATTTCGCGCTCTGGTATTCAGGAAAAGACAACGCTCCCCGCGATGCCGTCAATGATCGGTGCCCATTTGGTGGCGAAATCGGCGGCGGGTACGGTGGCGCTGATGAACCAGGTCGTGTCGCTCCCCTGCGGCTGGACAGCCACCTGTTCGGAAACGACCGGGACTCCCTGTGTATAGGAGACGATAAGGCGCACCGCTTCCAATCCGCTCGGGCTGCCAAGATGCACGCGATCAATGGAGCGCACCTTGAGGTCCGTCGCGCCCCGTCCGGCCGTTTGCGAGGCGAGGGTTTGCAGGTAGTTCGCCGCGTTATACTCTTTCACGATAGAGGTGGCGTTATTGCTTCGACTCCTTCCCGCCACCAGGGATAGTTCGTCATCCGCGTTACGACCTTCGGGTGCTCCCATAATCGCCGCAGTTCGCGCATCAGCGTCT
>JAABUZ0100002554.1_pt1 | contig 29841 bp, 25 predicted proteins | sample 5562091 | NCBI WGS metagenome assembly JAABUZ01 (sample SAMN12813069, study PRJNA571459) | rock metagenome | isolation source: Antarctica rocks | place: Antarctica: Victoria Land, Linnaeus Terrace sud | collected 2015-12-21
ACAGCAGGTGCTCCAGATCGCCCCGCTCCCCCTCTACCAATCTCACCCGATAGGTCTTGTGCATGCCCCACAACCATACCGGCAACAGCCCCCATCTCCGCAAACCCCGCGTGAAGAACCACTAGCCTCTACGTGGGCGGGGGCCGCACCACCATCAACGGCGTGAGCTGCCAGGGCAGCCTGCAGGCGCTTGACCCATCCAATGGCGCCACCCGTTGGCAGGTCTGCTTGAACGGTGCCGTGCTGGGCGCGATTACTGCCGTGCCTGGGGTGGTCGCCGTCGGGACGTACAGCTTCGGTGGTGGCCAGTTCCTCAGCCTCGTCGACGCCACCAACGGCTCCATCCTGGGCAGGTACTCGAGCCCGGGCATGGACTTCTACGGCGCGGCCTCCGTGGCCAACGGGGTGCTGTACATTGGCGACGTGAGCGGGAACCTCTTCGCCTTCGGACCCTAGAACTGACCTCCAGGAGCGCCGATCAGCTCCACGGAATAGGCGGTCCACTTCAGCTCGGCCTGACCCACCCCAGCCCGGCGTATCCGACGCCGGATTAGGGTGGGTCAGGCATTTTCACGACCGCGAGCGGCTCTAATCGTCTCTAAACGGTACTGAGGGGCTCAGCGTGGCGTTGGACGACCGCGTCGTGTGGCGGCGCCTGCCGGACCAGGGTGGTGAGCCGCAATGGCGCGATGTGAGCGTCCTTTGGCTGGCCGAGCACGACCAGGTGGCGGTGCGGGTGGCGCGGCGGGCCGAGCTCCATCCCTCTGAGTTGATGCCGCCGGCGGTGCGGACGCTCCACCTATAGCCGAAGTACTGACGAGCGTCGCTCGGCTGGTGTGTGGCAAGGGCGCGGGTTTATTTTGTCTCTGGTACTTTCACTCGTATAGTGAATGTATACGGGATCTCACAGGGCGCCCTTCCCAGTCCGCCAAGGCTCGGCGTCACCCAGCTTCCCGGCACTCCGCTGACGCGCCGTCAGCCATCCCACCACCGGCTGAAGCTGCGCTCTTCGCCACTTCGGTCGCAGGAGCCCTGCGCCATGTTCGCCACCCGTCACACCATCTGGACATCCCTCCGACCAACGCTCTTGGCGCTGTCCTTAGTCGCCCTCCTGTTCGGTTTTCCTTCCGCGGGTCCCTTCTCCGGCCCAACCCCTGTGGCCGCCGCGGCGACTAGCGTCCGCGTCAATGCCGGCAGTGCCAGCGCTTACACCGACGCCCAGGGGAATACTTGGACGGCCGACTGCTGCAACAATACTGGTTACACCTACAGCACTGACAACGCCGTCACGGGCACCAGCGACCCCACGCTCTACCAATCCGGCCGTTGGTACACGAGCCCTGGGTTCACCTACACTTTCTCGCTGCCGAATGGCACCTACAACGTCGTCCTGAAGTTCGCCGAAGTCTATTTTTCGCAGAAGGGCAAGCGCGCTTTCAACGTTGCCCTCAACGGCCAACAGGTGCTGAGCAACTTCGACGTTCTCGCCCAGGTCGCGCCCAACGCCGCCCTTGACAAGACGTTCAGCGCTACTGTCAGCAACGGGCAGCTCCAGATCGCCTTCAGCATAGGGACCGCCGACAACCCAATGGTGTCCGCAATCCAGATCCTGCCGGCTAGCTCGGCAAGCGTGGCGGTGAGCGTCGACCGGACGGCGAGAGTAGGGACGAGTCAGATGGCGCTCGGGGTCACGCACGAGCACTACAGCCTGGACAGCTGGGGAGACGCGACCGCCGTGGCCCACGGCCAGCAGCTGCTGCAGGCGTCCGCGGTGTACCAGAATCAGCACATCATGGGCTGGGGCGGCAGCAATCCCGAGCCGAGCCCCGGCGTCTACGACTGGAGCAGCCTAGACGCTCGGCTGACGCTGATGCGCCAGACTGGCGGTACCCCAGTCATTACCCTGTGCTGCTCGCCGGACTGGATGTGGGGCGGAGCGGCTGGGGCCACCGACTGGTCCCAGCTCGGGACACCGCCTACCCACGAGCACTACGCAGACTTCGCGGCGCTGGCGGCGCAGGTGGCCCGGCGCTACCCGGACGTCAAGTACTTCCAGGTCTGGAACGAGCTGAAGGGCTTCTGGAACGGCGGCCTGAACCGCTGGGACTACGAGGGCTACACCACCTTCTACAACCAGGTCTACGACGCCCTGAAGGCGGTTAGTCCGGACATCAAGGTGGGTGGCCCGTACGTGGTCATGGACAGCTGGGGCAACCGGTCGGGCATGAGCAACCCATCGAATGTGAGTGGGCCGTACGGCACGCTGGACCAGCGTCCGCTCGACGTGATCAGCTACTGGCTGGCCAACAAGCACGGGGCCGACTTCATCACTGTGGACGGGATGAGCCGCAACTGGGACGGCGTGCAGATCACGGACGAGTTCACCGCCACGCAGAAGTTTGCCGACGTGGCGACCTGGATTCACCAGCACACCAGTCTGCCTTTGTGGTGGGCCGAGTGGTACGCCACGCCATGGGGCAGCAGCAGCGAATGGGACCACAACCACCAGAACGCCGTCATGGCGACGACGCTGGTCCGCATGATCAACAGCGGGGTGAGCGTCCCCCTGCGGTGGCAGCCCCAGGGTCAGTACAACGCCGCCTATCAGGGCGATACCGAGAGCATTTGGAGGGACACACGCCAGGCGGGCGGCGGCCAGCCTTTCCCTTTCTACTCCACGGCCAAAGCATTCCACGACGTCTTCGGCCCGGGGACCGCCCTGTACCGGGCGACCAGCTCCTCGTCCGCCGTACAGGTCCTGGCGTCAGCCAGCCACACCCTGGTAATCAACACGCAGGCGACCGCACTGACGATCACCGTGAACGGCAGTCCGATGACCCTGGCGGGCTACGAAGTGCGCCTTCTCTGATCTCGGCGCCAACTCCGACACTCCCATCGCGTAGAGGCGCCCTGGCAACCCAGGGCGCCTCTACTGTGTCCACCACCAGGCCGACTCGCGCACGCCGCCCTCGGGCCCGGCTGGCCCGTTCTGGTAGTATCGGCTGTGCGTCAAGGCGGCCCGATCGACGACCGCCGCCATCCCGCGAGTCGCCCTCAGGACGGGCGCGTGAGCACAGCGCCAGCGCCTTGGCACCGGGCGCACGGCGCGGCCAGCAGTCACGGGGACGAGCCTCGCGTATGACATCGGTACTGACACCTGTTACCTTCGCCACTCTGAATACGGATGCGCTCCAGGCGCCGCTGCTGGTCCTCCACGCCGCACTCACCGTGCTGTTGATCGTGCTTTTGATCGAAAAGGAACTGCTGCGAATCTATGGCGCAACTCATCTCCGTGAGCGGCTAGCAGCATACAACGTGGCGACAGTACCGCTCCTCCTAGCCTTTGCTTTCATTGCACTAGTGCGGCTCGCCCGGACTGTCGGTGCAGTGTAAGTCTCCGTCTATAGCTCCAAACAGGGTGCCTTCTCGCGACTCGGCATGGCTCGTGGCGCTAATTCTTCTCGCCTACGTCGTTCTGCTAGTAGTCGGCGAAGCTGTTCTGGTATGGGTCGGGCCCATACCGAGTGTGGTGGTCCACTCAGTCTTGTTGCTCGTACTGCTCAATCATTACGCTTTCTCCGGACGAGACAAGCATCAGGGCGCCCTCCTGGCTCTCTGCCTGGTCCCGCTTCTCCGAATTCTCAGCCTGACGATGTCATTCCCAAAAGTGCCCCCATCAGCCTGGATCGTCTTCGCGGAAGCGCCGCTCATCGTCGGCATGATCGCCGTGATTCGGATAACGGGGCTGTCCTTGAACGTGTTGAGGATGCGCCGAGATGGTCTTCTGCTACAGGTGCTCATCGCGCTCGCCGGCATACCACTCAGCTTCTTAGGCCTCGTTGTGATGCATCCAGCGGTCCCAATCGTGGCCGACCGAGGGTGGCAGTCGTTGAGCAGCGCTGTCGCCGTACTCGCGCTTTCTGCTCTCGTCGAGGAATGTCTCTTTCGGTTCGTACTTCCACATACCTTGTCTAGTACCTTCGGTGCATACTCCGTTCTGCCGTGCACGCTGCTGTTTGCGAGCACGTACCTTGGCTCCTTGTCTCCTGCGTACGTGCTGTTCGCTGGCTTCACAGGCCTCCTCTTCGGACTGTGCGTGCACCGGACGCGCTCATTGTGGGGCGTCATCGCCGCCCATGGCCTCATCGGCGCCAGCTTCGTCCTGTTTGCGCCGGGTTAGTGTGGCCACGCCGCGAGGCAGGGCGTTGTCGCCTTCTCGCCACTATGGCCGGCGCAGTCAGAGGACGCGCACCTCATAGCCTTCCAGGGTCGTGACGGCGCCGTCGACACTGACCTGCAGCGGCGTGGGGCTCTCGTTGATCAGCAGGGTCTTGGTGTCGGAGGCGAGGACTGCCACACCGGGCGACGACGTCGTCGCCCGGTACAGCGGCGTCCCCGGACCGAAGTTGTCGTGGAAAGCCTTGGCCGCGTAGTAGTAAGGAAACGGCTGCCCACCTCCGGGAAACCGTGTGTCGCTAAAGAGACTCTCCTGGTCTCCCTGGAAAGGTTGGCCTTGGACACCCTGCGGCTGCCAGCGAAGTGGGACCGCGACGCCGCTGTACGCCGCGCGCACCAGCGTCGCCGCCAGCACTGCGCTCTGGTGCTGGTGATCCCAGGCCTGCGTTGCGGGCCCCAGCAGGTCGGTGACTCCGCACTCGGCCCACCAGATCGGCAGGCTCGTGCGTTGCCGAATCCAGGCCGCCACATCCGTGAACTTCTGCGTAGCGGTGAACTCATCAGCAACCTGTACGCCGTCCCAGTTCCACTCCCAAACGGCGACGGTGATGAAGTCGGCCCCATGCTTGTTGGCCAGCCAGTAGCTGATCACGTCGAGCGGGCGCTGGTCCAGCGTGCCGTACGGGCCGCTCACATCCGATGGGTTGCTCATGGCCGGCCGGTTACCCCAGCTGTCCATGACCACGTACGGGCCACCCACCTGGATGTCCGGACTGACCGCCTTCAGAGCATCGTAGACCTGGTTGTAGAAAGTCGTGTAGCTCTCGTAGTCCCAGCGATTCTGGCTCGCATTCCAGAAGGTTCTCAGCTCGCTCCAGACCTGGAAGTACTTGACGTCGGGGTAGCGCCGGGCTACCTGCGCCGCCAGCGCCGCGAAGTCCGCGTAGTGTTCGGGCGTGGGTGCGTACCCGAAATGCGACCAGTCGGTGGTGCCGGCCGCTCCGCCCGCCATCCAGTCGGGTGCGCAGCACAGTGTGATGGCGGGGGTACCGCCACTCTGCCGGATTGTGTCCAGACGCGCGTCAAGAGTGCTCCAGTCGTACACGCCCGGGGAGGGCTCCGGGTTGCCGCCTCCCCAGCCCATGAGGCTCTGATTCTGGACGACCGTGGACTGCTGCAAGAGCTGTTTGCCTGCGCTGACCGCCGCCTGGTCGCCCCAGCTATCGAGGCTGTAACGCGTGTGGGTGACGCCCAGGGAGAGCTGGCTCGTCCCCGCCCGGTTCCCGCGATCCACTGTCATGGTCACGTCCGGCCCAGTGCCCGGCGCGGGGGTCGCCGTGGGCGTGGGCGTGGACGTAGCCAGGCTGACGGGCTGCACCTGGATCGCGGCGGCAGCACTGACCCGTCCCGCCGTCGCCAGTAACTGATGCGTCCCGACGGTCGCGGTCTGCGGTATGGCGAGCTGAACACTGAAGCTGCCGGTCGCCGACGCCGTCGTGGTTGGGAGACCCGCGCTCGAGCCGTCCCAGGTGAGGACAATGTGCCGGCGCTTAGGGGAATTCGCCCCGGACAGCGTCACCTGGGCCCCCGGAGCCCCTGCCGATGGCTGGGCGCTAACAGTTGCGCCCGCGCTCGGAGCCGCCAAGAGCGCGTTGGTGTCCAGGAGCAACGCTCCTACGCTCGCCAGTACGAGACATCGCGCCAGAAGCCAGTAGGCACGGCTGGCTCTCCCAATCCTCGACATAGAACTCCTTCCCCAGGGGTCCGACCGCAGCCGCCGCTCTCTCGACGAGGCGCTGTCGACTGTGGCACCCGCTGGCGTGCACCAGGTGTATGCGCGAACGGGGCGCCGAGGACAAGCCCTACGGCTTCAGATGCCGGGCACAGGAGGCAGCACGCGTGTGTTGCCATGAGGATGGGCACGGGCTGCCTGGACCACCGAGCGGTAGACGCCGAGCAGCTGCTCGGCACAGGCGTCCCAGCTCGGGAGGTTGACGATGGGCGGCACGAGCGGCTGGCGCAGCTGCGTTTCCACGGCCTGAGCCAGCTGCTCTGGCGTGCTTCCTAGGGGAGTCGCGCGCACCAGGCCCTCTTGGGCAAGGTCGCGGAGGACAGAGGTGTCCGCGACGAGCACGGGGCGGCCGAGGGCGAGCGCTTCGAGCACGGAGATGCCTTGGGATTCGTAGTCGCTCAGCAAGATCACCAGCGCCGCGCGGAGGAGCACGGACGCCATTCCGTGCCGGTCGGCTACCGGAATGGTCTGGAACTCCACGCGATCGGCCACTCCAAGGGCATGGGCCATCTTCCGCAGCGTGGCCTCGTACGGGCCGGTGCCTACGACGCGGAGGCGCAACCCAGGGTACACCTGCTCCAGTCGCGGCAACGCCTCGATAACCCGATGATGGCCCTTGTAACGCTCCAACCGGCCGATTGAGACGATGAGTGGGCCTTCATTGAGCATGACAGTCGGGGGGGACGGCGTGGGCAGATAGCAGCCGTTGGGGATCACAATGAAACGCTCTTTCGGCAGCTGTAGAGCGCGTTGGAACAGATCAGCTTCGAATTGGGACACGCCGATCAACAGGTCGGCCCGCGCCAGCAGCGGTCGGAGCAGCGCCCGTTGGAGGCCGCGGAGAGCGTTGCGGACACGGGACGAATGGCCGCCGCTGTGGAAGGTTACCACGTAAGGTGTCTTCGATCGCCAGGCGGCGAGCATCGCGACGAGCGGGACCAGCGTGTGGTAACCCTGGCAGTGAATGACGTCCCACGTGCCGCGGGTGATGGCGCGGTAGATGCCGGGTGAGAAATAGTAGTCGCGGTTTGCCGGCCAGGCAGGTACCCGGAGCACCTGCACCCGGTCGGTACGCTCTGCAGACGGCGACTGCTCTCCGCTCATTGTCGTGAGCACAGTGACGTCGTGTCCGGCTGCGGCCAAGCGCCGTGCCACCTCGTACGTATGCACCTCGGTGCCCCCGATATGCGGCAAGTACCGCGCCGTAACCAGCAGGAGCCGCAGCTTATCCCCCGCCATCGCGGCTCCCCGAAGGTGCCTTACCGACACTGCGCGGTCGGCCAGGCTTGCGGGAGCCGAGCACGTCAGCTGTCATGCGCTCCGACCCGCCCGAGCCAGGTCTCTCCACGCGGGCCACTACGCCGGAACCAAGATTCTGGCATCAGAGTTGGCGAAGAGCAGCTTGAAGCGGTCCGATTGGCTCAGGGCCTCTTCGAACCTGGCCCAGTCGTCCGGCGTCAATCCGTAGAACAGCTCCGCGTAGCTTCCTTCTGTTTCGGTAAGGAGGATGTACGTCTGCGTGCTGTGTGATTGCTGAAGCATGGCCCAGGCCATTTCCGCTGGGTCCTGGTCGAGTATGACCCGTAAAGGGAGTTCGCGATACTCGAACTTCTCGTAGTCTTGGAATTGCACGGGGGCATTCCACGTGCCAGTCACGATCAGCGATCCCGGCGTCGCGACGCTGTAGAGGTAGCGTACCGCGGCAACCTCGGCGGCGGAGTAGGCATCCATACGCTCGTTGCCATAGCGCGCCACGACGAAGCCGCCCGCCAAGACGATGCTGACCAGACCGACGGCCCCAATGGTGGGCCACCCAGACCGGACCCGTGCATGGGGATAGAACGCGGCAGCGGCGAAGAAGACGGCGGCCGGGAGGGCGAAAAAATAGGCGCGCAGCAGAATCTCTCCGCCGTACGCCTGGAGTGCCAGGAGGCCGAACGGCGCCACGGTCAGGATGGCCAGTTCGATGTCCCAATGCCGGCTCCAGAGCCGACGGAGCCCGCCAAGCGCCGCGAGCGCGAGGATCGCCACGGTCAGCACGACGCGCAGGCGGACGACCAACAGGTGGCCCGGGCTCCCCTGCAACCGGCTTGTCAGACTGGCATCCAGGTTCTGACTCACATCCCCAACGTTGCCCGTCACCATGCTGCTGTGGCCAGTGAGGAAAGCCACTGTCATGAAGCTGATCCAGGCAGCCGTCAACACCGCCATCAGCACCGGCAGACTGGAGGACGTTACCCGCCTGCACGCCACGAGGATAGCGACGGCGACGAGCGCCATGAACTGTGTCAGCTGGTGGCTGGCGGCCATCACGGCGTAGACCAGGATGACGACAGCCATGAGCCCAACACGCTGCCATGGGGTACTCCGAGCGACCTGTGTACTGCGAGGTACCTGGAAAGAAGCCAGAAGTTCGCCCACGCGCCCGAAGACGCCGAACGTTGGCAGCCAGCCGAGGGCGAATAGCGCCCCCGGCCGTCTGAACCACCGCAACAGGACGGCGAGGAGCACGAGGTACCAGAAGAGGCCCAACGCTTGGGGCAGGAAGGCATCCTGCCCGACCCAGTTGCTGAGGTAGAAGAACCAGACCCCGAGCCACACGAGGCGCTCATCCCGCGTGCTCGAACGGAAGAGGATGAGGAGCGGGCCGAGGTACAGGAGATTGAAACAAACCGCTGCCCAGTTGGTCAGAGCGACCGGGTTGTCGAGACCTGCCAGACGCGTCGCCAGGGCGGCCAGGGTAAAGAAGCCGGGCCAGTTGAAGTACGTCTCAAGGCTCGGGTTGATGCTGCCCGTGCGCATGACGTACTCGGCAATGCCGCTGTAGCGCCACGCTACGTTCGCCCGCGGCACCTCCTCCACAAGGGCCGGCGTCCCGTAGAAGAAAAGGATGGTCAGGAGCACGTGGAACAGGAGCAGGGGTGTTCGCAATGGCCGCTGGCGCAGGCCGAGACAGAAGCCGGCTGTCAGCAGCGCGAAGGCCACGACCGTCTGCCCGGGTAAGACCGAGATGAGGCCAAGGTCATCCATCGCCCGGAGATTGACGTCCTTCAAGGATGTTGCCCAGGTGGCCGCAGCACCGATAGCGAGGGCCGCGGGGGCGACCGTCGGGACCCACTGCCTGAGACCTGCCCCCGGCTGGCTCACGAGGGAGCCGAAAGGCGTGCCTCCCCGTTGCGCCTTCCGCGGCAGTCGGTATGAGTTATCGGCCGGTGCGTACCGCTGGCTGGTCACGGCGGGGCCGCCGCGGCGATGGCGAGTGTGCGGGCGAGCGTCAATGGAGGAGTCGTGTTCGGCCCCCGTCACGCACGCCAGGCTCGATTGATCCGGCCGCACATCATTGGGGGACGGGCCCGCGCGGCAGGGTCTGGCTCGACCGCCGTGGATCACCTAGACGAGCGAGCTTGCGTGCTCGCCATCGGCCCTGCAGGTACGCGAAAGGCCCCACCAACGTCCCCTGGATCTCCAGGTTTGTCAACTCCCGGGGGTACATGTGTGACTTCTTCACGTTTTTCGGAGACCGTGCACTAAACATGTATATCAAGCCCATCGGAAGCCGCGCCAAGAAGTGGGGCACGTCTTTGGGGCGATCTACTAGGCACTTTGTGAGGTACGCAGTGAGACCGATACCGTACCAGTACATTTGCCTCTTTAGTGCTGAATATTCTCTCCTATGATAATGGTATACAATGGAGTTAGGCTCATAAACAAGAGTGTAGCCATCCATTATAAGCTGAAAATATGTAGAAATGTCCTCTGCACCAGCAACGCATAACGCTTTGTCGAAGCCACCAACATCTCGGAGAATCGACGTGCTAAAGGCCGTGCTATTGGTCGAACCAAATTTTCCCGCGGTATACGGATACAACGGCGTCTTGGGTCGATTCTGCCGCATGTCGTAGGCACGTTGGTCGAAGCCTTTGGCAAAGCCGCCGTACTCTTCAAACCAGGCCTGCGCCTGCGTTTCGAGCTCGGCGGGCAGAACGAGGCCGGTCACACACGCTACACGATCCGCTACCTGGAATCCTTTGACGAGCTCCACGAGCCAGTACCTGTCTACCAGGACATCGTCGTCAGCGTACGCCACGATCTCGCCCTCTGATGCCATCAGGCCACGGTTCCGCGCCCACACGACTCCACGCCGATCCTCGCGCACGTATCTGACGCGGCGATCACTGCCATACGTCGCGCGGATGTAGTCGGCGGTCGCGCTCGAGCTGGGGGCGTTGTCGACCACGACTACCTCGAACGACGGGTACTCGACAGCCACCAGCGACCGCAGACACGTTGCCACCCGGTCCGGGCGATCGCGCGTGCACACGACCACGCTGACGGGGGGCGCGGCTGCCAGCAGCGCCTCCCGCTGCGCCACACACGGCGGGTGCACGGGCCACGGCAGTCCGGCGGCCCCCAGCTCGGTCACCGTCTTCAGGCCATCGCGCTGCAAGTGGCGGACAATGCTGGGGCCCAGGGCCTCCCAGATGCCTCGCGCGTACTCGGTCGCGTCCATAGTTGTGGTGTCGCCGTGGAAGTCAACCAGGCCGAGGGGCTGCGTATGGAGGCGCACCAGCGCCCGGGAGCGGCGGTACCGCCGCTCCCCTGCTCCGTCTCGCACTGCGGCCGCCCCCAAGGCCCGCCCCAGCTCCACCTCGAACATCTGGATAGGTTCAAACGCCCCGGAAGCGGATGGCCCGTCCTGGGATGGCATCGCCGCGGACGCGTGCCTCAAAGACCCGCGTCCCACGGCACGCTCACCGCCCGCACCGCAACGATTCCGTAGATCTCTTGCACGATCAGGCGTTGTCCCACGCCCTGGTCCACGCTGAGTAGCCGTCCACCAAACATCTCAGGCCGTCACCAAACATGATCTCAAGCATCCCTTCACTCTGACACACAGCCGATCTCGACATCACCAGCGCCCAGAGTCCTGCCGCGGATGGCGCCCGCCAACGAGCCACCCCCACGGAACCATCCTCGCGTCTCCAGCTAGGTCGCGGCCGCTGTGTCCAGCTGTGGGGATCTCGTCTACGAGACCCAGGTTGGCGACTCCGCCACACTTGGAGAGTCACCATGGCGGCCCCGGACACGGCCGTGTTCTGCACGCCGAAAGCAGCTAAAACGTCAACTCCTCGACGGATGGTAGGCAGCCACTGGAACCTTCGTCAACCAATGCAGCGTAGAAAGCAGCCCCTCTGGTTGAGAAAAGGTCGAGAAGCCTCCGTGTACGTCCGCACGTATTGGTCACCGAGGGATCCGACTGGCCGGCCGGACTAGTGGTGATGGGCGTCTACCTTATGCTCCACGTAGACTATACGTCTACGTTGGGCGCCGTCTCTCAGTAGACTAAGGACGGGTCCCTGCCCGGGGTCTTCCGCGTTTGGCCCGCCACTTTTCGCGGCGTCGACGCCGCGACTCTGGGCCTCAATCTGTGGATCCTGCCCCTGGGTCTCCTTCACCACACCGGTCCGTGGGCAACGCAGGGAGTACTGGAGTTCACTCTCAGGGAGATTCTCTTGAACCAGACCAGCTCAGGCCTCGTCAGTATTGTCGTCAATAACTACAACTATGCTCGATATCTTCCCGAAGCCATCGATAGCGCTCTAGCTCAGACACATGAGCACACAGAGGTTATCGTCGTCGACGATGGGTCTACCGACAACTCTCGGGACATCATAGGACGCTATGGAGACAGAATTATCCCGGTTCTCAAAGAGAATGGCGGGCAGGCCTCCGCGTTCAATGCTGGTTTCGCCACGAGCCGCGGTGTCCTCATCATATTTCTGGACTCGGACGACGTTCTGTTCCCACACATTGCGCGGAAAGTCGCCGAGGTCTTCCACGGGAGGCCGGATGCGGGAAGCATCTGTTATCGACTCGCCATCGCGGACGCTTCTGGACGCCTCACGGGCAGGCTTGAACCCCCCAGTTTCAAACAGCTGCCACATGGTGACCTGAGACGTCGAGTGCTGAACGAGTGCGACTCCGTACGTTGGACCGCCACCACGGGCAACGCCTTCGCCGCGGGCGCGTTGAAGCGGGTCTTCCCTCTCCATGAGAAGGACATCCGCGGTTGCGCTGACTACTACGTACAACGGGCCACGGTTCTGGTTGCTCCAGTGGTCGCCCTCGAGGAAGTCGGCGGCTGTTACCGCATTCATGGCGCCAACAGTTTCTACTCTTCGGCAGAGTTGGACCAGAACTCTCGCCAGAAGATATGGTCGATGACACGGGTCTGCGACGCGTACGCACATCTCGTCGACGTGGCAGTAGCGTCGGGTGTCCTGGACGCCGCCCACGCTTTGCCCAATCCTCTCACGCAACCGGACGTGGTCTTCTTGGCGAAGAGGATGATTTCAGCCAAGCTCGACGCCCGCCACCACCCATTCAAGCAGGACACGGTGTGGCAATTAGGCTGGCGCGGGGCCTGGGCGTCGTTGCAATCCGGCGCAACGTCGCTGCCGACCAAGTTTGCCCATATGGCCTGGTTTGTCGCGATGGTGCCGGCTCCACGGCCAATGGCGGAATGGCTCGCCCAGGAGTTTTTCCACCTTCGCGTTTCAGCGCGCGTGCGCAAGCTCGTCGCGGGTCTGCGGATGCGCCGAAAGGGTGCGGCGGAGACATCAGACCGGCGACTGGCTCTATAGTCTCGGTCTGTCCCGAAACCTGGAGGCGGATTCCGCTGAGTAGCGTGGAGCTTGCAGCCGGCGCGATGGAGCTGTACGGGTCACTGTCGAGCGTTGAGCCCTGGCCGTTGATGCAGTTCATCGCCGAGCGGCAGGCGACCGGTCGCTTACTGTTGTCGCGCGGCTCCTGGGTGGCCGAAGTGATTTTCGCCAATGGGTGCCTCGTGTCCGCGACCGTGGGGCAGGAAGTCGGTTTGGCCGCGCTGCAGTTCATTCTGCTCGGGTTCTCGGAAGGCGAATTCGTCTTTTCCGCCGCCGCGGCCGGCGGCCAGCAAAACGTGGCGGCCGGCGGGCTGGATCTGCAGGGACACTTGGCGAGGCTGGCGTCCGCGCAGGCTGAGCTCGCTGCTGACGTTCCCGCCCCGGCACTCGTCCCGCGGCTCTCGGACGCGCCAATCGCGTCTCGGGGGACACAGCTCAGCGTGAGCCGACGCGCCCTCGCGGTGCTCTTGGCCATCGACGGTCAGCAGACTGTCGCCGAGATTGCCGCGGGCTGCGGATTGAGCGAATCGGTCCGAGCTCTCATGCACCTTCAGCAACTTGGCCTGATCACCTTTGAGGAAGCGCCAGGCAGCGATGGAAGGCAGACGACAGTATCCCGACCAGTGTCGTCGGCGTCGGCCCTCTCGCGCTCAGGCGACGGTGTCCCCCGCGACCCGACCGACACGCACACGCCGCTTCGTGCCATACCCGAACCCTTCCTGGCACGTTCGTCCGCGGGGGACCCGGCGCGTTGGCTCTGGCCAGCCGCCATCGTCCTCTCGACCGTGGGCGCCATAGTCGCCGCGGACGCAGGGATCGCTCCATCGTTCCGTCCCGCCATCGTGCTGGGGTTCCTGCTCGTCTGCCCGGGGATGGCGTTCGTGCGGCTCCTGCGACTCGGGACCTGGGTTGCCGAGTGGACGCTTGCCGTCGCACTGAGCCTCACGCTCGACACCCTGGTGGCGATGGCCATGGTCTATTTCACCGTATGGTCACCGACGCTGGGCCTGACCATCCTGGCCGGTCTCAGTGTCGCGGGATCGCTCCTGCAGCTGGCGTGGGCTCTGGACCAGCGCCGCCCCGCCCCGAGGCCACAATCGACCACCCAGATCCAGGAATCACCGAATGAGAGTGTCCCATCGGGCCGGTGAAAGGCTATTGGTGGTTGAAGAAAGCGTCACCCATCACGCGCACCATTGGCTTTGGGATAACCGCCACCAGCATGACCCAGGCGACATACAGCATCCTCTTTGCGAACGAAGACTGTGAGTGCAGCATGCCCGCTATCAGGCCCTGCCACAAGAGCCGTAAGGCAGTATCGTCGCTTATCGGATGATGTGACGGGTCCAGCCTGAGGGAGATCAACCTGTGCGCGACAAATGATACTGAGAGGAGCCGATAGGGTCTCGCTCGTGTCCAGGTAAGGCCCAGCCTCTTTACAAATAGCTCTATGTACGCGTGAGTCGCGATCGTGAGTGAGATTATGCGGCGTGTCTGTTCGAGATCGAGGCCCTTCACCGTGTGAAGATTGCTGCCATGCCGACGATGGTACCCACCTGCCTGCTCCAAAGACACGACTGGCAAGAAAAGAGCCGACACGTTCGACAGGTAGTAATCGGCGCAGATCGGGTAGACATCCTCCGGAACCGGCATGACCTCTCGGAGGACGGCGGCCGAGAAGGCATTCCCACTCGTCTCAGGCCACGGGATGTCGTCAGGACAGTTGAGCACCTGGTTCCGCATGTCTCCTTGAGGCATGCGCGCGGACCGAGACGGAGTCACGGCTCCCGTCGGCATGCCCGACGTGTCGACCACCGCTAGCCGGTACGATACCTTGGCGAGGCGAGGGTTGCTTCGGAACGTGTAGGCGACCCGCTCTACGGTGCGCGGTAGCAGGACGTCGTCAGCATCCAGGAAAATGACGATGTCGCCGTGGCTCAGGGCGAAACCGGCATTGAGCGCGGATGCCTGACCACCGCACTCCTTGAGGACCGCGACGATCCGGTTCCCGTAGCTCGCGATCACGTCGCGAGAATCGTCGGTGGAGCCATCGTCGACGACGATCACTTCGATGGTCGGATAGAGCTGGTGAAGCGCGCTGTCTATGGCATCGTGGATGAATCGTCCGTAGTTGTGATTGTTGATGACGATGCTGACGAGGGGCAGGGCGGGACCGCTGCGATCATCCGCACAGGCTGGCATAGACGTTCTCGATCTGCGGAACAATCTTGCTCGCTCGGAAGTCATGTGCCCTCTGCTGACCAGACCGACCCATGCGTTCGCGCAGGTCCGGGTCCGCAAGCAAACGCTCGATGGCCTGCCGCAGGGCAATGGGGTTGCCCGGGGGGACCAGCAGGCCCGTGTCCTCGTCGGCGACAACGTCCGGTATCCCACCGATACCGGAGGCGATGACGGGCCGGCCCATGGCCATGGCTTCGAGCACGACCAGGCCGAAAGGTTCCGGACCAATCGAGGGCACCACCGCCAAGGTACTACGGCGCCAGGCTTCCATCACGGCGTGGTTTGGCCAATTTTGCAGGAGCGTGACGTTCGGTGGCAGGTACCTGGGCGTTTCCGGCCACACTTTGCCCAGGAGCACCAGGGGCGGCGGGTCGGCGATTGCCGCGTATGCGCTGAGGAGAACCTCGATGCCCTTGAATCGCCGCAGATCGCCGACGAAGAGGGAGAACCCATCCGGTGGGAGCTGGGCGACGTAGGCGCCGACAGTGGTCCGCGGCCGGTCGACGTCATCAGGCAGGAAGTTCGGGATGACCCGAAACGGGAGTCCACTCCCGATCAGCCCGTTGCCAGACGCTACGGCGCGGCTCACGGGGAGAAACATGTCGACGGCCGCTCGCTCGGCCGCACCTGCCAGCCAGTTCCCGAGCACGACGGACGTGCCCTTCGCGGGGCCGTAGTGGGCCGCCGCGCAGCCGAGGCACTTGGCGAACGCCGGACCGCTACAGACCGCGTCACGGTACATCAGACTCTTCTTGGCGCAGCTCATCGTGTAGTAGTGCAAGCTGACGACGAGGCTGGCCCGACTCCATGCCTTCAGGGGGAGGAACGAGCGCCCGAGCCAGTCATGAGCGTGGACGATATCGGGCTGCCGGTGACGGATGAGGTCGTAGAGCGCCTGAACCGCCTCGGGGTCTGGGAACGGCGGCGTCCAGGCCCGACCACCCTTGCTGTAGACCCGTCTGAATCGGCGAGTCGTGCTCGGCACACGGTGGACGCGCACCCGGCCATCCAGTTCAGACGCGGGCAGGCCTGGGCTCCCGAGCGTGGCAACAGCGACGTCGTGGCCCCGCGACGCCAGCTCGCCGCTCAAGGTCCGCACGTGCTGCTCGACACCCCCGAGAAAAGGGGCGTAGAAGTCGGTGACCATCAGGATGCGCATGGGCACCCCCCGAGGACAGAGTAGCCCACCACGCGCGCGTGGTGGGCTACTTTCCGCTAGCCTCGCGCCGCGCCCACCGCGACGGGCTGACCCCGTGACGCCCCGTCGCGGTGCCCGACCAATGCGCGCCTCAGGTACGCCGTCAGCAGGTGGTTCAACAACAGATGGAGATCCTCTACATGTCCGTAATGGTCACTCCCGACAATGATGTAGCGGTCGACTAGCGTCCGCACACGACCACCATCAAAGCCCAGGAGCCCCACCGTCGTCAGGCCCATCTCTCTCGCTGCCTGCACGACCTCCACAACGCTAGGAGACTTGCCACTGCCAGAAATCACAATGAGCAGATCCCCAGGCCGGGCGAATGTACGCAACTGCTCGGCGAACACAAGGTCGTAGCTGACGTCATTTGCCCACGCCGTGATCAACGACACATTGTCCGTCAGAGAGAGGACCTTCAGGCGCTTCTGGTTCACCTCAGAAAGACTCTGCAGCACCGTCTTGCCCAGGTCACAGGCCATGTGCGACGCGGTGGCTGCGCTTCCACCATTGCCAACGACGAAGACCTGCCTATCTTCGTCGTACGCGGCACAGACCGCCTCAACGAAGTGTTGAATGTCCCCGATCGGTAGTAAGTCGATCAGCATCTTCGTATCCTGAAGGTATTCCTCGATAAAGTTGAGTGTCTCTCCTTGGGAACGGTCCACATTTACTCCAGTCACTCTTGCACGTAGATGATTTTGCTACCTTGGGGTTCGAACCGAAACTTCACAGCCTGAAGCTCGGGCACAGACGCAACGATGCCTCTGTGGTATTCGGGGTGAGCGTAGAGCAGCAAGAAGCCGCCACCGCCCGCTCCCAGGATCTTGCCACCCAGCGCACCGTGCCGCTGGGCACGTTCGTACCACTCGTCGATGCGGCCAGTGCTGATGCCTGATGCCAGGCCCTTCTTCAGTAACCAGCCCCGGTGCAGCGACTCACCGAAGTCGTCCAGCTTGTTGCGGCGCAGGGAGTCGGCGAGATCCTCGGCGACATGCACCATGTCCCGCACCACCTGGCGTCGGTCGTCGTCACTCGACGTGTTGGCGCTCTGCTCCTCCAGGATTCTGTCCGCCGATCGCGTCATACCTGTATAGAGGAGAAGCAATCTCTCCTGCAGCGCCGTCTTGGTCGCGGCGCTGCAGATAATCGGATCGACAAAGACACTGCCATCCGGGTTGAACTGGATGTACTGGAAGCCACCGTGGGCGGCGATCCACTGGTCCTGCTTTCCGATCGGCTTGCCGCATCGCTCGATCTCGATGTAGCAAGCCTCGTGGGCGAGTCGATCGGCGCCGGCGCTCCGGCCGGTGTGCGCGTACAACGCATTCAGCAGTCCCACGGTGTACGTGCTGGACGACCCCAAGCCAGTACCCTGCGATGGAATGTCCGAGATCGACGTGATCTCGATCCCGGCATCGGGACCTACGAGTTTCAGGGCCTCCCTGATGAGCTCGTGCCGCAGTTCGTCCACATGGTCTACGATCTCAGTGATGGAGTAGCTCGCTCGTATCTGGTGGTCGAACTTCTTGTTGACCGTGACATAGATGTACTTGTCGATTGCGGTGCTGACAACAGCACCGGGCTCGTTCCCGTAGAAAGCGGGCAGGTCACTCCCCCCGCCGGCAAAACTGATACGTAGGGGCGTCCGTGAGATGATCATGCGGCGTACCCACACGGGTGGCGCCGACGCCATTGCCAGGCCGAGTCGACGATGGTGTCGAGCTCGGACCAGCGTGGCTCCCAGCCCAGCTCGCGGCGCAGCTTATCCGAGCTCGCGACCAGGCGGGCTGGGTCGCCCGGCCGGCGATTGTCTGCGAGCACCCGGACGTCGCACCCAGTAACGTCCCGGACGGCCTGGATGACGGCCCGATTCGAGTAGCCGGCGCCAGTGCCGATGTTGTATGCACCGGCCTCCACACCGTCGATCTTCGCGAGCGCCAGCACGTGCGCTTGCGCGATATCCGATACGTGGACGTAGTCGCGGATACAGGTCCCGTCGGGGGTGTCGTAATCCGTGCCGAAGAGCGACACCGCTTCCCGTTGGCCCACCGCTGCCTCGAACAGGATGGGAATGAGGTGGGTCTCAGGCACGTGGAACTCGCCACAGCGCGCGGTGGCACCAGCAGCGTTGAAGTAGCGGAACGAGATGTGCCGCAAACCGTGGGCTCTCCGGTACCAGCTGAGCATGCGCTCGAACATCAACTTGGATTCGCCGTACGAGTTCACGGGTCGGCGGGGAGCCTGCTCGACGATTGGCACTGCTTCGGGCTCGCCGTACACCGCGGCAGTCGACGAGAAGATGAGACGGGTCACACCTGTGGCGACCATCGCCTCGAGCAAGTTCAGGCCGCCCGAGACGTTGGCCCGAAAGAACCGGCCCGGATCTCTCAGAGATTCGTCGATCAAGGCCTCGGCAGCCAGGTGGACAACGGCATCGCAGGGGTGGGTCGCGAGGATGCGCTTCAACCCGTCGCCATCCAAGAGGTCCACCCGAACCAACTTAGCGGCCGGGTGCACGGCGGCTGGATGGCCGTGCGTCAGGTTGTCCAGGGCCACGACCTTGTGCCCCTGCTCAACGAGCTTTTCTGTGACGACGCTGCCGATATAGCCGGCGCCTCCGGTGACGAGGACTCTCACGTCGCTCCCTCAGCGCCCAGGATGTGGTCCACCGCAGCAGGCAGGTCAGCCAGAACCGGGCAGGCGACCGCGCCCTCCGTCCCGAGGTGTCCCGCCTCGGCCGCGCCACGGCCAGTCAGAACGAGCAGCTCCCGTACCCCGGCCGCCCGCGCAGCCTGGATGTCTGTCGCGGCATCGCCCACCAGGTAGGAGCAGTTGAGGCTGAGGCCCAGCTCGTCCCTTGCCTGGACGAGCATGCCCGGCGCCGGCTTGCGGCAACTGCAGGCGTCGTCCGGGTGATGTGGACACAGGTAACACGCGTCCACGCGTCCACCCTGGGCCTCGATCTCGACGATCATCCGCCGATTGATCTCGGCGACTTCCTCCAGTGAGACGAGGCCACGCCCGACCGCTGATTGGTTCGTCACGATGACTACAGCATGCCGGGATGCAGCGAGGCGCCGCAGCGCCGCCAGGGACCCCGGCAGGAAGCGCACCTCGTCCCACGCCTTCACGTAGTCGTCGCGGTTCTCGATGATGACGCCATCTCGATCCAGGAACACAGCGGGGCGCCCCGACGTCAACTCACCGAGCTCGGCGCCCGCCTGGTACTGGCTCAAATGCTCTTCCTCCATGGTCGACACACGGGCGCCTGCAGCAGGCAAGCCTGTCGCCAGCACGCAACTCGTCACCGCGAGACCGCGAGCGGCTGCTCCTGCACCCAGCCGCGTTCGCGCGCTGCTTCGGCCACGGCCAGGCTGCCCGAGACGTACCCTGAAGCCGTCACGGCAAGGCCGCCAACGATAGCGACAGCGCGCCCTAAACCGTCGGGGTCGCGGCGGATGATCCCATCGGCAAGACCACCGAGGACGCCACTGGGGAGCGTGCGCAGCGTATGGGCGCGCTCGGAAGCCAGCCCGTCTCGGCGGCCCTGCAGCCACGACACGACCGCTTTTGATCGCCCCTCGAAGAAGCAGCGTCGGAGGAAGTACCGCCAGGTCGCCCGACTGGCGGGGACACGGTGCTGCACGCGAGCGCGCGGCTCGTACAGGAGCACGCGGTCCGGCCACTGACGCTGGGCGCGGATACAGAACTCGGTCTCGTCACACCCGTAGCCCAGGGAGAAGCCACCGACGCTAGCGAAGAGCTCGCGTCGATACGACATGTTGCAGCCGAACAGGTTCCGAACCGGGGCCTGCGTCCGCGGCAAGCCGCGGTACGAGCAGCCGACAACCCAGTCGAACTCCTCGGGGAACCAGCCCGGGCGAGCGCCGTACCACAGCGGTTCAATTGACCCGCCAACACCCATCACGCCGGGCTCGCCATAGCCGGCCGCTAGCCAGCGCAGCCAGTCCGGCGCGGCCAGGGCATCATCATCGATGAAGGCAACCACCTCCCCCTGAGCTGCCGCCACGCCACTGTTCCGCGCCCCCCCGAGGCCCTTGACACGTGTGTTCGGAACCGCGACGACACCGGCGATGTCGGCGACGACGCGCTCAAAGAGGCGCGGATTGTGGTCGACGACCACGATGATCTCCCGCGCCCGCGGGGCCGCCTGGACACGCACCGACTCGATGGCCGCCAGGAGATCGTGCCAACGGTCCTCGGTGTACGCGCAGATGACAACTGAGACGTCGAGGTCTGACACGGTCATGGAGCCACCGCCTCGGCCGGCGGCGCCCACGTCTGCTCCGCGGCACGGTATTGCTCTGGTGTGTCGAGCAGAAGCAGCGGACGAGGCCGGCGGTACACCCGCATTGGGAGGCGCTCGGCGAGCAGTGCCGGGAAGAGGTCTGTGCCTAGATCGCTTGGACCGTGGGGCGGAATGTGCGCCACAGCCGAGGGCTCGAGGAGTAGGACACCCGCGCTGACCCACCGGCCAAGCTCCGGCCGCTGTCCGGGCTTTTCGACGAAAGCGTCAACGTACTGGTCGTGATTCCAACGGACGACGCCGAGCCGACTTGCGTCCCTCACCTCGTCGACCACCATGGTCACCACCGGTCGGTAGGCCTGGTGCTCCCGAATCATGGCGGACGGATCCCAATCGAGGACGGTGTCCCCGTACACGACCAGGAAGGTTCCGGTTCCCAGGAGGTGTCGCGCATTACGCACCGCGCCAGCCGTGCCCAGGATCTCAGGCTCGACCACGTAGCTGATGCTGAGTCCCCAGCCAGCGCCGTCGCCGAAATGCGCCGGAATGATCTCGGGTGCGTGGTGAAGATTGATCACGATTTCGCCCACACCGGCCCGCCGCAACTGATCGAGGGTCCACTCGAGAACAGGACGTCCCCGCAGCGGGAGCATTGGCTTCGGCCGCAGCCTGCCCAACTCTCCTAGCCGTGTGCTCTTGCCGGCGGCAAGGACCAGCGCCCTCATCCCCTCTGATCCACCGTCACCCGATGGAGCGGCGGGCGTTCGGCAGATTGCCACCGGTGGTCGTCGTCCTGCTCCTTGGGCTCTTCCAGGAGAATGCTTACTTGGGCGATTGGAGTCGTGTGGCGGCGCTTGGCTTGACGATGCTGACCCAGCCCTTCCCGCACGAGAGTCTTCATCACGCGCCACCCGTCAGGGATGGTCCGCAGGCGTCCCTCACCATGGACGCGGCTGGCCTCGAAGCTCGGCACCTCTGTCACCTTGAGGCCCCGACGCAGCACACGCACGTTCATCATCGTCTCGATCTCGAACCCGTCAGCGTCCAGCTTCAACTCTGGCAATACGCGTGCCCAGAAGGCGTTGTAGCCATAGCATAGGTCGCTGTAGTTGCCACCAAAGAGCGCGCGCACGGTAAGCACGAACGCCATGTTGCCAAGCCGACGGTAGAGCGGCATGTCGGCCGTGCCTCCCCCCTGCAGGAACCGCGATCCTTTCGCGAAGTCGGCGCCCGCGAGCAGTGTGCCGACGAACGCCGGGATTTCGGCTGGGTCCGTGGAGCCGTCGGCGTCGAGCATCACGATGATCTCACCCGTGGCCTGTGCGAAGCCACTGCGCAGAGCCGCGCCTTTGCCCTTCCCCTCTTGCGCCACGACGCGGATCGACGGTCGCAGCCGGCGTGCTATGTCGGCCGTGCCATCGATCGACTCGCCGTCGACCAGCAGCACTTCGTGGACCCAATGCGGAATACGCGGCAAGACGAACGGCAAGTTCCTTGCCTCGTTGAGGGCCGGGATAACAACACTAACTCGAGGCCAGTCAATCCTAAAGGTAGCTGGCCGCTGTGTCGCTTCGGCTCGTACATTGTGTGCGGGGGACATTGGACGACTCCTCTTCGGCACTCAGAGGCGCTGACGCCATTGGGACACAGTCCAAGCACGGGCTACCACGCACCTGGTTCACACCAACACAGTAGCTACGTCCCTAAACTCCGAAACATGCGCATCCGTTTGTGGCTGAACCATCCACGCCCCTATGCTGGAAAGCCAGCCCAAACGCTTCAAGAGCTCACGCTGAACCGACGGTATTGCAATGAAATTGTCGCGGATTCGTGACATGGTAGAGGACACGTGGGCTTACATCAACGGATACCGCAGCGGAGAGCGGCGCTCGCCGTTGAGAAATGGTTGAGATGTTCGAGGACCGGTTGACTCTCGTACGGACACCACCGCCTATCACGGCACAGCGGGTGACCTCGTACGAGTACGACCCAGGCGGGCGGTGGCGCCTTGCGGCCGTGCCGCGCGTGCTATTCTCCAGGCGCTCGGGACGCGCAAAATCCAAGGTAGGGATCCATGCCAGATCGAGTGCACCGGTATCGCAGCAGTTGTCTTTCCGACGGGCGCACCGCCGGAGCGGGACATGACGCTGTGGCCATCGCCGTCGGCATTGTGAACTACAACACCCGCGAGCACCTGCGGGCTTGTCTCGCGTCGGTCGTACGTGAAGCGCCGATCCACGTCGTCGTCGTCGACAACGCGTCGAGCGACGGGAGCACCGAGATGGTGCGGGCGGAGTACCCGGGCACGACGCTGTGCCGCAACGAGCGGAACAGCGGCTACGGGGCGGCGGCGAACCAGGCAATCGCGGTCGCCGCCGCCGAGTACGTGCTGCTGCTGAATAGTGATGCGCGGCTCACGCCCGGCGCGCTGCTGTCTCTTCAGGAGTACCTCGATCGGCACCCGCGCGCCGCGGTCGTCGGGCCACGCCTGATACACCCTGACGGGACGCTGCAGCCCTCCGCCTATCCTTTCCCGACACCGCTCCAGAGGTTTCTGGAGGAGAGCAGTTTATGGCGTCTGGTCGGGTACATTCCGCGGCTCGGAGAAGCCTACGAGCGAACCTGGTCACACGCTCGCTGCCGGATCGTCCCGTGGATTTTGGGGGCGGCAATGGCCATCCGCCGAACGGCCTTCGAGGCCGTGGGGGGGTTTGACGAGTCTTACTTCTTGTACTTCGAGGAGGTCGATCTCTCGTACCGGCTACGCCAGGCCGGCTGGGAGACCCATTTCGCGCCCGTGGCGACAGTGGTCCACGTGGGCGGCGCCAGCACGCGACGGTACCAGGAAGCGACTCGGCGTATGTTCACCAGCGCCGCCTACTTCTACACCCGCCACTACTCGCTGGGCCGCCGCCGGCAGCTCAGGCTCGTCGTCGCCGGTGTGATGCTCGGGCGGCTCGTACGGGACGCGGGCCGACTGCGCCGGATGCGTGACCCGAGCGACCGGGACCAGCTAGCCAGGGATGTGGCGATGTGGCGCGTGATCCTTGGCGACGCACGGTCCGGGTGGGTCTAGCCGGCGGACCATGCAGATCCTCATGGTCACATCCGTCCTGCCCGACCCGGATGCGAGCAGCGGCGGGGCGCGTGTCATGTATGGCCAGCTCGCCGCCGCCGCCGCCCACCACGAGATGACCCTGGCGACTCTTGCCTGGGGGGACGTGAACGACGGCCAGGTGCTTCGGCAGCTCGAGAAAGCCGGGGTCGAGGTATACGCCGTGCAGCGTCGGTGGCGCCGCCGCTGGCGCCTGGCACCGGCCTGGCTACGCACCGGGTGGCCGCTTCGGCCGCTGCACTTCGCCGATGCCCGCATGCAGCGACTGCTGGAACGAATCCTGGCCCAGCGGCGCCACGATCTGATCCAAGTCGAGGACAGCGCCATGGGCGGCTACCGCTATCCGGCAGCGATCGCCGCCGTCCTCACCGACCATGACGTCAGAACGCCGCTCCCCGCACCGCATAACGGTGAAGGGCGCCACTGGGTTGCCCGGGCGGCACGCGCGGCCGAGCAGCGGCGTTGGCCGCGCTACCAGGTGGCAACCTGGCGCAAGTTCGACCGAATCCAGGTCTTCACTCCCCGGGATGCGGGGGCTATCCAGACAATGGCGCCGGAGCTGGCCGCCCGAGTCCGGGTGAATCCCTTCGGCGTGGATCTGCCGCCTGTCGCGGACACCACGCATGAGGAGGCCGGCAGCGTGCTCTTCGTCGGTGCCTTCATGCACCCGCCGAACGTGGATGCCGCTCTCTGGCTGGGCCGAGCAATCATGCCTCAGTTGCGCCGCCTCTGCCCAGGTGTTCGGCTCGTGATCGTGGGGAGCGACCCACCCCCGTCAGTGCAGGCGCTCACCAGCGGCGACATCACGGTCACCGGCCAGGTGCCTGACGTGGGACCTTTTCTCGAGCGCGCCAGCGTCGTTATAGCGCCGCTCCGCACCGGCGGCGGGATGCGGGTGAAAGTGCTGCAGGCGATGGCCACGAGCAAGGCGGTCGTGACAACCCCGCTCGGGGCCGAGGGCCTGGCGGCGACTGGCGGGACGGCCCCACTCGGCATTGCCGACAGCGCGGTGGGCCTGGCGAGCCTGACAGCCGAGCTGCTCGCCGCCGGTGAGGCGCGGCGGCTGCTCGGGCAGCGGGCACGGGCGTTCGTCCGGGAACACCACAGCTGGCCAGCGTATGGGCGCCGCCAGGAAGCGCTATACGCCGAGCTGGCACGCACGTAACGGAGTGCTCATGGACGCAGGCAAGAACACCGGACTACCTGTCGAGTTCAACGACATCGTCGACGAGATTGTCGAGTTCACTGGCGATGCTAAGAGCCAAGTCCAGCATAGGCTCTGGATGGAGGCGATACAGCCCAGCTGGAATGTCTGGCTAGACCTGGAACGACTGGGAGTAGAGCCCCATGTCTTCAATGAAGCGATGGCACGCCTTTATACCGACAGCGACGGCTTTATATACGAGACGTTGGCGTTCTGGGCCGTACCCGCACGGCAGCGCTGGATCGAGCAGGCCCTGACGCGCATTCGTCTGCATCTCCACTCCCGAGGGATCGGAGCCGAGTCAGCGAGAGTCCTCGTTCTTGGGGATGGCTCAGGAAACGACTCCATCTACTTGTCGAACGACGGTCTTCTGGTGGACTATTTCGATGTTCCTGGTAGCAGAACGTTCGCTTTCGCTACAAGACGATTCGAGCGTTACGCAAAGCATAATGCGCCTGTCCAGGTGATCGAAAAGTACGAGCATATTATGGGGAGACACTACGAAGTAGTACTTTCATTTGAAGTGTTAGAGCACCTACCTGATCCGATTGGAAGCATCCGTGACATGGCACACGTCCTGAACCCTGGCGGGATCGCGCTTGTCACTGAATCTTTCAAAGAGGTGGGGCAAAGACATCCCACCCACCTCTATGCCAACGTTCAGTTTACGAGCTGGACTCCGCTTCTATTTCACTTGAACAACATGCCGATGACCTGGCACAGCACGGTTGACCGGTTCAAGCCAATGGAATTCACCAAAATGGGCGGCGTGAGCTGGCGACAGGCAACGGCTCTCTTGAAGGACAGGGATCTAGCGGCGGAGTTCGGTTGGGCGAGAGCTCGGGATGTGGTCCGGCTCGTCCGGGGGGCGTTCCTCTCGCCAAGGGGCTTCTCGTCAGTGCGCCCGCCAGAGCGCCGCAGGCCCCGGCCGTCGCGCTGACAGACCACCAACTCGTTCCGTCGTCCTTGGAGTTCCTCCACCCGCGGCAGCCGCTGGAGGGCCGTTCATGCGCCTGGCTCGGCTGGACAGGTCCGTCACCATCGACTAGAGTCAAATTTCACCCGCGTCCCCGACGCCCCGGCTGGCCGCGGCTTGCGCTGCATGCGTCGTGCGGCAGACGGACCGATGAGCAGCGACTCGCTTGGGCCCTGACACGACCTGCGCGGATAGACACGGCGCCGTGGGCAGCGGCTGTTCGAGGAGTAGACCCGCATGTCGGACAATCCCCAGGTCAGCATCGTCATCGACAACTACAACTACTGTCAATTCTTGCCCGAGGCAATAGACAGCACGCTTGCCCAGACGTATGGAAACACCGAGGTCATCGTCGTCGATGATGGCTCGACGGATGGATCGCGGGCTGTCATCGCACGGTACGGCGATCGAATCATACCGGTCATGCGGGACAACGGTGGGCAAGCGGCAGCCTTCAACTCCGGTTTGGCGAGAAGTCGCGGAGATATCGTTATTTTCCTGGACTCTGACGATACGCTGTTGCCTCACATTGCCGCGCGTGTCGTCGAGGTCTTCAAAGCAAACTCTACGGTAGTCAGTGTCCACTACAGGCTCAAAGTGATAGACGAGCACAGTCGGGAGACGGGACGTCTCGAGCCACCGGGCTTCTGTCCCATGCCCAATGGCTACATCCGCGACAGATTCGCCACGATGTTCGATCACATAGCCTGGCCGGCCACGAGCGGCAATGCTTTTCTGGCACCTGTCTTACGCAGCTTCTTCCCGCTCGACGAGCGGGAGATCCGCGGCTGCACCGATTACTACGTGCAGCGAGCGGCCGCCTTGTTTGGCCCGGTGCTCTCGCTGAGCGACGAGATCGGTGGGTGTTACCGGGTGCATGGCAAGAATTACTTCTACCGGACCACCTTGGATCTGGATCAGCTGCGCTGGACGATCACGACACGGGTTAGCAACCCCCACAAACACATAATCCGCCTGGCCGACTCGCTCGGATTGAACCTCATGCCGAGAGATCCCGCCGCGTTGGCGGACTTTTCTCTCCTGGCGCGCCGACTCATCTCCTTGAAGCTCGACCCCGACCGCCACCCGTATGCTGGCGATACGCTCGCGTCGCTGTGCCGGCGCGGGGTGTTGGCGTCGCTGCAGGCGCCGGATCTCATGCCGGTGAGCAAGCTGATGCATGGTGTCTGGTTCGTCGTCATGAGTGCGGCGCCGCGCCCCCTCACCGAGTGGCTCACCCGACAGCAGCAGAATCCTCAGATCAGCGTGCGCGTGATGCGGGCTCGGGATAAGCTGCGTGCAGTCGCGGGTCGGCTGTCCGCGCCCCGGCCCGTGGGGCGGCCGGAGACGAGCCGGACCCAAGTGAGCGATGCGGTGCGCCGTTCCGCGGGTGGCCAGGACACCCACCGAGCTGCTGAGGAGGCGCGTGTCGAGCTTCGCTAAACGCTGGCGAGCGCCCGCCTGGCTCCAGGGTCGGGCCCTGATGGGCGGGGGGCGGGAGCCGGCAAGCCTGCGCGCGCAAGTCCTCCACGGGGGCGCCTACCTGGTGCTTCGCCAGGGGGCGAGTGTGTGCCTGCGGCTAGTCGGCGTCCTCATTCTCACGCGCCTGATCGGCCCCTCGGATTATGGCCTGTACTCCGCGGCACTAGGCGTCTCGACGTTCTGGTCCGAACTGGCGCGCATGGGCACCGACTTCTACCTCATACGGCGCCAGGAGGAATCGCCCGACCGCGTGTACGACCAGGTCTTCAGCTTCCTCCTGGTCAGCAGCTGCGGACTGGCGGCGCTGGGAGTCGCCACCTTGCCGCTGTTCGGGTACTGGATGGGCGATAGTCGCTTCCTCCCGCCGCTGTCAGCCTTGTTGGTCACGCTGCCTCTGGTCGTGCTGCGCGTCCCCGCGCTTTCCCGCCTCGAGCGAGCCCTGGACTACCGAGCGGTGGCCGGCCTCGAGTTGTCGGAGCTGGTTGTGTTCTACGCGATCGCCGTGGTCCTCGCCTTCATGAGCCTGGGAGTGTGGGCGCTGGTGATCAGCTTCGTGATCTCCCAGGTCTGGGTGTTGGGCAATGGTTGCCGGCTCAGCCGCTACCGACCTCGGTGGCACTGGTCGGCCGACCTCTTCCGCGAACTATCGCAGTACGCGCTGAGCTTCTCTATCTCCGGTTGGATCTGGCAGCTCCGCCCGGTCATCAAGGCGGTCGTGGTCGGACGGTTCCTCGGACCAGAGGGGATCGGATACCTCACGCTCGCTGAGTCCATGGTCGACGGCTTGAGCTTCGTCAAGGCAGCCGCGTGGCGGCTGTCCATCGCCGCGCTTGCCAAGATCCAGGACAGCTTGCCAAGTCTCCGCCGCGCCCTCGAGGAAGCCATGGCCCTGCAGGTGTTGGCGGTGGGGCCGTTCCTGGCCGGCTTCGCCGTGGTCAGCCCGTGGGTCGTGCCACTCCTGTTCGGCGAGAGATGGCGGCTGACACTTGTGATCTACCCGTTCGTGGCCTTTGGCGTCCTCGTCAACACCGTGTTCAACATGCACTCCTCAGTCCTGTACGTGCTCAAGCGGAACCAGGATGTTGGGGCGAAGAACGCCGCCCACGTCGTTCTGCTCGCGGCTGCCGCCGCATGGCTGGTTCCCGTGCTTGGCCTGGTCGGCTGGGGTGTGGCTGAGATAGTTGCCATGCTCGGCTACGTCGTGATCCACCTGTACGTCAGGCGGCTGTTTGCCATCGACTACCGGCGTGCTCTCCTCTGGCTCGTCGCCTTCAGCCCGCCGCTCTTCGCGTCCGCGGCGCCCGGGCTACTCGGGCTGGCACTCTGGATTCCCGCCGTGGTTGTGCCATTCACCCCACCGGCACGGCGGCAACTGGGCGAGTACTGGGCCCAGCTGCGCGGGAGCTGATGTGGTCGGGCCAATGCCCGGCCCGGCCAATCGACGCATGCGACAGAAATGCAGTGGGTCCATCCTTTCCGCTACCTTGGGGAAGCGGGCTCTTGCTGGCCTAGCGCCGCGAGCTTGATCTCGGTTTGGCGGGGACAGGGCACTTTCCGACTGGCGATTCGCGCAAACGCGGCCCAGAGGGCGGCCAGGACTATCGATAGAGCCGTCCACTCGAGCCCTACGCGGAAGAAGGTGCCGAGCCAGGAAAGTTCCATGATTGCCCCCTCGATAGAAATGGACCATGACGCACGTGGCCAGAGATGACGTCGCGGTATCGGATACCGTCGGCAGGTGCGCCGGCGAGGCGACCCACAAGAAAGCTGGCGTAGGTTAGTCGCAAAGGCGGCGCGTCGAAAGAGGTGCTCAACGTCCGCGCCAGATTCGGGACCCAGCACCCAATACTTCTCCGTGCAGATGTGATAAGCCTGTGATGGGGAAGCGCCTTCCGGCCTGAGCGGCTCCGGGCGTAGCGTTCGTCGGGTGGTGAGCGCGGTCGGAGCGGAGGTGACTGCGGGGGGGCTGGAGCGCCTGGAACAGTACGCCGCTGCCTTCGCCGGTTCTCCGACATTAGCATGGGGTGGTGGCGGCAGTCGGCGTGTGGTGGTGGCGCTCGCCGTCGTTCGGTCAGTGCTACAAGGTCTGGCCCAGCCGAGTGATGACTGCGGCAATGCGGTGAGCGCGGACATAGCTCCTCCCACCAGTGCAGGGCACTCCGATTGGCGGCCCTCGCACGAAGTCACGTTCGACCAACTGCAGCGCGTCCAGGGCAGGGAACAGCCGCGTGGCACACGCGAAACTCTTCAGCCCGCGCATGGGACGGATGCGCGATTTCACGTAGCCATGGTTCCGCTCGCAGCGGTTGGTTGAGATCACCCGGTTGTAGAACCCCGTCGCCGTGTGCTGCGCGCTCGGCGCGCACGCGCGGATGGCCGACGGGTAGAACGTGGCCTTGTCGGTGACCACGTGCTCGGGCGTGCACCCGGTCGAGGTGATCGTCCGTCGGAAGAAGGCCTCGGCTGCAGCCAGGTCGCGGGTCCGCGACAACCAGACCGAACTTCTGGACCCAGCGCAGGATCGTCCGGCCGCTCACGTCGATGCCGCGGTCGGCCAGGATGCCGGCAATGCGCTCGGCCGCGGCGCCCAACTGCAGGTAGTAGCGGACGGCCAACAGGATGATGTCGCGGGGGAAGCGGTGGCTGGCGACCAGGCTGGTTGACTCGCTGGTCGCGTGGCGGCCACAGGCACGGCAGGCTTGGACGGCGCGACCGCGCTGGT